>ERZ1673752.1965-NODE-1965-length-25498-cov-6.579413_pt1 | contig 25498 bp, 21 predicted proteins | sample MGYA00580195_ERZ1673752 | MGnify/ENA primary metagenome ERZ1673752 (study PRJEB41218, sample SAMN15661744) | gut metagenome | host: Homo sapiens | place: Canada: London | collected 2015-08-20/2019-03-30 | study: EMG produced TPA metagenomics assembly of...
AGGAGCTTTTCTCCCCCAAGCTGGCGGAGGGGCTGCCGGAGTTGTGCTTCTCCACCCTCTCCGGTACCGGTGAGCTCATCTGTATCAAGCGCGGCGAGAGCGGCTACTATCCCAGTGATTGGAGCACAGACGATCCAGCGCATAACCAAGAGTTGGCAGACTATAACAACGAACGGCTTGGGGTGACGCGGGAGCAGCGCCTTGCCATGGAATGCGGTAGTATGCACGGCTGGGGCGTCCCCGGTGCTGACCCCGGTTACTATGAGCAGAAGATGGGAGGAATGAAGTTTGGCTATGGCTGGATGCGGGGCTCGTTCCGCGCATGGATGGATAGCTGAAGGCAGACAACTGCAAAAACCGCAGTGAGTTTATCAACAAAGCGCTGCGCTTCTACATGGGCTATCTCGGCACGGAGGACAACACCGCCTATATCTCCCAAGCCATCCTCACCGCTATTCAGGGTACGCTGGACGACAACAACAACCGTCTGCGGACGATCCTCTTCAAGTGCGCGGTGGAGCTGAATATGCTCTGCCACACCATTGCCGCGCACTTCCGTACTGATCCCATCCACACGCGGGAGCTGCGGGCCTACGCGGTGGATGAGGTGAAGCGCACCAATGGTCAGGTGAGTTTTGAAAACGCGGTGCGGAGCCAGCGGCGCATAGAGCCGGATGACACATGGCCCGGATCGTACTGATCTCGCCCTACCTCAAAGGCGGACAGAACGCCGCGAAGCTGGCCCAGCGCACCCGCTACGTCGCCACCCGTCCCGGCGTGGAGCTGCTGGCGGATGAGCGCAGTACACTCCCCGTCACAAAAAAGCAGCGGGATTTTATCACGCGGCTGCTGAAGTCCTTCCCCTCCTGCTGGGAACTCATTGAGTACGAGGAATATCTGGATCACCCCACCCAGGGCAGCGCCTCCGCGTTCATTCAGCAGGTGCAGGAAGACTACATGGAGGCGCTGGAGCAAAAGGAAAATTTTATCGACTACATCTCCCATCGCCCCGGCGTCCAGAAGGACGGTGAGCACGGGTTGTGGGACGCCAACGGTAAGGTAAAGAATCTCGCGCAGGCGGTACGGGAGGTGGCGGAGCACACCGGAAATGTATGGACACCGGTGGTGGCGCTGCGCCGTGAGGACGCCCAGCGGCTGGGCTATGACAACGCGGAAAACTGGCAGGCTTTGGTGAACGCCTCCATCTGTGACATCGCAAAAGCGTATAAGATTCGACCGGAAAACCTGCGTTGGTATGCTGCGTTCCACCAGAAGCCAAATCAGGTGCATATCCACATGATCCTCTTCTCCGCAGATCCAAAGGAGGGCTACCTCACCAAAGAGGGTATCCGGGAAATGAAATCCGTCTTCGCCAGACGGATCTACCACGCGGATCGGATGCACATCTACCAGCAAAAGGATACCGCGCGGCAGGAGTTGCAGGCACAGACCCGCAAGGCAATGGTGGAGTGCATCGCACAGCTGGAGCATGGCACGTCGGATAACCCGCGTCTGGAGCAGCTCACCGAGGAGTTGGCAGAGCGCCTACTGACGGTCAAGGGTCGAAAGGTCTACGGTTACCTGCCGCCAAGGGTCAAGGCCATCGTGGATGCCATCGTGGAGGAACTGGCGAAGGACGAGCGGGTATCTGCCGCCTACGAAACGTGGCAGACGCTCTACGAGCAGGTGTGCCTGGACTACGATCAGCGGCCGCGCAAGCGTCTGCCGCTCTCCCAGCAAAAGGAGTTCCGGAGCGTCCGCAATATGGTCATTCAGGAAACGCTGCAATGGATGGCGGAACGTCAGCGGTACGCGGATGTGGGGAGAACACCTTCCGCGCAGGAAGGACCTACCATCAAAAAAGATGCCGCAGAAGCCGCACCAAAGGCCTCTGAGGTCACGGCATCTCTCGCGTCGGCGCAGCCCAAATCTGACCGTGCGGCGAGTGCCACGCCAGAAGATTCCGCCTCCTCTGATGATGCCGCTTCTGAGGGTACCACACCGCCTGCGGTTGAAGATGCACCGGCTTTTTCTCAGTGGTCAGATCACCCCGAACAGCAGAAAGGGAGCGCACCGGCAGGAGCGGATCACCATGCCCACACGGTGGGTGAAACCGTCGTGCGGATGCTGCATCACATGAGCAGGATCTTCGAGGACAACAGCAAGATCGACCAGATTCACCGCGGCTTGCAGATCGACCGCAAGCGCCGTCAGGAATTGCAGCGCAAGCGGCTGGCGATGGGACACAAGCCGGACGACCACGAGGAGCAGACATTCAGATAGCGCAAAGCAGAATTATGAAAGGACATGTCATGAGCAAATTTATCTATTTCACGCCGGAGGAAAAGGCGCGGGCGCAGAACACGGATCTCGTGTCTCTGCTGCGCGCCCAGGGGGAACGACCCGTGCGCTCTGGTCGGGAGTTCCGCACTCCCAATGATCCCAGCATCACCGTGCGGGGCAACAAATGGTTTGATCACTCCGCGCGCGTCGGCGGCTACGCCGTCAGCTTCGTCCAGCGCTATTACCGCCTCCCTTATCAGGAGGCGGTTTTGCTTTTGCTGGGCAGGAAAAATAACAAATCGTTTGAGCAGGCAAAGCCCGCAAAGGAGGCTCCGAAGCCCTTCGCTCTGCCGGAACCTTACGGAACCATGCGACGTATGTATGCTTGCCTCATGCGTCAGCGCCACATTGACCGCGAGGTTATTTCCGCCTTCGTACATGAAAAGCTGCTCTACGAGGACAGGCATCACAACTGTGTTTTCGTGGGGCTGGATGACAGCGGTGAGGCCAAGCACGCGCACATCCGCAGTACCAACAGCGAGGGACGGGTGTTCCGCATGAACATTGAGGGCAGCGCAAGTGAGCACTGCTTCCACAAAAACGGGACCGACAAGTCCCTCTATGTGTTCGAGGCTCCTATCGACCTTCTGTCCCACATTACCCTCTATCCCTACGGCTGGCAGGAGCACAGCTACGTTGCCTGCTGCGGAACTTCCATCCAGCCGGTGCTGGAACGGCTACGGCAGAATCCGAAACTGGACATGGTGTATCTGTGCCTCGACAACGATGACGCGGGCAATGACGCCTGCGACCGTATGACGGATACGCTGGAGGACATGGGCTTGGATGTGGAGCGGCTCTGCCCGGTGCGCAAGGACTGGAATGACGATCTCTGCGCTAAATTCGAGAGGAAGGAGAAAGACACGTGAACGAAAATGTATGGCCCCTGATTTTGCTTGGCGGCGGCCTGCTGGCATTCCTGCTCGCGGTGTCCTTCCTCTCCAAGAATTATTCTCTCAACAATTTCAAGAGCAAAACCGTTGGCGACGGTCAGCACGGCACGGCGCGCTGGGCAACGCCCAAGGAGATCCACACGACCTATCATGTGGTCCCGTTCCGTCCTCGCCGCTGGCGCAAGGGAGAGGAACTGCCTACGGTGCAGGGCATCATTCTCGGCAGCATGGGCGGCAGAAAGCGCAGAGCCAAAAGAGGTGTGATTTCGCAAACCACTCACAAGCTGCTGGAGAGGCTCCGCCGTCCTACAGCAGGGAAAAAAGAAAAGCGAAAGCCGAAGAAAAAGATGTCGGCAATTTTCAAAATCAAAAATGTGGTGGAAGATCAGCAGGATGTCCGTGCGCTGGTGGACAGCGATGATATCCATTGTCTTATGATCGGCGCTTCCGGCGTGGGTAAAACTGCATACTTTTTATACGCCAACTTGGAGTACGCCAGCGCCAGCGGCATGAGCTATCTGGCGTTGGATACCAAGGGGGACTTGGCGCGCAACTACGGCGCCATCGCCTCCCGGTACTATGGCTACCGGGTTTCCGTCATCGACCTGCGTAACCCAACCCGCTCGGACGGCTTCAATTTCCTGACGCTGATGAATCACTACATGGATATTGCGCGCAAGCATCCGGAGAATCTCGCTGCCCGAGCGCGCGCAGAGAAATACGCCAAGATCCTCGCCAAGACCATCATCAACCCGGACGGCGACGCTGCACAATACGGTGAGAATGCTTTCTTCTACGACAGTGCAGAAGGTTTGCTGACTGCCATTGTGCTTCTGCTGGCGGAGTTCGCACCGCCAAAGGACGGGGAGCCGGAGAAGCGACACATCGTTTCCGCCTTCAAGCTGGTGCAGGACCTGCTGGCGGTGCCGAAGTCAAGAGGCAAGAATGGCTTTCAGCTACTCATGGATGAATTGCCACCGGAGCATAAGGCCCGGTGGCTGGCAGGCGCAGCCCTCACCAGTGCGGATCAATCTATGGCTTCGGTCATGTCCACCGTCATGTCCCGCCTCAACGCCTTTCTGGATACGGAGTTGGAACAGGTCATCTGCTACGACAGCCCCATCAACGCCGAGATGTTTGCCTCGGAGAAGTGCGCCATCTTTCTGATTTTACCGGAAGAAGATCCGGCAAAGAATTTCATCGCGGCGCTCATGATCCAAAACCTGTCCCGCGAATTGTTCTCCGTGGCGGATGAAACCGGCGGCAGGCTCAAAAACCGTGTGGTGCTGTTTTGCGATGAACTTGGTACCATGCCGCCCTTTGACATTCTGCCCCTATTCAGCGCGGGGCGCTCCCGTAGGCTGACGCTGGTACCCATTATCCAGAGCCTTGCCCAACTGGAGAAGAACTATGGTAAAGAAGGTGCGGAAATTATATGTGACAACTGCCAGGACACCATCTTCGGCGGCTTTTCGCCCCAGAGCAAAACGGCAGATGCCCTCTCCGCTGCCCTCGGCAGCAGGACGGTACTGTCCGGCTCCGTCAGTCAGGGGAAAGAGAGCAGCCAGTCCTTGCAGATGATGGAGCGTGCTCTCATGACACCAGATGAACTGAAATCCATCCCCAAGGGTGAGTTTGTAGTGATGAAAACGGGAACCCATCCCATGCGCACTAAACTGCGTCTCTTTCTGGATTGGGGCATCACCTTTGACCCGGACGGCTATCGGATGCCGGAGCAGGCAGCCCGAAAGATTGCCTATGTTGACCAGAGCGAACTCATCCGCAGCATCCATCGGAGCTGCACAAAGAATCCCTATAACATGGAGGGAAGCAGATGAGTCAATTCAACTTTATCTACGCCGAGGAGCATCTGAGTCACCGGGAAAAGGCGGTATATATCTATCTTCGGGACCGGGCAAACGTTTCCGGTGTCTGCTGGCCGGGGATCAAGACCATCGCCCGAGAATTGGGACTTTCGCCGCGGACAGTCCAGCGGGCTCTGGCAGATCTGGAGCGCAGGCAGCTCATTGAGAAGCAGAACCGCCGGGTCCCGTCAAGATTTATGCGCAAATTTATTTGCAGGCTCCGGCTGAGTGAAGTCAGCCGGCAATAGAGGTGTCGTCCAGAGCCGCCTCCAAGTGCTTCATATTCATATATTTCTTGCAGCCCCACTGGGTGCCCGCCACATGGCGTAGCCTCGCGCAGACCAGCATCAGGGCGGAGTTGCCATCGGGGAATGTCCCCACCACGCGGGTCCGGCGGCGGATCTCCCGGTTCAGCCGCTCGATCACGTTGTTGGTACGGATGCGGGTCCAGTGTTCGCTGGGAAAATCGCAGTAAGTCAGTGTCTCCTCAATGCCGTCCTCGACCTTCTTGGCAGCCTCCTTCAGTTTCATGGCGCGCAGCTCGGCGACCACGGCTTTCGCCTTCTCACGGGAGGCTTTCTTACTCTCCTGCGCGTGGATCGCCTTGAGCATTTTTGCCACAATTTTGACCTTGGATTTAGGCACAACAGAGAAAACATTGCGGTAGAAATGCACCGTGCAGCGCTGGTATTTGGCGTCTGGAAACACCTCGCCCACGGCCTCCAGCATCCCCATGCACTTGTCGCCGACGATGAGCTTTACGCCGTCCAAGCCGCGTCCACGAAGCCATTGGAAGAAACTGACCCAGCTGGCCTTGTCCTCCTTCATGCCCTCGGCGGCACCCAAAACCTCACGAAAACCGTCCTCATTCACGGCAATTGCCACCAGAATTGCCACATTTTCGTACTCTCCGCCCCAGTTGCGGCGCAGGTAGATGCCGTCCACGTAGACGTATGGATAGCGCCCGCCCCGCAAGGGGCGGTTCCGCCAGTCCTCGATGTGGACGTAGGCTTTCTTGTTCAGCTCACTGATGGTAGCGGGCGAAACCTTGCTGCCCCACAGTGCCTCCGTGATGTCCTCCACACGGCGCACGGAAACACCCGCCAGGTACATCTCGATGAGGGCTTCCTCCACGCTGCTCTCCCGGCGACGATACCGCTCGATGATGGCAGTCTTGAAGGACACGCCCTTGAGCCGGGGGACGTGGAGCGTAACGTCACCGGAGGTCGTGGTAAGGTTTCGGTCATAGTGTCCGCTGCGGTAGCCCTGACGGGCCTCGCTGCGCTCATAGCGGGCCGCCTGCGTCAGCGACTCCGCCTCCTTTTCCAGCAGCTCGTTCAGGGTTTCTTCTACGCTGCCGCGAACCAATTCCTTGATTTGGCCCTTGATAATTTCCTCATTCAGCTGTACAATTTTCTCGGACATAGTTTGCTGTCTCCTTTCGAATGTTTGTGTGGTAACTTCATTCTACCAGAGCCTGCAAGCTATGTCTTCTTTTATGCGATTTTCAATTTGCGCAAGTTATTTTACCTTATCAACCGCCGCCGCTCCAATGGCAGTCTCACCAGCAATTTATATCGGCTGACCAAGCACAAAACGTCACAGCCTCCCGCCAAGGGGGGACTGTGACGTTTTTACTCTCAAAACTCTGTCCATAGGGTAGCGTCATCATGGCGCATCCAGAAGAACCTACTCTACCGGAGGATACAGGACAGAGAAAGAACAAGAATATGGAGGAACTTATGAAGATGATCGTTAGAAGAACAGCGTTGGCTGTCTGCACCCTTGTCTTGGCAGTGATCCTGCCCACAGCTGCTTCCGCTGCCTGCACACGCTTTGATGACGTGCCGGAGTCTGCGGACTGCTACGAGAGCGTGATGTATCTTGCGGAGCATGAGATCACGCAAGGCACGGGGAACGGATGCTTCTCCCCGGATGCGCCGGTGACGGTGCGGCAGTGGGCGATGATGCTCTGCCGGGCCTATGATGTGAAGGTCGAGGGCAGCTCATGGAGTGATCTGAGCCAAAGCGCTGTGGAGCAAGCCTACCGGAAGGGCTGGCTGAACGAAACTGCACTCTCCGCACCGCGCTCACCGATGTGTCGCAGCGTGCTGGTTGAGAGTGCTTTTGCCGCCGCGGATGTTCCGGTCTATGACAGCACGCTCTACGAGGGAGGGGCATCGCTCAGCACGGCTGACAACATTCTGCGCGTGGGGCGGGAGCTCGGGCTGTGCTCTGATGATGCGGATACCAATGCGCTCGTGACGCGCGGAGATGCGGCAATCATTCTTCATGTTGTCCTGACACAGAGCTTCCGCATTGAGGCTCCGCCCGCACCGGTGGCTCTGGTAAACGCGGCAGGCGTCAACATCAACGACTACCTGCTGGCGCTGCGGCAGGTGCCGGAGCCGGTGCTTGCCGCCTTCAACGCCGCCGGCTGGACGTACCGTATCGACTTCGACTACATCAGCGAACTCAGCAAGCAGCTGAACATGAGCTGCATTGGAGCCACCAACTACAGCCAGAAAACCATCTACATCTCAGAGGCCAGCGCGACGCTCCACGAATTCGGACATTTTCTCGATTGGACGCTGGGATTCCCTGCAGAGCATGAACAGCTCTTTCGTGCAGAAGCTGCCGCCGCGCCGCTGCGAGACTATGCCAAAACCAACGCCAGAGAATACTTCGCAGACTGCTTTGCCTACTGGGTGAAGTATGCGGAAAATGCCAATGCCATATCGTTGCTGCAAGAATGCGCTCCGATGACGTATCGGTATATGGAAGATTTGATGAGGATAGCAAACCGACTCTAAAATACGTGTCAATAACAGATAGAATCCCAACTTACTTCGAGGCATTTATGGTTTAAACCATAAACGCAAACAATTCGGATTTCACTTGCTCACAATGTTTCCAAGATTCTATGCAGAAATCGTGCCTCATTATAGGACTTGCAGAGACAGGCAATGCCGTAACCGCTTACTTTTCCAGATCATGTCTGCATGGGGCACAGAATTTTTCATTTCCCATTTTAAACGATTTTGATTCGCGTCGTAGGCAAAGCTACTCTCGAGATTATTGCAGCTGCTTCAGCACGTGTAATGGTGTCAGATGGTCTGAATGCTCTGGTTCTTTCATCTCCGGTCAAGATGCCTGCTCTGTAAAGAGCAAGTATCTCATCAGCGTATTCGCTTCGTTCGCTTACGTCAGGAATATAATCATAGTCAATGTCGTTGACAACGGCAAAATCAGATGTTGCTTTCGCGAAAATATGTGCTATTTGCGCTCGTGTTGCGTAAGCATCGAGGCTGGAATATTCGTCGCTCGAGACAATTCGATTTTTTACACAATAGTTCAGATAGCCATCATACCATTTACCATCATCTGATGCTGAAAAAGTGATTGTCTGGTTATTACATGTGGCATGGACAACAGCAGCCATTTTAATTGCTTCGCTCAGTGTGATATTGCCTATAGGGTGAAATGTACCGTCAGTATATCCGTTCATAATGCCCAACTGGACAACTGACTTTATAACGCCCTGTTGCTGACTTCCATACCATGCTGACTCATCCGCGTCCAGGAAGCCATAATAGTCGGTAGACGCACTGAACTTGCTGTCGGTATCTGTAAGGCTGTCCGTATCAATGCAGGTAATACTATTCCGAATTGTCTCTGACCATCCCCATAGACGGCCGAGGTTGTCCCTATACTGCCACTCTGCCGGCAAATATATAGCCGTATTGTCGCCGTCTTGTTGGAAAGCCCTTGCTTCGGTGATTGTGTCTGATTTAATAGACAGCTGTTGGTACTCTTTCAGCTTGGAATTGTCGGAGAAACCGTTGGTCATATAAAGCTGCACAGAATCATCATTTTGCTTCTTGGCATGAACAATCAAACCGGCAGTGTCTCCCAGCCTTTTTCCGTCGCTGAGCCTCACAAGGCCGCCTCTGTTCAGACTATTGCTCTTTTCCGGGCCGACAAGATACGACAAGTACACCTCGTTACCGCAGCTTGTCATGGAAGCGTAAAAGTTCACAAATTCTTGGGGCAAAACCTTATTATCGCTAACTGGGATACTGTACTGATTGATCCATTTTCCGTGTTCATTCAAAAGGAATACCTTGCCAGTATAGGCATCTACAAAACATGGCCTGCCATTCAATGCCGAAATCGCATAAGGCTCTGTGCCAGCAGGAATGTCCACAGATTTGACGATCTCATCGCTATCCCAGTAACACAGCGAACTTCCATTTTCCCATAAGGCAACATTTTCGCAGAGGACAACATTACTGGCCGCAGCCACATTAACATTGTCTTGAAGAATAAAAAGGCTATATTGCAAACCCTTTGGATTCTTCGGATAGAATAGGTCAAGCCAAACTGAACCATTTGGTTGGACAGACATATTCTGAATGATCATCTCATCTTCTAAATCTTCGCCGCTTCGATAGCATGCCTGCAATTCAAGCGTCTTTTCATTTATACAGGCTACTGCATCTTTGCCTATCGAGTTATCATGCAAAAGAAGCCACATATGATTATCTTGAGCTACCATGTCTTTCACATAATAGGAATCTATTCCGCAGCTCAGTTTAGAATTGTTCTCACGATCAATAGCCGCAACACTGGAATTGAATATGACCGCAACGACCAACGGGAGTATTATGCAGGCTTTTTTGAGTTTGTCTATTCCGTTTCTTTCCATGAGCATGCCTCCACTGCAAAATCATTTTGTTTTATCAATAGCCATACTAAAGGAGCTGATGGGATAAGTCAATAATTCTTTTAACATCTGATATATAGATGTAAAAAGAGAACACATCCTTACAAGGAATAACGCGCCATTCATTTTTCGACAAGTTAGCCAAATAAATATTTTCAGCTATGTGCAAAATGTTCTTCAAGTGGTACATCAATGTAAATTATAGGTTGTTTTCCGTGCCAAACCATACACGTACACTATAGATATTTCGAAATCCTTCAAGGGTTTGATATCCCCGCACATCTGTTATAGAATGGAACGAAAACCGGTCTGGGTGAAGAAATGAGATCTTGCTGGTCGTATTGCTTTTTATGTTGGGACAGCAATACGACAGCGGAGAACAGGGAATCTTCCAAAATTCCCGATAAAAATTCTTGCTTTGATGTAGTATTTCGCCCCGATTTGCGAGGTAATAAATAGAAGGGTGTGATTCCTTGTGGATGATATTAAGATCATTGATTTGTTCTTTGCACGTTCTGAGCTTGCAATCGAAGCGCTGGACGGCAAATATGGGGCGATTTGCCATAATCTTTCCCGCAGCATTTTGAAGGATCAACAGGACGCAGAGGAATGCGTGAATGATGCCTATCTCGGTGTTTGGAATGCGATCCCTCCGCACAGGCCCAATCCGCTGTCCGTCTTTGTCTGCAAGATCGTTCGGAATATTTCTATCATGCGTTATCGGGCCAATACAGCTCTCAAGCGAAACAGCAATTACGACTCGACAATGGAGGAATTGGAAAACTGCCTTTCTTCCTCAGTCTCGGTTGAAGACTCTCTCGAGGAAAAAGAGTTGATTGCGATCATTGAAGACTTTCTCAGGGACTTGTCACAGGAAAACCGCGTGATCTTCCTGCGGCGCTACTGGTTCTCCGACAGCTATGCAGAAATTGCGGCTCGAACCGGCCTGACGGAAAAGAATGTCTCTGTCCGGCTTTCCCGAATCCGTAAGCAATTACAAACACATCTTGCAGAAAGGGGTGTTTTGGTTTGTTGACATTGGCTCAGAAATTCTCCAGCGCAATGAATGGGATCGACGATGAGTTCATCGAAGAGGCGCTGACCTATGAACGGTCCAAAAAGCGCAAGCCTTCCTGCGTACTGCGAATCGTCCTCGTCGCGGCCCTCATCTCCGTGCTTTTGTTCACGTCGGCGCTGGCGTTCTCGCCATCACTTCGTGAGAACACGCTGAATGTCCTGGTTGAAATCTTCTCCGACCACGCCACGTTCTGTGTCGAGGGAGATGAGCCAGCCGGATCCTATATCGCCGGTAAAATCGACTACTCGGCGCTGGAAGAGACCTATCGTCTTGATCCGGAAGGCTGCTACCGGGTCGATTTTGCCAGTGGCGCTACATTTTTCGGCAACAACGGTGAGATCATTTCAATCACCGTCGTGGCCATTAGAGACGGCTTAGTAGGAGGCTTTGAAATTGCTGACGATGCAGAGTCAAAGTCCATCACGCTTTACGGTAAGGATGCTACGCTTTACTGGGGTGAGGACCAGGAATGCGCGGGAGAAACCGGTACAGAGGCCTACATCTTTCAGATTGATGAAGAAAACGGTTGGCTCATCAACTTTCGGAGCTTCAAGCTCTCGCCGGACGAGCTTGTCTCCGTCGCAGAACAGGTCAAAATCTCATAGTCCGCTTACATTGCGTGCAATGAGCAAATCCTTACACTCAATGTTATCGATGCAATGAGTTATCAGGAATGGCAGTATCAAACATCACGCGGCATATCGGCCACATTGGCGCTCGGCCCTGGCAGAGCACTAATTCTGTCTGATTTGCCGGACAGCTTTATGACCATCATTATTTTGGCGGGAAGTACCGACGGCTTGACGCGGGATCTGCTTGAAGGACTGGCTGACAGCTTCGATCTTTCAAAGCTCACTCCGATAGTGCTGCCGGGATCTCTCTACATTCCATCACCTTAATTTTTCATTTCAGAATATGCAGGAGGCCTTTTATCATGCGCCAAATTTCGAGACTTTCGGTCATCGCCGTAAGTACCGCTCTCCTTATGACATTAAGTTCATGCAGCGGCACACAGAGCACGCCGGAAGCCGATGACCAGCCGTCCACTCCAACAGAAAATAGAGAAACAGTAACTTCAGGGCAAATATCTGATGTGCCGGAGAACAACAATGCCAGCGGCGATTCTCCGCAGGGATCTGTCACCGATGCCGCAAACTTTGAAATAACGGAAAACGAGGATGGCACAGTTACCATTAGCCGGTATATCGGTACTGAAACAGATATTGTGATTCCCTCACAGATCGGCGGAAAAACTGTTTCCGCGATTGGAAACGTCACGGGTACAACCGGAGCGTTTGAAGGCTGCACGAGCATAACCGCCGTGGTGATTCCGGATGGTGTGACGGAAATTCAGGACAACGCCTTTTACGGCTGCACTTCGTTGGAGACGGTGACGATCCCTTCCGGCGTTACACTCCTGCGCAACTGTGCTTTTTGCGACTGTCCAAACTTGCGTGCGGTCTACTTCAAGGGCGATGCACCGCAGCAAGCCAATTATGTATTTGATTCCACCGAAAATGTCACCATGTATTATCAGGACGGGACCTCCGGCTGGGAGAATCCCTGGCACGGACGTCCTGCGGAAGTATATATCCCCGAATAAAAAGTGCAAGGGCCATGCTCAAATCTAACATCAAGAGGACAAGCACCATGATGAAACGTCTATTTCCCACCGCGCTTGCGGTATTGCTCCTGCTGCTTGCAGGCTGTACAGCAAAGCCAGATACATCCAATCAATCAAAGCCCGCGGAGTATTATTTGACCGATACCGACCTTCCGCTGGATGATGCTGCGCGGCTTCGCGCCGCGCCGGATTTCCTGACGGCGGAACAGCAAACACTTTACAGGCAGGCGTTTGCGCTCTACAGCGCGATGTTTGACGGTGAAACGACCGGCATCGACGACGCCTTCCCCGCCGCAGGCGGCCAAACCGAGTACGACGAGTACACGCCGGATGGCTCCGACTATACCTATATCAGCTCCCACAGCCGTTGGCAGTCCTGGGCTGACTTTGACCGCGTTATCCACGCGCTGTTCACCGATACGTTCTGGTCTACCTGCAATGACGACGGCAACGCACCGATCTACATTGAACACGACGGTCGGCTTTTTATCCTCGACTGCGCCTACGGCGACCAATATTACAACAGCAACATTCCAGATGAATATACTCTGACCTCACGGACGGATGATCGTATCGACTTCACGGTGACGGCGCACTACTCTTATCCCTATCCTCGCCAGGACGAAACCGAGGCCGAGCGCGACGAGCGGCTGGAAACAAGCTATGAGTACACGCGCACCTATCCGGTCACTCTGATCTATACTGATGCAGGCTGGCGTTTTGATGCCTTCACCACGCCGAATCAGGCAGATATGCAGCTCATCGGCGAGTGGGACGGTGTAGAGGAAACTGATTTCTATTTGCCAAATAATTAAATAGCCTTTCCCTCCCGTGCCCGCAAGGCTTAATGCAGCCGACTGATCTTGAAAAGGATTCTGTTGACATCGGCTGCAGCGAATGGATGCCCGTCAGCACGACGGTAAAATTGAGGTGCAAAGTCGTGCAGCGGAAATGGGTACAAGAGGGCGGGAACATCTTGCAAGGATGTTCCCGCCTGTAAGAAGCTGCAGATTTTTACTTAGTTCTCCTTTTTCAGAAAGCATTTTCACTTCGTCACTTCGACCAAAGAAACACTCTCAGCCATATGCACAAGGTCATCTGCACTCATCTGCGCTTGAATAGTAAACTGAATGTTACTTTGAGTGTCAATCCATGTAATAGCATTGCTATCATTTTCCTGGTCTGTAGCAACAAAAATATAAGCTTCATATCCATTTATATTATCTATCACAACTTCATCTGTGCTATCTAAAACAAATTGCGAAGCTGCGCCCTGTTGAATATAAATATAATGAAGTGTAATCGGATAGCCGGTGTCACTCTGGTATAAAATCGACACCTGTATTTGGGTAGCTATTCGTTCTTCTTGGTTTTCAACATATCCCTCCGGTAATTCAGTAATGGTATACTCTGGAAGATCGCCGACCATATCATCACCCGCATAACGGTATGTCACATGCGTCTCATACCATTCTGTGACCCAGCGAATAAATGTCGCGCGAGCAGTTGGACTAACGACCATCAAACTGCCGAATGCAAGCGAGATCACCAGCAATATGACAGCGACCCGCTTTAAGGCTTTTTTCCAGACAGACTGCTCTCGATTGCGTGCCCAGCGCAGAGGGTTCTTGAGCATTGCCTTGATCTGCTTTTGATGATGCAGCGATGGCGTATACGGGATCGTCTCTGTATTCGTTTCTTCGTCCAGTGCAATGGCATCCAACAGCACGTTACGCATGAAAAGGTCAAGTTCCTGCTCTGTCATATGTGAAATCCCTCCTTGACTGCAATTTCACGAAGCAGCGCGCGGCCGCGAGAAATGCGCGTATTGACCGCAGACTCTGAGATACCAAGATGCTGTGCAATTTCCTTGCCGGAGTAGCCGTTGATCAGCCGCATTTCCAGCGCCGCACGGTAGGTCGGGGGAAGCTGAGAGAACAGATGGACAAGCTCATTATAGCTTGTTGGATCGCTGACATCTGCCGAAAAAGTATCCCAATCCTCTTGCGGCAGCTCTTTCTGTTTGCGCCTCAGAATCATAAGTGCTTCGTTTTTCACTATAGAGATGATCCAGAAGCCTAATTTCTTACAAGGAATTTCGGAAATCTCATCAAAATGATGGATCACCTGCAAAAAAGCGTTCTGCACAGCATCTTCGGCATCATGCGGATCTCTCAAAATACGGAGCGCCGTCTGCTCGGCACGCACATGATTTTCTTCGTATAATTCTGTAAATCTGCGCTTATCTTCTTCGCTTTCCAGCGCAGCGAGTAAGTACGATAGCATGGACAACCTCCTCACGAGGTGAGATACCCCGCGAAATGATTATAAGCATCGTTTGGCAGATAAAACAAGTCCCAGAACACAAGTTGAAACTTTGCACAAAGGGACAATGCTCTAATTGGCTGAAATGTCAAAAAGCAAAAATTATGTAAGAAATAGACCGCCTGATACATTTATAAAGCAGCAAAATCAATTGGACGAACGACGAAAGGGGGTGTTTTGTAAAAGTAAAAATCGAGGTCCAACAACGATTGAAAACTTGTTAAGTACTAAGAAGCAAGTTACGAACAGTATTACAGGAAATGCGATAAGACGATGAATTGTCAAAATATATCTATACAACAAGGAGGTTCAATCATGAAGAAGAGAATTATTCAGTCTTTACTTGCAATAGTATGCTGCGTTACGGTGGCCTTAAGTGCCATCCCAACCGCTGAGGCAGCAATGCGCGCAAGCGTTGTTACCGGTAAGGTAACGCTCAACGGTCAGGTCATTGATAATAAAACGGCCAAGTATCCGCTTCTGATTTACAGCAACATCACTTACTTTCCCATGACATATCATCTCAGCCGATTCATGGGTGTGAGCACTGACTGGAACGGTGGAAGCAAGACACTGGATATCACAGCCGGCGGCGCGCGCACGGCTTATGTTGCCGAGACGGGAAAAAAGCAAAGCGGCAGCGTTTCTGTTGCGCTTCCCAGCTATAAGATCAGCGTTAACGGCGCACAGATCAATAACAAGGAAGAAAAGTATCCCATTTTCAATTACAACGGAATCACCTATTTCCCGCTCACATGGGCTTATGCGGTTGACTCTTTCGGCTGGAGCTATCAGTGGGATGCTGTGAATGGATTACGTATCGATACCAGTTCAGCCCCGGCCCCTGCTCCAGTTGAACCAGGAACTGGCGACGCCGCGCTCGACAAGGCACTCACGATCCTCAACAGCAGCTACGCCACGGGCGGCAAATACCACGGCATGCTTGAAGGCGGCGGCAAGAAGACGAGCTTCGACGCCATGCTCGACGTCAGCAGCACACCGGATGTCACCACCGTGAAATTTACTGCCGAGCCGTTCCCGTTCTTTGATAACGGTGTCAGTTATTTTGCAAATTACTATGCTGTCAAGGGCGGTTTTGCAAGCGATGAACAGATTGGCATCTCTGGCAACAGCCCGGAACTAGGTGATGTTGGCTATCCGATTTATGCCGAGGTGGATGTATGGGCGGAGAATAGCTACATCGGCAAATGCTTCCTTGACTGCCAGTTCACTGGAGCACGCAGCAATCATATCACAGATGCAAAGCGTGTGTCCTCGTCGGGTAGCACGGAAACATGGGCGCTGGCAGTCACGTTTGCAAGCGATGGCTTCACCGGCTACACCGCCGAGCTCAGCGTCGACACGGCGAAAAGCATCGTAACGCAGATCGTGATCCGCACCGCAAACTATACGCTGACGATGACACCTGCGTAAGAAGGTATCGGTGTTTTACGGAAGTTGCGCTGTGAAAGTGTCTTGAAGCGAAATACCATAACAAGATTGGGAGGGACATATGAAGGAGTATTCGGTGTGGGTAGATGAGACGGCGAAAATCGTCTCATTTCACGAGGTGAATAATAGTGAGCTTATCTATTTTGATCAGCGCGAAATATACCTGGCCTATCTTAGTGCGCTGACCACGCAGGGCTACCGGTTCCAGTAAGCCCTTTAGCTCATGCTATTTTGAAAGCAGTGATTATATGGAGATTGCAAATGAAACATTACCTAAAAGCATTGAAGCAAAAGAATTCTCTGCTCTTTTCTGTAGGGATCGCCATGCTTCTGGTACTCACATTGTGTTTGAGTGGATGTTCAGAAAAAAACGAAGTACAGGATCAAACAAACGGAGCGGATACTATCCCAAATCAGTCTGCATCGGCAGAGGAACCATCCTCAATTCTCTATGTGAATAATCAGCTGGGTTTTTCTATGGAGATGCCGCTGAATTGGATGGGGCAAGTTGAAGTTGAAGAAGAATATGGCCTTCACCACCAAAACGGGGGAAATTGTATCACCTTTTATCACAAGCCAACCCATGATAACGGCGAGGGCGGCATTCTTTTCTTTATTGACTGCTACCCCGGCGAATGGAGCGAGGACAACCCGCCGGTCATTGCAGGGCACAGCGTTGTCGTCGCGCAAACGGAAAACTATACCTATCTGCTCAGAACACCGAGTGATGTTGAATATAGCGAATCAGATCCTATGCTGGCAGAAGCCTATCAGTCTCTTATTGCACAGCAAGACCTCATTATCTCCCATATCTATGCAACCGGTCAGACCGTAATCCCGCCGAACGAGTAAGCGAATATTAAACGAAGTTCTTGCCATATCGATTCCAGTAAGCCTTTTCAGTTCGCAGCGTTACAATAAGTTAGGAGGAACGAACATGAAGTATCCTGTGATATTCAAAACCTTTTCCGTGCTTTTCTCATTACAGTCAGATGAACGATGGATCGTCCCCATCTTTGGGGGAACGATCATCCTGCTGCTTGCGTTTTCTGCGTGGCGGCTGTGTACGGAGAAAAAGGACAAGTGGCGTTACCGCAGAATGATGCTGCTTTCGCTGATCCTATGGGGAGTTGGAGAACTTCTGTGGCAGGTCAATGTGTCGCAGATAATGATAATTTCTTCGATTTTAGCATTTGCTTCGATGTGGCTGTTTATATGTCAAACGGTGGTGTATGTCGTATATAAGGGGTATGAGGTATTAAAGCAGTTACACGCGAAAAAGCTACAGAGAGGAGATACTACGTGAAAGCTCAAAGAGGAAAAATCATCCTTCTGTGTCTTTGCCTTATTTTTGCAATGCTGATCATATCGGGAAAGGCCTCCAAACTTGGAACCTACCTGTATGTCCGATGCAACTATACGCATCTTGAAGAATTCGCTGCAGAAGTTATTCAGACGGGGGCTATCCCTGATGACCGATACAAGAGGAGAGATGTTCGTTATTATCCTGAATGCGGGATGATTGAGTTTTCCACATTCAGCAGCGGATTCGGTTCAGAAACCGTCTATGAAGGCTTTTATTACTCCGATGAGGATGTTCCGTTCGGGTTCCAGGGGACAAGCATGAGCTTTCAATCTGACGGCGGCGGTTGGAGCTGGCATGAATCCGATGGAGATAACTTCGAGTACACGGAAAAAATCCTCGGGAAATGGTACTGGTATCGTATGCATTTTTGAAAAGCAGGATTACATAGAAAATATGAGCGGATAACTATTTGGCAATAGTTATCAATTTACCTCTAATCATCGGCACGCCATCTCTGCAGTATCAAAGGCGGCGATAGTCTCACGAGCAATTTATACCGGCTGACTAAGCACAAAACGTCACTGTCTCCCGCCAAGGGGGGACTGTGACGTTTTCCCTTTCAAAATTCTGTCCATAGGGTAGCGTCATCATGGCGCATCCAGAAGAGCCTACTCTACCGGAGGATACAGGACAGAGAAAGAACAAGAATATGGAGGAACTTATGAAGATGATCGTTAGAAGAACAGTGCTGGCTGTCTGCACCCTTGTCCTGGCATTGATCCTGCCCACAGCCGCTTCCGCTGCCTGCACAGGCTTTGATGACGTACCGGAGTCTGCGGACTGCTACAAGAGTGAGATATATATCTTGCGGAGCATGAGATTACGCAAGGCGCGGGGAACGGATGCTTCTCCCCGGATGCGCCGGTTACGACCAGTCAATGGGCTGTCATGCTCTGCCGCGCCTATGGTGCGGAAACTATCGGTGACAGCTGGCAGGATGTAGGTCGAAGCAGCATCGTGGAAGCCTACCGGCAGGGCTGGCTGAACGAAACCGCACTCTCCGCGCCGCGCTCACCGATGTGTCGCAGCGTGCTGGTTGAGAGTGCTTTTGCCGCCGCGGATGTTCCGGTCTATGACAGCACGCTCTACGAGGGAGGGGCATCGCTCAGCACGGCTGACAACATTCTGCGCGTGGGGCGGGAGCTCGGGCTGTGCTCTGATGATGCGGATACCAATGCGCTCGTGACGCGCGGAGATGCGGCAATCATTCTTCATGTTGTCCTGACACAGAGCTTCCGCATTGAGGAACCGCCTGTACCGGTGACGTTGGTGAATGCGGCAGGTGTCAATGTCAACGATTTCCTGCTGGAACTGCGGAAATTACCCGAACAGGTCCTCGATGCCTTCAATGCCGCCGGCTGGACATATTGCATCGACTTCGACTACATGGGCGGCCTCAGCAAGAAACTGAACATGAGCTGCATTGGAGCCACCAGCTACGGCCAGAAAACCATCTACATCTCGGAGGCCAGCGCGACGCTCCACGAATTCGGACATTTCCTCGATTGGATGCTGGGATTCCCCGCAGAGCATGAACAGCTCTTTCGTGCAGAAGCTGCCGCCGCGCCGCTGCGAGACTATGCCAAAACCAACGCCAGAGAATACTTCGCAGACTGCTTTGCCTACTGGGTGAAGTATGCGGAAAATGCCAATGCCATATCGTTGCTGCAAGAATGCGCTCCGATGACGTATCGGTATATGGAAGATTTGATGAGGATAGCAAACCGACTCTAAAATACGTGTCAATAACAGATAGAATCCCAACTTACTTCGAGGCATTTATGGTTTAAACCATAAACGCAAACAATTCGGATTTCACTTGCTCACAATGTTTCCAAGATTCTATGCAGAAATCGTGCCTCATTATAGGACTTGCAGAGACAGGCAATGCCGTAACCGCTTACTTTTCCAGATCATGTCTGCATGGGGCACAGAATTTTTCATTTCCCATTTTAAACGATTTTGATTCGCGTCGTAGGCAAAGCTACTCTCGAGATTATTGCAGCTGCTTCAGCACGTGTAATGGTGTCAGATGGTCTGAATGCTCTGGTTCTTTCATCTCCGGTCAAGATGCCTGCTCTGTAAAGAGCAAGTATCTCATCAGCGTATTCGCTTCGTTCGCTTACGTCAGGAATATAATCATAGTCAATGTCGTTGACAACGGCAAAATCAGATGTTGCTTTCGCGAAAATATGTGCTATTTGCGCTCGTGTTGCGTAAGCATCGAGGCTGGAATATTCGTCGCTCGAGACAATTCGATTTTTTACACAATAGTTCAGATAGCCATCATACCATTTACCATCATCTGATGCTGAAAAAGTGATTGTCTGGTTATTACATGTGGCATGGACAACAGCAGCCATTTTAATTGCTTCGCTCAGTGTGATATTGCCTATAGGGTGAAATGTACCGTCAGTATATCCGTTCATAATGCCCAACTGGACAACTGACTTTATAACGCCCTGTTGCTGACTTCCATACCATGCTGACTCATCCGCGTCCAGGAAGCCATAATAGTCGGTAGACGCACTGAACTTGCTGTCGGTATCTGTAAGGCTGTCCGTATCAATGCAGGTAATACTATTCCGAATTGTCTCTGACCATCCCCATAGACGGCCGAGGTTGTCCCTATACTGCCACTCTGCCGGCAAATATATAGCCGTATTGTCGCCGTCTTGTTGGAAAGCCCTTGCTTCGGTGATTGTGTCTGATTTAATAGACAGCTGTTGGTACTCTTTCAGCTTGGAATTGTCGGAGAAACCGTTGGTCATATAAAGCTGCACAGAATCATCATTTTGCTTCTTGGCATGAACAATCAAACCGGCAGTGTCTCCCAGCCTTTTTCCGTCGCTGAGCCTCACAAGGCCGCCTCTGTTCAGACTATTGCTCTTTTCCGGGCCGACAAGATACGACAAGTACACCTCGTTACCGCAGCTTGTCATGGAAGCGTAAAAGTTCACAAATTCTTGGGGCAAAACCTTATTATCGCTAACTGGGATACTGTACTGATTGATCCATTTTCCGTGTTCATTCAAAAGGAATACCTTGCCAGTATAGGCATCTACAAAACATGGCCTGCCATTCAATGCCGAAATCGCATAAGGCTCTGTGCCAGCAGGAATGTCCACAGATTTGACGATCTCATCGCTATCCCAGTAACACAGCGAACTTCCATTTTCCCATAAGGCAACATTTTCGCAGAGGACAACATTACTGGCCGCAGCCACATTAACATTGTCTTGAAGAATAAAAAGGCTATATTGCAAACCCTTTGGATTCTTCGGATAGAATAGGTCAAGCCAAACTGAACCATTTGGTTGGACAGACATATTCTGAATGATCATCTCATCTTCTAAATCTTCGCCGCTTCGATAGCATGCCTGCAATTCAAGCGTCTTTTCATTTATACAGGCTACTGCATCTTTGCCTATCGAGTTATCATGCAAAAGAAGCCACATATGATTATCTTGAGCTACCATGTCTTTCACATAATAGGAATCTATTCCGCAGCTCAGTTTAGAATTGTTCTCACGATCAATAGCCGCAACACTGGAATTGAATATGACCGCAACGACCAACGGGAGTATTATGCAGGCTTTTTTGAGTTTGTCTATTCCGTTTCTTTCCATGAGCATGCCTCCACTGCAAAATCATTTTGTTTTATCAATAGCCATACTAAAGGAGCTGATGGGATAAGTCAATAATTCTTTTAACATCTGATATATAGATGTAAAAAGAGAACACATCCTTACAAGGAATAACGCGCCATTCATTTTTCGACAAGTTAGCCAAATAAATATTTTCAGCTATGTGCAAAATGTTCTTCAAGTGGTACATCAATGTAAATTATAGGTTGTTTTCCGTGCCAAACCATACACGTACACTATAGATATTTCGAAATCCTTCAAGGGTTTGATATCCCCGCACATCTGTTATAGAATGGAACGAAAACCGGTCTGGGTGAAGAAATGAGATCTTGCTGGTCGTATTGCTTTTTATGTTGGGACAGCAATACGACAGCGGAGAACAGGGAATCTTCCAAAATTCCCGATAAAAATTCTTGCTTTGATGTAGTATTTCGCCCCGATTTGCGAGGTAATAAATAGAAGGGTGTGATTCCTTGTGGATGATATTAAGATCATTGATTTGTTCTTTGCACGTTCTGAGCTTGCAATCGAAGCGCTGGACGGCAAATATGGGGCGATTTGCCATAATCTTTCCCGCAGCATTTTGAAGGATCAACAGGACGCAGAGGAATGCGTGAATGATGCCTATCTCGGTGTTTGGAATGCGATCCCTCCGCACAGGCCCAATCCGCTGTCCGTCTTTGTCTGCAAGATCGTTCGGAATATTTCTATCATGCGTTATCGGGCCAATACAGCTCTCAAGCGAAACAGCAATTACGACTCGACAATGGAGGAATTGGAAAACTGCCTTTCTTCCTCAGTCTCGGTTGAAGACTCTCTCGAGGAAAAAGAGTTGATTGCGATCATTGAAGACTTTCTCAGGGACTTGTCACAGGAAAACCGCGTGATCTTCCTGCGGCGCTACTGGTTCTCCGACAGCTATGCAGAAATTGCGGCTCGAACCGGCCTGACGGAAAAGAATGTCTCTGTCCGGCTTTCCCGAATCCGTAAGCAATTACAAACACATCTTGCAGAAAGGGGTGTTTTGGTTTGTTGACATTGGCTCAGAAATTCTCCAGCGCAATGAATGGGATCGACGATGAGTTCATCGAAGAGGCGCTGACCTATGAACGGTCCAAAAAGCGCAAGCCTTCCTGCGTACTGCGAATCGTCCTCGTCGCGGCCCTCATCTCCGTGCTTTTGTTCACGTCGGCGCTGGCGTTCTCGCCATCACTTCGTGAGAACACGCTGAATGTCCTGGTTGAAATCTTCTCCGACCACGCCACGTTCTGTGTCGAGGGAGATGAGCCAGCCGGATCCTATATCGCCGGTAAAATCGACTACTCGGCGCTGGAAGAGACCTATCGTCTTGATCCGGAAGGCTGCTACCGGGTCGATTTTGCCAGTGGCGCTACATTTTTCGGCAACAACGGTGAGATCATTTCAATCACCGTCGTGGCCATTAGAGACGGCTTAGTAGGAGGCTTTGAAATTGCTGACGATGCAGAGTCAAAGTCCATCACGCTTTACGGTAAGGATGCTACGCTTTACTGGGGTGAGGACCAGGAATGCGCGGGAGAAACCGGTACAGAGGCCTACATCTTTCAGATTGATGAAGAAAACGGTTGGCTCATCAACTTTCGGAGCTTCAAGCTCTCGCCGGACGAGCTTGTCTCCGTCGCAGAACAGGTCAAAATCTCATAGTCCGCTTACATTGCGTGCAATGAGCAAATCCTTACACTCAATGTTATCGATGCAATGAGTTATCAGGAATGGCAGTATCAAACATCACGCGGCATATCGGCCACATTGGCGCTCGGCCCTGGCAGAGCACTAATTCTGTCTGATTTGCCGGACAGCTTTATGACCATCATTATTTTGGCGGGAAGTACCGACGGCTTGACGCGGGATCTGCTTGAAGGACTGGCTGACAGCTTCGATCTTTCAAAGCTCACTCCGATAGTGCTGCCGGGATCTCTCTACATTCCATCACCTTAATTTTTCATTTCAGAATATGCAGGAGGCCTTTTATCATGCGCCAAATTTCGAGACTTTCGGTCATCGCCGTAAGTACCGCTCTCCTTATGACATTAAGTTCATGCAGCGGCACACAGAGCACGCCGGAAGCCGATGACCAGCCGTCCACTCCAACAGAAAATAGAGAAACAGTAACTTCAGGGCAAATATCTGATGTGCCGGAGAACAACAATGCCAGCGGCGATTCTCCGCAGGGATCTGTCACCGATGCCGCAAACTTTGAAATAACGGAAAACGAGGATGGCACAGTTACCATTAGCCGGTATATCGGTACTGAAACAGATATTGTGATTCCCTCACAGATCGGCGGAAAAACTGTTTCCGCGATTGGAAACGTCACGGGTACAACCGGAGCGTTTGAAGGCTGCACGAGCATAACCGCCGTGGTGATTCCGGATGGTGTGACGGAAATTCAGGACAACGCCTTTTACGGCTGCACTTCGTTGGAGACGGTGACGATCCCTTCCGGCGTTACACTCCTGCGCAACTGTGCTTTTTGCGACTGTCCAAACTTGCGTGCGGTCTACTTCAAGGGCGATGCACCGCAGCAAGCCAATTATGTATTTGATTCCACCGAAAATGTCACCATGTATTATCAGGACGGGACCTCCGGCTGGGAGAATCCCTGGCACGGACGTCCTGCGGAAGTATATATCCCCGAATAAAAAGTGCAAGGGCCATGCTCAAATCTAACATCAAGAGGACAAGCACCATGATGAAACGTCTATTTCCCACCGCGCTTGCGGTATTGCTCCTGCTGCTTGCAGGCTGTACAGCAAAGCCAGATACATCCAATCAATCAAAGCCCGCGGAGTATTATTTGACCGATACCGACCTTCCGCTGGATGATGCTGCGCGGCTTCGCGCCGCGCCGGATTTCCTGACGGCGGAACAGCAAACACTTTACAGGCAGGCGTTTGCGCTCTACAGCGCGATGTTTGACGGTGAAACGACCGGCATCGACGACGCCTTCCCCGCCGCAGGCGGCCAAACCGAGTACGACGAGTACACGCCGGATGGCTCCGACTATACCTATATCAGCTCCCACAGCCGTTGGCAGTCCTGGGCTGACTTTGACCGCGTTATCCACGCGCTGTTCACCGATACGTTCTGGTCTACCTGCAATGACGACGGCAACGCACCGATCTACATTGAACACGACGGTCGGCTTTTTATCCTCGACTGCGCCTACGGCGACCAATATTACAACAGCAACATTCCAGATGAATATACTCTGACCTCACGGACGGATGATCGTATCGACTTCACGGTGACGGCGCACTACTCTTATCCCTATCCTCGCCAGGACGAAACCGAGGCCGAGCGCGACGAGCGGCTGGAAACAAGCTATGAGTACACGCGCACCTATCCGGTCACTCTGATCTATACTGATGCAGGCTGGCGTTTTGATGCCTTCACCACGCCGAATCAGGCAGATATGCAGCTCATCGGCGAGTGGGACGGTGTAGAGGAAACTGATTTCTATTTGCCAAATAATTAAATAGCCTTTCCCTCCCGTGCCCGCAAGGCTTAATGCAGCCGACTGATCTTGAAAAGGATTCTGTTGACATCGGCTGCAGCGAATGGATGCCCGTCAGCACGACGGTAAAATTGAGGTGCAAAGTCGTGCAGCGGAAATGGGTACAAGAGGGCGGGAACATCTTGCAAGGATGTTCCCGCCTGTAAGAAGCTGCAGATTTTTACTTAGTTCTCCTTTTTCAGAAAGCATTTTCACTTCGTCACTTCGACCAAAGAAACACTCTCAGCCATATGCACAAGGTCATCTGCACTCATCTGCGCTTGAATAGTAAACTGAATGTTACTTTGAGTGTCAATCCATGTAATAGCATTGCTATCATTTTCCTGGTCTGTAGCAACAAAAATATAAGCTTCATATCCATTTATATTATCTATCACAACTTCATCTGTGCTATCTAAAACAAATTGCGAAGCTGCGCCCTGTTGAATATAAATATAATGAAGTGTAATCGGATAGCCGGTGTCACTCTGGTATAAAATCGACACCTGTATTTGGGTAGCTATTCGTTCTTCTTGGTTTTCAACATATCCCTCCGGTAATTCAGTAATGGTATACTCTGGAAGATCGCCGACCATATCATCACCCGCATAACGGTATGTCACATGCGTCTCATACCATTCTGT
>ERZ1673752.1978-NODE-1978-length-25269-cov-18.416197_pt1 | contig 25269 bp, 21 predicted proteins | sample MGYA00580195_ERZ1673752 | MGnify/ENA primary metagenome ERZ1673752 (study PRJEB41218, sample SAMN15661744) | gut metagenome | host: Homo sapiens | place: Canada: London | collected 2015-08-20/2019-03-30 | study: EMG produced TPA metagenomics assembly of...
ATGAGGAGTATGTGAAGGAGCTGCTGGAAGAGTATGATGTTTCTTATATTTTTGTTGGATCGAAAGAGAGGGAGAAATATGGGGAGGCATTGAATGAGGATGTGCTGAAGTCACTTGGAGAAGTGGTGTTCCAGGATGAGGTGTATAGTACTTATATTCTTAAGGTTAATAAGTAAGGGAGTGAAAAATGGCGGCAGTTTTGCCGTCATTTTTTGTTTGGGTCAAAAAGGGACGCGTAAAAAAATATTTCATTTCCTGTGCGGTTTCGGGCTCTAAGATATTCTAAGCCGCCAAAAATCTGCTAAAGGCATGAGCCGCCCTCTCAAACTCGCTCCGTTGCAAACTTCGCTCAGACACGTGAGACGGTCGGCTCATAACACAGATTTTTGCCGGCTAAGAATATCTAAGTACCCTGCAAATGCACAGGAAATGAAATATTTTTTTACGCTGGTTATTGATTGGAATGGTTTTGGGGAAATAATTATCAGGTGGAAAAGAGGGAAAAAGTAAAATTTACAGATATGGATTACGATTGTATTATGATAATGTATGTGCAATATATATAAGAAAAATATGTTGCTACAGTGGAAAAATGAAAAGATGACACTGTATAAGTAGTAGGAGAAAATGAGGATTGTGAATATTTACATGACAGGAAAGGAGTTTTAAAATGAGGAATCGAATAATTCAGGTTAGACATTATAGCAGGAAAATGATGATTATGATGTTGACAGGAGCAATTTGTTTCAGCTCGTGTTTTTGTGAAACTGCTTTTGCGAAAACCAGCAAAGTAAGGGTTTACGATGTGGAAAAAGGAACCACAAGCTTCACATCTTTTACATATTCGGATAATAAAAATGATGAGTCACTGGCTCCGTCGGAGGGAGCAGAAGCGATTTCATCTGCTTCTCAGAAGGTGGTTATTTTCCATCAGGCAGATGGGTCTACGATAATAAGAAAAGTAGACAGTAATGGAAAAGTGACACTTCCAGCAATAAGAAATCAGACAGGATATACTTTTCTTGGATGGAGCACGAAGCCGGATCAGACTCAGAATCCGCAGTATCAGGCGGGACAGGTGATACAGGTAAGGAAGAAAACCCATTTATATGCAGTTATGTATAACTGGCAACAGGAGCCGGATATTCAGGTCAATAATCTGGCAGCTCAGCTGTCGGAGTATTCCGGAATTATTTTTGTGGGAGATTCCAGAACGTATTTTATGCAGAAAACTCTTCTTCGGGAATATGGAAAGGATGCAGTTGCAAAAGTATCATTTGTGTGTAAGACAGGGGAGGGACTGAGCTGGTTTGAAACAGCAGGAGAGAGAGTAATGAGAAGTGAAATTGCCCGTCTACAGTCAGATTCAGATAAGCCCGTAGCAGTTATTTTTAATCTTGGTGTGAATGATCTTTCGAGTCATAATTCCGGGAATGGGGTTGATTATAAAGGCGAGGCAAATGCATATCTTGCGCGTATGAACACTCTTGCAGAGGAACTTGAAAGTGACTGCAGATTGTTTTATATGTCTGTGAATCCGGTAAATACAGCAATGAAACCAACTCGAAAAGAAGTGCAGTTACGTTACTTTAATGACAGATTGCAGAGTGGGTTAAATCATAGATTTCAATGGATAGATACCTATAAATATTTGATGAAAAACGGTTACAGTACCTACAACGAATTTAAGGGAAATATAGATGACGGCGTTCATTATTCTGCACGTACCTATAAAAGAATTTATAAATATTGTATGAAGGCGATCAGATAATGTTTTTTGATTTATATACAATCGTAGATGACACAAGAGTATTATAGCAATCCTCTAAATAATGTATCTTAATCCAGCCCATCAGAGTGTGAAATCCTGCTGAACTGTCTTAAATGCATTATTTACGAGGATTGCTATAGTAATGTCAAATGGGGAGCGAGACAGATATTACATATGTGAGGGTTATACGATTGCAAATGAATGCTTATTTCCTCTCTGCAGATATTGTCGGAATTATGATATAAGTATTAAGGAAGAAAAAGAAATTTTTTATCATTGAATACTTCTGGGATTACTTTGATGTGAACCGGGATGGCTGATACAATCCAATATAGAATCAGGTGATGGATCAGATCAGAAAACGTTTTCATAATGAAGGCAGGGATGAGATTCTGGTATATGGAATCGCTTTTTGTAATAAAGAATGTAAAGTGATTTTCGAAAGGCTGTAATAAATTTATAGTTTTTATAACATGTATTCTGAATTTGCAGCTAAGAAAAGAGAGTATTACCCAATCATTATAATATGAGATGATTGGGTAATACTCTCTTTTTGTGTGTCTGGCTATTTTTATTTTGTTTTCAGACATTCAATCATACGGTTTATAATTTGTTCAGATTCTTCTGAGGTATAATATACATCGGGATCAATATTTGTAAAAAAGTTCTGAAAAATCTGCAATAGGAAAGGATCTGTAATTGAACAACACATATGTTTTCCTGAATTTGTCTGGTAAGTGAGGGAACAGGTATTTCCGCAGATGCACATACGAAGATTTTCTGACAGGTGATTCAGAGGCTTTTTTAAGATTCTATAGACTCCATCGTGGCAACATTGAGCTATTTCATGAAGGATACGAATACGCTGTTCTATGTTCAGCGGATGATAAAATTCAGATGGAATTTCTTCTAAAACACCTTCCTGTAAAAAACGGGTTATTCCATATTCTGTAAAGTATATAATAAACTTTTTATCTCTGATTCTTTGTATATTATCAAGAAATAGAGTGTCAGCCATAGATATAACAGAATCAGCCATGGGAATGTTGTAATTAAAAATCTTTTCTAATAAATCCTTGCGTAGAAAAGGAAGTATACAGGCTTCTGGTTGAATGTTGATTATTACATCAGCAGAGTTCCGGGTATTGGCAACGTACTGAAAAAGTGATGGCAAATCGTTTTCAATAATAGGAAATGTCTGAAATATAGGTTGGCAAAGATCCTGATGCGAATGAAACAAATTCCATAATGTCTGCAAAATGTCATTATCCTGATATAAAATTCCCATTTGATAATCAGAAGTGCATGTAATGGCATATTCTGATGTTAAAATCATATAAGGCAGAGCGAAAAGATTCTGGCAATGTGAAAGTTCATCAGTATAAAAACAGTGAATACGATAATCCAGACTATTCATATAAATAGGAAACACATTTTCTAAGTAATATAGTTCATAAAGTTCGTGTGTTTCTGTAAAATGTTCAGCACTGTTTAAACTGAAAATATGTTCAATTTGAAGTGAACCAGCAGGTTGCATAGTGGACAACAGGTGTAATAAAAAAGGATAGTCAGGTTGTAGAAGAAGCGCAACCCGACCGTTTGTTTTGGAAGCTTCGGACAGTAGAAGCTGGTGAACAGAAGAATCCACTGCCTGTGAAGAATTTAGCAACAAACAATTTTGATTGGAGGGAAAATACTCTGTTATACCATTCTGTGAAGAAAAATTGCATAAAGGCTGGCTGGATTTATTTGGAAAATTACATAAAAAATGTTCAATGCTTTTGTTGATATAATATGTGTTTTCGCCCATGTGTGACATTTTCCATGCTTCGCGAAAGCGATGTGTTTCAAGAGGAGACAGTTTTATAAAATGAGCAATTTGTTCAACTAATTCGGCTGACATTGGTACTCGCTTGCCATTAATAAATTTATAAACTGTAGAGCGTTCCAGATTACAGTAATGAGCCAATGCACCAACTTTGATATCCTTTTCATGAATATAAGTTTTAAGCATATCGGAGAATATAGACATAGCAAAAAATCCCTTCATAAGTTTGATGATTTATAGTATATCATATTTTAGTTTATAAATGAATAAATTTAAAGAAATTGTATTGAAATAGATGAATTTTTTTCTGTGGAATAGCAATTATTAAATTGTAAAGTGGAATAGAACTAAAAAGCATGAAAAATATGACAAAAAACTTGTCCACAAATCGTGCCCCATCTTGTGATTAGAATTAAAATTTTTTAAAATAAGACTAAAATGTATAAAAAAATGACTATTTTTATGAACATTGCGAGAAAGTTTTTGGTGATGTGAAAATCTAAATAGGGAGCTTCCTGTATAATAAAAAGCGTGGATGTTGAAAATTGAAAATACCTCAGAGTACAATAAGACTACTGACTGGCAGGTTAGTAAAAATCTTATTATACAGAGAGGTATCTATAATGAAGTCTAACACACAGAACGCAAAAATTGAAGCTATTACAGAAAAAACTTTGGTACTCGGAATTGATGTCGGAAGTGAAATGCACTATGCCAGAGCTTTTGATTACAGAGGAATCGAGTATTCGAAGAAGCCATTTAAGTTTAGCAACACAGAGGCTGGATTTGTGACATTTAAGGAATGGATCCTGGACCTCAAAGAAAGACATGAGAAGGATAAGGTGGTTCCAGGTATGGAACCGACCGGGCATTACTGGTTCAATCTTGGAAAGTTTCTACAGGATAATGAAATGAAACCGGTTCTTGTAAATCCTCACCATGTGAAAAAATCAAAAGAACTCGACGACAATAATCCAACTAAAAATGACCGTAAGGATCCGAAAGTTATAGCAGGCTTAGTTAGAGAGGGACGTTACATGATCCCATACCTGCCGGAAGGTGTTTACGCTGATCTTAGAACAGCATCAAACATAAGATTCCAGTTACAGGCGGAACTTACAAGAATTCAAAACAGGATCAGCCGTTGGTTCAATATATATTTTCCTGAATATAAGACGGTATACGGAAAGCCGGATGCCAAGAGCGGAATGCTAATCCTTAAAGCAGCACCACTCCCTGAAGATATCCTGACGTTAGGTATCGATGGAGTGAACCAAATCTGGCGAGATGCGAAGTTAAGAGCAGTTGGAAAGGCGAGGGCGAAGACCCTGATAGAAGCTGCTGAGCACAGTGTTGGAAGCAAAGAAGGTGCGGTGTCTGCAAGAATGGAAATCCGAATGCTTCTGGAGGACTATGAATCCAGAAACATACGTCTTCAGGAAGTTATGGCTCTGATTGAAGGGTTGGTAAAACAGATTCCGATGGCTGAGAAGCTGTTGGAGATCAAAGGAGTGGGAATCAGGACAGTGTCAGGATTCCTTGCAGAAGTAGGTGATATCAGCCGCTTCAACAATCCGAAGGAACTGCAGAAGCTTGCAGGATTGGCATTGGTTGAAAATAGTTCAGGAAAGCACAAGGGCGAGACAACAATAAGCAGACGAGGTCGAAAGAGACTCAGATACCTGCTCTTTGAGGTTGCAATGTCGCTTGTGGCGAAGAACCCGGAGTTCAGAGAGCTCCATAATTATTACACAACCAGAAGGCTGAATCCGTTGAAGAAAATGCAGTCACTTATGGCGATTGCAGCCAAGCTGATACGTGTCTTTTATGCCATGCTGACAAAAGGTGTGGATTATGATCCGAAAAAGATGGTCAGTGACATCAAGAGACCGGCAGTTTATCTACAGGCTGCGTAAGAAAGACAAGTAACTATAATGGAGGCTGTCAAGTGGACAGCCACTGAATTAAGCAGAATGTAACAGATAACGTCCACTGATCACAGTGCTGGAACAGGAAGCGAGTCAGTAATCAATAATACAAAGAATGAGCCAGTAGTCGGCAGAAATCATCACCAAGGGGCATGACCCCGTAAAGGAGCATAGCTGACACCCTGGTTATGGGCAGGCAGGACGAAGGAAGTTAGGACCTCTGGAGACAGAGATGATCCTGGTGGATATAGGAGGTTAGCTGCCATAGAGGGAAGGGTATACACAAGGCCAGTAAAGCGAAAATCAATGACGTTTTATTTCGTATACCATTCAACCGCTATTTCAGTACCTGATACATCGAAATGCTCATAGCTGTGGCTTATTCACTGAGATATGAAAGGTTGAAAAATCTTGAATTTTCAATAAAAAAACACTTGATTATATGAGGAGGAATAAAGATGAATTTTTTTAACAGAGCAACGAATGCGGTTGAAACAATGGGAAAGAATGTGTCAAAAGCAGCTAAGGATAATATGGAAATCATGAAATGTTCATCTGCAATAGACTCATGTAAAGAAAAAATTGAATTGGTTTATATGGAGATTGGAGAGCGGTATTATAATACTGAAGGCGAAGTATCAAAAGAGGAATTCTCTGATTTGTTTACAGAGATAGAAAATAATCAAAAACAAATAGAGGAGTTAGAGAATAAGATTAAGAGTTTAAAACAGGTAATGACTTGTAAAGTATGTGGGGCAGAATTATCAAAAGATGCAAAATTTTGCCGTTATTGTGGATCAAAAGTAAAGGATATTGTAGTGTCACCATCTTCTGGCCTGGAATGCTGGAATTGCCATAGTCCATTAAGGGGAGATGAACGATTTTGTGCATCATGCGGAGCAAAAATTGAAGTGGAAGTAGATGAAGAACAGTCAGAAATGGAAAAGGTAGAGAAAGTGCAGCCACAGGTGTGTTCTGTTTGTGGAAAAGAAGTAAAGGACACAGATACATTCTGTAAATTCTGTGGCAATCAGGTAAGATAACGATATAGTTAGATGGAGAATCGAGAGACAAAGATATGTATTGTGAAAATTGTGGAAAAAAGCTGGAAGATGGAGAAGTGTGTTCCTGTCAGAAGCCAGTTATAAATAAAAAACGCAAGAAAAGATTAAAAATTCAAATCAATATTTATATGTTGATAAGTTTTTTACTGTTTGTATTGGGAGTAGAAATGTTTCTTTATTTTTATATGGGAGTAGAGAACTTTCTTGAAGTGATCCCAATAGATTTTATAAAGGAAAATGAACGGTATTTTTCTTGTGGAATTATAATCTTCATTTGTTTATGTGGAAGCATAGCTGGAATTCTGGCAATTAAAAATAAGACAGCAAGAAAAGCATCTGTAATAGCCTTGGCAGTGAATTCTATATATTTCCTTTTGGCATGTGTTGTATTAGGAAAGACTGTTTATGACAATCATGTTGAAAGAAAATCTATTGCAACTGAAAATGTTGCACAGGAGGAAGATACAGCTTTCGAAAATGAGAATCAAAATTTGGAAGATGCAAAAATATCGGATGAAGAAGATAAAGAGCAGTTTATACAGACAGTTATTGCTAATGCAGATAATCTAATACAGGAAGGAAATATTGACAAGGCTAAAGCTATTTTGTCAGATGCATATGCAGTGAGTAAAAGTGAAGAAATTCAAAATAAATTAAACGGGCTTTCTGGGCAGGAAGATATCAGTCAGGAGGAACCGGCACAAATGGTCAGTTCATCAGAAGAGTCAACAGAAGAGGAAAACAAATCGTTTAGTACAGGGATACACAGATATGATTTCATCTTGATGGATGGTACGTGGGAAGATGCATATCGTGCCTGTATTGAAAGAGGCGGACATTTAGTAACATTTGAATCAAGGGAAGAGTTTACATATGTTTCTGCGCAATTGCTGGATAGAAATCTAAAGGATGATATTTTCTTTATCGGAGGAAGACGAAGTCTTGATTCTCAAAATTATTATTGGGTAGATGATAGCAACAATTTTATAGGAAGCGTATTGAACAGTCCGGATGCCTGGAATTCTGGATGCTGGTATTCAAATGAACCATCATTTAATGATTCTTCAAGTGGAGCAGCGGAACATGTATTGAGTATTTTTTTCCATGCAGACAGTAATCAGTGGGTGTGGAATGACGTACCAAATGATTTGGTAAATGTAGTTCCTTATTATAGTGGAAAAATTGGATATATATGTGAGTATGAAAGTTAAATATAAGACATACCGGGAATTAGGTAAGCTCATAGTTATCAGTGGAACTATGGTCGGAATTTTACTTTTGAATAGCTCATTGATATGGGCTGCTACAAAGTCGACAGAGAATGTTGCGAGTGAAGAAAACGTACTTTCTTCTATGACATTAGAAGAGAAAGTGGCGCAGATGTTTTTCGTAACGCCTGAGGCATTGACTGGTGCTGCTTTTGTTACAGAGGCAGGGGAGATAACGGAAGAGAGGTTTTCTGAATATCCGGTTGGTGGCATCATTTATTTTACTGAAAATATAGTATCGCATGAGCAAGTATCAACAATGCTGAACAGAATGCAGGAAATCAGTAAAGATAGAATTGGCCTTCCAATTTTTCTGGGAATTGATGAAGAAGGCGGGAGAGTAAGCCGCTTATATGAAAGTTCAATTAATGGGATTCCATATGTGCAGGATATGTATACAATTGGAACTTCCGGAGATTCCGGACAGGCATATCAGACTGGAAAAATAATAGGAAGATATATGAAAGAACTAAATTTTAATGTGGATTTTGCTCCTGTTGCAGATATTTTCAGTAATCCAGCTAATACTGTGATAGGAAACAGAGCATTTGGCAATGACCCCGAAGCAGTCTCTGAAATGGTGGCAATGATGGTACAGGGACTGCAGAAAGAAGGGATTTTTGCCACATTAAAACATTTTCCTGGACATGGAGATACACTGGAAGACAGTCATAGTGGATATGCGAATTGCCGCAAAAATATGGAAGAACTTAAAGAATGTGAACTTCAGCCCTTTGATGCCGGGATATCAGCTGGCGCTTCTTTTGTAATGGCCGGACATATTTCACTCCCTGAAATATTGGGAGATCAGACTCCAGCCTCGCTATCGCATGAAATTATATCGGGGGTATTGCGTGAAGAAATGGGATTTGAAGGCGTGATTATCACGGATGCGTTGAATATGGGGGCTATTTCTGAAAATTATTCTTCAGATGAGGCTGTTGTAAGAGCTGTGGAAGCTGGTGTGGATATGCTGCTTATGCCGATGGATTTTGTTACGGACTATCATGCACTTGTTAATGCTGTTTGTGAAGGTCGTATCTCAGAAGAAAGAATAAATGAATCGGTTAGAAGGATTATACGGATAAAGAATGAACTAAGCTAAAAATGAACTGGGTTGTAGATATTCTAAAGGAGGATGGGTATGTTTTGCAAAAAATGTGGTGCTGAAATTGATAATGATGCTTTATTTTGCACAAACTGTGGTGCAAAAGTGAAAGATAACGCAGTAATAAGAAAGACAACTGGAGTGAATACAAATGTAAAAAATACAAATGCAGGAAATATGAAAAGGGAAAAAGTATTTACAGTAAAACAGACTGCAGGAATAGCTAATTTAGGGGCGATGACAGGAGCAGCAGTTGTAGCAATTGTTTGTTTTTATGAATGTTCTCAGTTGTCTGAGTTTTTTTATTCTGCTGAGCGTATGATACTTTTTATGTTAGGAGTTATGTGTGGGGGGTTGGCGTTGGTAAATTTGGCTGTATGTATAGAACTTAGAAAAGCCAGAATATGTGTTGGAGATCAATCAATATCAGGTGTTTCTGTAAGAGGAGTTTTTACGCGGGAATTTGAATATTTTTATGATGAAATTTCTGAAGTAAGATGTATTTTTGGAACTCTTCTTGTCCGGGCAGATGGGAAATTTATTCCGATTCCGGGAATAGAGAATAAAGAAATGGCACGAAAAATGATAGAAGAAAGGATTGAAAAGTTCTAGTAAATTTTGCAGTTAAAAAAGATGCAAGGAGGAAGGCGTATGTATTGTACAAGGTGTGGCGCTGATAATGAAGATGATGCGAAGTTTTGTGAACAGTGTGGAGAAAAGTTTCAAACTACGGTTGATAATATAATACCTGCAGTACTTCCGGATGAATATGTAGATAAATATATACCGGAAAAAGAAGAAAGAGGACATGCAAATATAAAGATTATTCCGATAATTATTCTGATTATTCTTACTGTATTGGTGCTGATGTTTCCAAAATTAATTTTATCTGGACAGGCGGAGAAAAGAGTTGTTAAGGAGTTCGTGGAAGCTGAAATGACATGTGACGCAGATAAAATTGTAGAATTTCTGCCGGAAGAAATTCTAAATGCTATAGAATCTGAAGGTGGAATGAGTAAAGCTGAGTTTACGGAAGCCCTACAGGATAATTTGGATTCTGCGATGAATACCCTTAAGAATACTTTGGGTGAAGAGTGGAAGTATTCGTATGATATAAAAAGAATAAAAAGTGTGTCGAAAGAAGAACTGGAGGAGTTGAAAGAGAAGTATAGAGATGAGACTGAACTGAATCTGGATATTTCAGAAGCAAAAACAGCAGAAATAGATTTGACTGCCGGTGATGGGGAAACAGAAAGCAACAGTGTTCTGGACATTAGTATAATTAAAATAAAAAACAAATGGTATCTGGACTTTTTGAGTATGGCAGAAACTTTATTGTAAAAATTGAGAAAGTTGAGGGAGAAAAATGTATTGTGAAAACTGTGGTAATAAAGTAGATGATGATGCCGTATTTTGCACAAAGTGTGGAAAGCAATTTAGCCAGAAGAATAAAAGAGATACTAACAATATAAAAATAAATCCTAAAAATATAAAAATGAATACGGTGAATTTCAAAGTATCAAAAAAAATAATTATGATTGTTGGATTAGCGCTGATAGTTATTTTGTTGATGATGATAGGGATAAAAGGAATCGGTACTACAGGATCTGCCAGAAAAGTAGCTGTTGCAGCAACAAAATATTCGATAGAAGGGAAAATCAATAAATATTATAAATTGCTTGCATCACCATATAAAGAATATATGTGCGGCAGTAATGGCTGGTACAAAGATGAAAATGAGTTTAAAAAAGATATTGAGGATTTGGAAAATGAACAGAAGCAGAGCATATTAAATGCCTGTGGAAATCATGCAAAGATAAAATACAGTGTTGATTATACGGTTGACTGTGATGCAGACCAGTTAGATGCAGTCAGAAGAGAACTTGCCCGGGATTATGATTACAATCCGGATGATATTCAGGATGCAATGGTTGTATCAGTTGCAATTAATGCCACTGGTTCAAATGGGCAGTCTAATTGGACTGATGAGAATAGTTGTGTAAAGATTCATGGAAAATGGTATATTCATAGACCAGGGTTTGAATCTGTAGATTAGCAGAAAATCAGTATATTATTCTCTGGATTTTATGGATTAGAGCAAGGAACGAAAACATGAAGATAAAATGAAAGTATGATTAATGAAGAATGCATAAGAGGGTGAAAGTATGATTTGCAAAAAATGCGGTACAGTAAATAGAGAAGGTAGTTCTTTTTGCAGAGAATGTGGCAGGCCATTGGCAGCAGAGGAGGAAATAGAAACTTCAAAAGAACATGTAGCCATTAGTGTATGGTCATATCTTGGATATCAGATTCTGTTTTTAATTCCGATAATTGGTTTGGTAAGTCTTTTGTTTCTATCATTAGGGGGAACAGACAATAAAAATATTAAGAACTTTGCAATAGCCTATTTATGTAAAACATTTATATTAGCCATTATTGTAGCAATCATATTTGTAACAGGAGTAGTGTCAGTTACAGACTTATTATATCTATAAGATGTTTATTACCAGTAGTCAGTAATACAGAATGCTAAAAGATGCAGGGGTATATATGAATAGCGTAAAAAATACTGGAAGATACGGGATGCAGGTATATTTGATGTTTGAATCAGGATGTTTGCGAACAATTTGGCTGTCAGAAACTCCAGAAGGAAAATATTTTCTGAGAGAAAACGGGGCAAAGTTTCGTAAAGATGCTGTTATTGAAGCAAAGCAGGGAAAATGGTATCTGTGTGAGCAGAATATGGAAACCAGTGAAACATGGTCTGCCGGGAACTTACGTTTCAGTGAAATAACAGATCAGTGCAAATATTATATCCGTATGAAGGGTGATAACTGTATTTTATATGCAGAACGGGTAAAACCGGAAAGGCTTGTTTTTCATAATTACGGGATAGCTGAAGGGGTTCCGGTAAGAATTGGGAGAGCTGCGGATAATGATGTGGTTTACCCAAATGAATCAGTGACCCGTCACCACGCAACGCTGATAAGAACATCTGACGGAATGCTTATACAGGATCATGACAGTCTGACAGGGACTTTTGTTAATGGAAGAAGGATAAAGAAACAGGTTCTTCATATTGGCGATATTGTATTTATTATGGGACTGAAAATTATCATAGGCATGAAGTTTATATCTGTTAATGATGGAAATGGACGTATTCAGATAACATCAAAGGAAATCCGGAGGTTTGCAAGTAATAAATTCAGCACTGTACCGGAGAGAAAAGAGCAGGAAGAGCTTCTGTTTAATCGTTTACCAAGAAAGAAAAAAAATCTTACACCAGAAACGATTACGATTGAATCACCGCCTTTTTCCATAAGTGATAATCAAGCACCAATGATACTCAGCATGGGTGGTTCTATGGTCATGGGAGGATCTGCATTAATGAGAGGAAATGTGGCTTCTGTTTTGAGTATGCTTTTATTTCCTGTCATGAACCGTATGTATACAGACAAAGATAAAAAAGAGTATGAAGCATTACGGAAAAGGAAATATTCAGAGTATCTGGAAAACAAGAGAAAAGAAATATGGAATGAAAAAATAAAAGAAGAAACTGTTCTGAATGAAACATATCCGCCTTTAAATGTTGTTATTTCTTATCCGTCAGATAAAAAACGTCTGTGGGAAAGAGGATACAGGGAAGAAGATTTTCTGAGATTGCGTATTGGTTATGGAGAAATGCCTCTGAAGGCAGAAATTAAGTATCCGGAACAGAAATTTAATCTTATGGAAGATCCACTGGAAGAGAAAATGTTTCAGCTTGCTCATGAAAACGTATTTCTTGATCGTGTACCGATCATGCTTTCTCTGACTGAGAATTTTGTATGTGGAGTAATAGGAAACCACAAGGAAAAAGAAGAATTCTTAAGACGTATGATTATGAGAATTGCTTTTTTGCACAGTTATGATGAAGTGAAACTGGTGCTGCTGCTTGATCAGGAAATATTGGAAACGATGAAATATGTTCGTTTTCTTCCACATATCTGGGATGATGAAAAAACATTTCGTTTTCTGGCAACAGATACAGCATCTGCATATCTGGTTGGAGAATATCTGAACAGGCAGATAGAACAGGAATTCGAAAAAACTCGGGATTTGTCTGAGTTATTAAAGGAAAAAGCTTATTATGTAGTGCTCGCATGGAATAAACAGATTTTTGATAAACTGGAGATTCTGAAAAGAGTCATGAAAGATGACACAAATCATGGAGTGTCAGTTGTCACATTTTTTGAAGAAGTTCCGCAATATGCACAGGAAATAATAAATCTTCATTCTGACAGGGCAAATGAAATTACATATTTGAAAGAGTCGGAAAATTACGGAGAAAAATTTGTCATGGATGATATTTATGACAGACTGGCAGAGCAGATGATTCAGGTTATGTCAAATACGAAGCTGAAAATAATTCAGGGTTCTTATGTATTGCCTAAGATGATCACGTTTTTGGAATTATTTGGAGCAGGTAGAGTTGAATATCTGAATCCATTGAAGCGGTGGAAAGAGAATGATCCTGTCAAATCGTTGGCAGCACCTGTTGGAGTTGCTTCTGATGGTTCTGTGTTTTTACTGGATCTTCATGAAAAATATCAGGGACCTCATGGACTGGTAGCCGGTATGACTGGTTCAGGAAAAAGTGAGTTTATTATTACGTATATTCTTTCAATGGCATTGAATTTTCATCCGGATGAAGTTTCTTTTGTGCTGATCGATTATAAAGGCGGCGGACTGGCAGGTGCGTTTGAGGATCCAGAGAGAGGAATTCATCTTCCTCATTTGGTGGGAACCATCACTAATCTTGATGGAGCTGCTATTCAGCGCTCACTGATGTCCATTGAGAGCGAATTGAAAAGGCGTGAGAAAATTTTTGCAAAAGCTAAAAGTATAGCGGATGAAGGAACTATGGATATCTATACATACCAGAAGCTATACAGGAATGGAAAAGTAAAAACACCATTGCCTCATTTGTTTATTATTTCCGATGAGTTTGCAGAATTGAAGAGTCAGGAACCAGAATTTATGGATCAACTGGTCAGTGCAGCCAGAATCGGAAGAAGTCTTGGTGTTCATCTGATATTGGCTACACAGAAACCGGCAGGTGTAGTAAGTCCTGAGATTAACAGTAACTCGAAGTTCCGCGTATGCCTGAAAGTACAGACACGCGCAGACAGTGATGAAATGTTGAGAAGACCGGAGGCAGCAGAACTGAAGGAAACAGGCAGATTTTATCTTCAGGTGGGATATAATGAATATTTTGCACTGGGTCAGTCTGCGTGGTGCGGTGCACCTTATACCCCGCAGGATGAAGTGGAAGTTCACAGAGACGATGCCATACAGTTTGTGGATGATGCAGGACAGAATATCGTGCAGGTCAAACCGGAAGCAGAGAAACATGATACAGGGACTTCTCAGCTTGTTGCGATTGTAAAGTATCTTACTATGATGGCTGAACGGGAGAGAATTCATCCGAGAAAACTGTGGATGGAGCCGTTACAGAAGAATATTTGTATACAGGATATTTTGCAGAACGAGGATCGTGAAGATGAAAATGAATTTATTATACCATTGGGCAAGATTGATGATCCGGAAAATCAGAAACAGTATGTTTTTCACCTGAATTTACGGGAGTGCAGAAATTATCTGATTATAGGTGGAAATCAGTCAGGAAAAACAACTCTTCTGCAGACGATTTTATATACAGCAATCCGAAAATATTCTCCGGAGGATATAAATTTCTATGTATTAGATTATTCTGGCGGACTTTTGCAGGTATTCAGTCATTCTGTGAACTGTGGAGGTGTCTGGCTGGAGGGGGAAGAAGAACAGGCAGAGAAAATGTTTGATCTGTTAAAAGAAATAATCGCAGAAAGAAAAGAAGAGTTTCTGAACGCAGAAGTAAACAATTTTGATGCTTACAGAAAAATAAGAAAAATACCGCTGATATTGGTTGCGATTGACAATATTGCTGGTCTGTCCTCCTGGAAGGGCGGAAAAAATATATGCTATGATCTGCATACTCTTATAAGAGAGGGAAATACGGTAGGAATTAAATTCCTGATCACTGCAGGAAGCTATGATGACGTCATGTATAACATAAAAAAGGAATTTGGCACCAGATTTGTACTGGATGCGAAAAACCGCTTTGAATATGGGGATATCCTGGGGGTGAGGTGCAGGTTTGAACCTCCGCGGATACCTGGAAGAGGACTTTTGCGTGAAGAAGAAAGAGCATTGGAGTGTCAGATTGCAAAATATATGGTTAAAGGATCTGAACAACAGGTTATCCAACAATTAAAAGAAGAAATTAAACAGATTTCTCAGAAATACGGAGCTTCGATTAGAGCAAGACAGATAAAACAGATTTCAGAGACGGAAACTTATGAAGAATTTTTGGAAGATATCTTGCCAAACAGGATTCCACTTGGATATTCAGTTCAGGATATGCAGAAAGTTTCCATGCCATTGAAGCAGTTGTATTGTATGTCTGTGTACTTTGGGAATACCAAAAACACATCAGTTATACTGGAAAATTATATTTCAGCGTCATTTCGTGATCATATGCATCTGTTCATTGTGAAGAGAAATCAGAATAGTGTGTTTGAGAAAACATCTCTCAAAAATATGTTGGAGGGATATGAGGAGACCACTTTTTTTGAGACCACAAAGGAGGATGGGGTTCGATTATGGAAAGCGTTGTACCAGTTGATCTGTGACCGGAAACAGATAAGGAATGAATATTGTGATATTCATAATCTGTCCAAGACAGGAAGTGAAACAATGAAAATGTGTTTTCACTATATGCAATCTAAAACCTGGCCATTATTAGTGATCTTTGAAAGTTTCCGTGATTTCTGCAATTGTGTGGAAGAAGAAACAAAAAAGATTATGCAGAAAATATTCGAGGATGGAAGAGGATATAATTATTATTTTATGGGCTGTTATTATCCAGACGACGCAGATACATTAAGAATTAATGCGCTGCAGGATGCGTTTAATCGTGATAAATTTGTTCTGCTCTATGGTGGACAGTTTCACAGGCAGGGGCTGATCTCTCTTCCTATGGAATATAGAAATGTGACAAAACCGTCGAAGAAAAGTGGTTCCTGTCTTCTGCATTATCATGAAGAAATCTATCCTGTATGGATGCCATGCAGAACAGAAGAGATGGAAGAAGATCCGGATGATGCAGATATTATTGGATGATATAGAACAGGAAAGATGATAGATGGAGAAAATATTGATTACTTTAAAGGTTCCTTCTGTACAACTGGAACAGGATGTTATGATCCCGGATTTTTTATCGGTGAGGGAGATTATAAAATTACTTACAGAGGCAGTTGCAGATCTTACACAGAATATGTATATATCATCAGGGGAAGAGGTTCTATGCCGGGAAAACCCGGACATGATACTGAATGAAAGATATACTTTGCAGGATTATGGAGTGGAGCATGGAGAAACTTTATATCTGTTCTAAAATTCAGACTGAAAATCATAAAGTTAAGTCCGTGGTAAATCCACTTCCAGATTTATAAATTCTGAAAATTTATAAGGAAGGAGGGTATGAGATTGAAAAAACAGGAGGGAGGAGATGCGGAAAATATATGGAATTGTCAAATTGCACAGAGTTATGCAAAAGACTGAAACAGGAACTGAATGATGCAACTGATATTCCACCTCAAAAATTGTCGGGGGAAATCAGGGAGGCATTAATACAAGTGAGAGAATTTCAGATTGTAGAGATGAATGAGATTCAGAGGAAAATTTTACTTTAGAGAAAGGGTGAAGAAATATGTCAGTAACTTTAGCGGGTGTTGCAATTACAACTGCAACTGTAGCGGCAATTTTAGTTAGTGTAGATCAGATTATAGAAAAAACGAACGATATAATAGAACATTTCAATGAGACTATAGAGCTTATTAAGGAAGGAAGTGATGGAACTCTTATTGAGGATATTTTTTCTGCCGGTCAAAAATTAGTTAATGCAGTAAAAAAACTTGTGCGAGAAATGCTGAAATGGGTTGAAGGAGTGCGGAGTTATATAAAAGACTCGCTTACTGTTGATAGTGAATCAGCAGATGAATTTAAAAATCTTATAAGTTCTAGTGCATTGACAAGATAGTAGCTTGGCAGTATAGAAGTAGAATAGGAGAAAAGATTATGGCAAATGAGGCGATTAAACTTAAAGTTAGCGAAGAAACATATTCAAAGGCATTAGAACAATTGGGAAATCAATTAGATGGACTTGAGGATTGTCGTGCAAAACTACAAAGTGAAATTGATAAATTGAATAGTGGTATGAATTTTACTGGTAGTTATACAAAAATGGCGAGAGAAAAGGCGGAAAATGCTTTAAAGAGAGTAGAGGAAACAATTCCAACTGTAAAAGTATATAAGGAAACTATTCAAAAGCAACTGGATTCGATGAAAGGTAGAGCCTCAAGTTTTGAAAGTGAAATGTCTGATATTGATGTATCGAAACTATTCGAGTAATGGAGTATACGACTAAAGTTGAGTGCAGACTTAATTTTATACGATCGGATATGGCTGCAGGAATACATAGAGCATATACGGCAGCAAAGAGAACTGGCAGTGGAACTGCAGACAGAAATACAAAGAGAGATGTTTCGGTGCTCACCGGAACAGAGAATAATATATTCGGATGCGTTATACCATATCGGCATATTGAAACATTCTCTTGAAGTTACAGAAACTGTACTGAGAAGATATCTTGATCAGATGCAGACTGCAGCAGTTCATTTTCAGAACGCATGTCTGGACATAGAGATTCCAGATTTATTTGAATGAAATAATGCATTGATCAAAATGGGGAACAGAAATCCTTCACAGGGTGTATCCTCATTTTGATCATAAAAAGATATGGACTTATTTTAGATACAAAAGATATGGAAATTATAAAAGAAAGAAGAGAACTATTGTATTTAAGATAAGTCTATAGCTAAATGATTTTTACGAAGGAGGAGCAGAATGAAATTTACATACAATTGTCAAGGAGAAAAAGAAGAAGTTATCTGTCATACACGTACGAGAAAGATTGACAGTAGGAGCTGGAAAATTATGCAGATATGTTTGGAAAAACAGGCAGAACCTTATTTTTTGCCGGTAAATATTACAGAGGAATCCGATGGGTATACATTTTACTATGATATGCATGAAATGGTGAATCTTCGGGCTTGGATGTACGAAGCAACAGAAAAAGAACAATTTGAAATGCGAAAGGAAATTGGAGAAAAACAGCAAAAAATCTTTCAGTTGGGAATTTCACAGGAACAGCTTATTACGGAAGACAGATATATCTATGTAGACGAAAAAACACAACATATAAGGTTTATCTGTGTACCGGTGCTATCTGAAACAGGGGTAAGGGATGATAAAAAAGTATCCAAAATACCAGATACTTATAATATAGAGTCTGAAGTAAAATGTGAAACAGAACCGGAACTTCCTTTAATGCCGCCGGTTCCATCAGAAGAATTTCTGAACATGGAAAGAAAAGATTCAGAACCGGTCATGCCGGAATCCCTGGATTTCCAGCAAAATGTAGAAGAAAGTAATGAAAAAGATTACATAGAAGAAATTAAAGAACCAGAAGATTTTCATAATATACCGAAAAGAAATCCATTTCAGGAAAAAGGAATGCAATCAGTAGAAAAAGAAGAAATGGATGGATCCGAAACTATTTTAGGATTTACACAGCCAACAGGAGTGACTTTTGCAGAAGAAAAGTCGGTGGAAGATTCGGATACTGATATAGAAAAATTGTATGAAGATAAGCCAGTTACGGAAGAACAATTTATAGATGAGACAGATTCTGAAGATATTTATACAGACAGTGATGAAGACAGGACCGTCCTTTTAATGCAGAAAACAGAGGATGACGGAGAAGATAAGACAATCCTTTTACGTCCTGATTTTCAGATAAAGGCATCTTTGCATAGGGTTCGTACAGGCAAAACAACCAAATTGAAAAAAAACGTAACTACTATAGGAAAGAGTAAAATGCGTTCAGATATAATAATTGAAGAAAATCCGACAATCAGCAGAAAGCATTGCACAATATATTTTGAGAATGGTAGTTATTATCTGGAAGATAACGGTTCTTCAAATGGAACCTGGTTGGATGATAAAAAAATACAGCCAGAAGAAAAAGTTATTCTTCGGAATAAAAGCAAAATTCGGTTTTCTGATGAGGAATTTATTTTTTACATTGAATAAAGGATAAGGGGAAAATAAGATGAAGGATAAAAAGAAAAACTCTGGATTAAAAATTTATATAGTAGTCCCTGCCATTGTTGGGATTTTATGTGTGGCTTCAATTGTAATTGCTGTTGTAATGGGTGCACCGGAAAAGGTAAATGCAGCCCGTGTGAGTAAACAGCTGGAACTTGGAAATAAGTATTTGAGTTCTGCGGAGTATGATAAAGCAGAGGTGGCGTTTAATAAGAGTTTAAGGATTGATCCGAAATCTGTAGAAGCTGCAACGGGAATGGCAAAAGTCTATAATGAGAAAGAGCAGCCGGAAGATGCGGTGAAATACTTAAAAAAAGCAGCCGATAACATTACAACGCCGGAACAGGCACAAGAGTTACAAAAAGTCTTAAGCGATACGAAACAGCAAATAGGAAATTCAACGGGGGATATAAATAATAACACTAACTATAAATGGAATTTTGGTGATATTGAAGCTATTATTGATGAGCGTATCCGGGAGATTATCAGGAAAAGAGGTATGGTAACGCCAACTCCGACTCCGACTGGTTCCGGTGATGATATACCTGGACCAGATTCTGGTAATGACGGTGGATCAAATGGGCAGGCAGCTCCGGATCCAACAGATGATCCAACAGCTCCATCAGTAACTCCGGATCCAACAGTTCCGTCAGTGACGCCGGAACCAGAAAATCCGACAGACCCACCAGTGACGCCGGAACCAGATGATCCGACAGAGCCGTCAGTGACGCCGGAACCAGATAATCCAACAGACCCACCAGTGACGCCGGAACCAGATAATCCAACAGACCCATCAGTGACACAGGAACCATATAATCCGTCAGACCCATCAGTAACTCCGGAGGAAATTCTGAATAACTATGAAATAAATGTTCTTCCTTCAGAAGTACCACAAGGAGGATTCATTGGAACTTCAATTTCTTATACATATGGAGACGAATCAAGTGCGGCAAATGTAATGACAGGACGGTTAGCGGAGAAACAGCAGGATCTGGATGGGGATGGAATTCCAGAACTTCTAGTTGTGGAAATGCAGAGTGGAAAAATTGGATTCAGAATTTATAAAGTTAAGAATGGAGTTGTGGAAATAACTGCTTCTCAGACAATATCTACAGGCATAGGAAAAGCAGTACAAAGTGTCTCCTATGGAAACACACAAGTATGCTTTCTTATGAATAATAATGGTATTTATGAAATTGGATTTGCATCTTACTGCTATGGATATGATGCAGGAGACGGAACTCCGGCAGTCAGAACAAATGTAGAAGTATACAGTGTAGCTGTTGATGGTAGTGTGTCTGCATGTGCTTCTGGTTCTGTTCAGAATGGACAAGGACAGGATGGATTTTCAGGAAGTCTTGTTCCAGCAGGAATGAATGGTTCATGGAACAGTAGTAACGCGGAAACATTGCAGTCTATGGGATATGCGGAAAATCCATATCAGGATGCCTTAGGTGTGCCGAATCCTTTAAGTGGAGGAATTGCATCAGGAGAAAATGGTGCAGAGGATTTGATAATTGTAAATGCGGAAATGTCTGCAGAGAGTGGAATGCTTAATGTGAGATAGATGTAAAAATTCTGCCAGACCTTTATGGTCTGGCAGAAATTGAATAAAGGCAAAGGTGAAAGATAGAAAATGCATAGATATATTGCAAACACATATGAAATCATATCCAGAATAGGTTCGGGAAATAGTGGAATTGTATATAAAGCACGCCATATGAATCTGGATAAATATGTAGTTTTGAAAAAAATAAAAACAGATATTAAAGACATTGTAAACAACAGAGCGGAGGTAGACGTATTAAAGAATCTGAAACATGCATGTCTGCCACAGGTTTTGGATTTTGTTGAAGATGATGGGGATATTTATACAGTAATGGAATTTATATCAGGAAATTCCTTTAAACAGTATTTGGATGCAGGAACAAAGTTTTTAGAAAAGTCCGTAATCATCTGGATGAAACAGATCAGTGCTACATTATGTTACCTGCATAATCAGAAACCCCCGATCATTCACAGTGATATAAAACCAGGAAATATTATGCTTATGCCAAATGGAAATATTTGTCTGATTGATTTTAATATTTCGTTTAGCCTGGGGGCTAAAAATGTATTTGTCAACGGATATACGAGTGGGTATTCTTCCCCAGAACAGATAGAAGCGGTAAAATATAACCAGAACGAAACAGATTCTTCAAAATGGAAAAAAATTGATAACAGATCAGATATTTATAGCCTTGGGGCTACGATATACCATATGATGACCGGAGAAAAACCAGTAACCAATGAGAAAGGTTATGTGGAGGATATCCGGGAAAGTAAGCCGGAAATGAATGAGGTTTTTGCATCTGTGATTATGAAGTGTCTGGAACCTAATCCTGCAAAACGATATCAGAGGACAGAGGATATACTTGAAGATTTACAAAACATGGATAAAAAAAGTAAAGAATACCGTAATCTTCTGCGAAAACAAAAAATGACGGTGGGTATTCTGACTGGGATAATGTTATGCTCGACTGTTCTTGCAGCAACTGGATATTTTCGTATGGACAGAGAAAAAATGTTATCTTATAAAACTGCTGTTGAGCTGGAAGAAGAATGTGCCAATAAAGGAGAATATGAACAGCTGGATAAATATTATCAGAAAGCTGTAAAGCTCTGCCCAGATAAATTGGATGCTTATCTTCAAATGGCAGCAGGCCTGAACAGGCAAAAGCAATATCAGAAATGCATTGAATTTATTAATAATAAGATTCTTGCGAATCAGAAAGTATTGAATGATGGTACGCTGGACAGTGTTTATTATCTTTTAGGAGATTGTTATTTACAAATGGAAAATTATGAAAAAGCAGCGGAATATTATCATTCAGCAATAGAAGAAAATCCGGGGAATGGAAACTATTACAGGGACTGTGCAATTGTAGAAGCGTATTGTGGAAATATAGATAAAGCGCAAGAATTGCTGGAAACTGCGAAGACAAAAGGTATTGACAATATAGCAGTTAATTATGTAGAAGGCGAAATTGAATATAGTAGTGGTGATTATGCGACGGCTCAAAACATATTTCAGGAATGCGCAGAGAGCAGTCAGGATTCTTATATTCAGATGCGTTCATATATTATGGAAGCAAAATGCATAGATAAACAGGATAATAGTACAAATGGAAAAATGAATAAAATGGAATTGTTGAAAAAAGCACAGGAACAATTACCGAAAGAAAATAATATAGGGGTTTTGGAAGAACTTGCTAAAACATACAGTGATTTAGGAAGTGATACGGGTGAAGTAGAGTATTATCAAAAAGCAATTTCTGTATTTAAACAGATTCAGTCACAGGGAATGGGAGATTATAATACAAGCTATAACCTGTCAGTTCTCTATCAGAATATAGGTGATTATGATAGTGCAGAAAAAGAATTGACACAGATTTTGAACAGTTACGGGGAAGATTATAAGACATATAAAAGCCTTGCATTTCTGGAAATAGCCAGACAAAGTCAGATTGCAAATGAACAGAGAGATTACAGCAAATTTAAAGAATATTATGAAAAGGCAGATGAACTTTATCAGAAACAGCTTTCTTCTAATGCTAATGATATGGAGATGGACAGGCTAAAAGAATTGCACAATCAGGCTGTAAGTAATGGATGGATATCCTGAGAAAATAGAAGGTGTGATAAATATTTGATATGATTAGAGATAGGAGATATTCTGAATGATTACATTAGGTAAAGTGATGTTTATTGTGGGAATTTTGGGAGTTGTTTTAAGCGGGGGATGCTTTTGCTTTCTTCCAAAATTATTTAGAAAACAAAGAGAAAAATTGTTGGATGAATTAAAATCAGACAGGTGACGATATATTGATTTAATTTTTATAAAAATATACACATGATTTTTTGAGGTACGATAAATCTACAGGAAGACATTCGCAGATATAAAAATTGATTTGGAAAATTTCAAAGGAAAGCACATTATGAAAAAAAAGATATTAAAGTTAACAGTTATTATGACTGCTGCAACTGGTATAATTGTAAGCGGAGCATCCGATAACAGAGCTGCTTACGCAATGGAGGAAACCACCGGGAAATATGATGCAAATGCAGATTCATATTTTCAAAGTGATATGGACTTATACTACCAATATGTGGAAAATCATGAACTAAAAGATTTTCTGGATGGATCAATGGGAATTTTTGGTGATGTAAGAACGTATGATGATACATATGTCACAAACGTTAAAGTGGCTGACTTTGATGGAGATAACCGTGCAGAAGTATGGGTCACGGGGCCGGTTGCATCAGCTAATCGTATCGCCGGAATTCTGGACATTTCAGATGGGGAAGCAAAATGTGTTTTTAATGGATGGGGAAGTGAAGCTGGAAGATATACAGATCCCGTTACAGGAAAAACAGGAATTGTAATTAGCGAGGGAAATACAGATGGTGATGTTCATTTAAGAAAGTGTATTTATGATGAAAACTGGAATGGAACGGTTTTATATGAAACAAAAGGATCTGTAGATGATAATACAGTTGTCTATACAGCTTATACAAATAATGAAGAACGACAGCTGACAATGGAAGAGTATGGAGAAGAAACCTATAATTTATATAATAATTGTACTGTAACAGAGGCAGTAGCAGAAACGCCGGCAGATGTAGAAACGACTCATTTGGATAAACAAGGGTTATTAGATTTCTTACAGTCATTGAAATCAGCAAAAGTTTCGGGAATGGGAGAGAATGATCAGAATAGCGCAATTACCGGTTATCCTGAGTATGATGAAATAATACGCCAGTATTATACGGGAATGATTTCAAATTGGTCTATGGGAGAATTCAGTGAAAAAAATCTATGTTATCTGGCAGGAAGCGAAATGGGAGGTGCCGACAATCTTGGATACTATCTTACAGATATTGATGGAGATGGTATAGAAGAATTGATGATAGGAGCGACAGGTGAAAATGCATATACAGGAATGTTCTATGATTTGTATACAATAGTAAATGACCAAAGGGCATTAGTTGTATCAAGCGGAGAACGGGACAGATATTATTTGTGTGTAGACGGTACAGTGGCAAACGAGGGTTCCGGTGGTGCGTCTAATTCTGTTTGTAATTATTATAATCTTGTTTCTGGTCAGTTAGAGCTTAAAGAAGGCGTGTTTTTAGATGCTTATAGTCATCCGGAAAATCCCTGGTTCTATACGACAACGAGCACTGTGGAAGATTATTCTAACCCGATTTCAGAAGAAGAAGGACGAAATGTTATTGGTAAATATGTGTATATGGATATTCCATACATACCACTGAAAGAAATTAATTTAGAAGAAGGCGGGGAAACGGAAGATGCCGAAACAACATATTCTGAACCGCAGACAGAGCAAATATCTCCAGCACAACAGGTAAGCTCTCAGATAGAAGAGACAGAACAACAGGCATCTGCTATTGAAGCTGAAATAGGTGAAAATGTCAATATGTCTGATGAAGAATATAAACAGAAACTAAATCAGTTGTATGAAATTTGGGACAAGGTGTTGAATGACGAATGGGCAGTTTTGAAAAATACGCTTTCGTCAGAAGAAATGGATGTTCTTACACAGGAAGAAATAGAATGGATTAACAACAAAGAAAGTACTGTAAATTCCATTAGAAATGAATCTGAGACAGATTCACTTATTAAGGCTACAGAACTCACAAGAGAAAGGGTATATGTATTGCTTGATAAATTAAGAGATTGATGTACGAGCTGACAGGAGAAATATTTTCTGTCAGCTTGTTATTTGTTCGGTTGGATAATGGAGTTTTATATGAGAAAATGGAGAATATCTGTTTGCCAAAGAAGAAACATTTGACGAATTTTTATCTCTGTTGTATCATGAACATACAAAACGAAAATAAAGTAAGAGGAATATTGTTATATAAAATACAGAACAGATAAGAAGGTTATTAACAGTTAAATATAAATTATAAAATTATATAAGCATATGTTCAGTTTTATAAGACATTAGAGTAGAATATCATTGAAAGGAGTTGATACTTTGAGTA
>ERZ1673752.1984-NODE-1984-length-25228-cov-43.536885_pt1 | contig 25228 bp, 21 predicted proteins | sample MGYA00580195_ERZ1673752 | MGnify/ENA primary metagenome ERZ1673752 (study PRJEB41218, sample SAMN15661744) | gut metagenome | host: Homo sapiens | place: Canada: London | collected 2015-08-20/2019-03-30 | study: EMG produced TPA metagenomics assembly of...
TCCTCACCTCCTTCACCATCGCCTGGGGGATCATCATCCTCGTCGTGCTGCTGGGCATCGGGACGGGCATCCGCAATGGTGCCACCCGCATGTCTGAGGATATGGGGATGAGCCACTTCGGCACCCAGGTCACCCTCCAGGAGACCGAGCTGCCCTATGCGGGGTACCAGAAGGGACGGAAGCCCCGGCTGACCGCAGACCAGATCGACCGCCTGAGGAACACCTTTGCCGATGAACTCTACGGCATCGATCCGGCACCGGGCTTCGCCTTCCTCACCTTCACCACCGACTTCGGCTCCGCCGGCACCCGACTGGGTACCGCCACGCCGCTGAGTGAGCGCTTTCGCACCCTCCGCGTGATACAGGGACGCACTTTCTCCCCCCGCGAACTGGCTACGGGGGAGCGGGTGGCACTGCTCTGCAAGAGTACCATCTCGAAGCTCTTCGAGGCCGGCACCGACCCCATCGGGCAGGTGATCACCGCCGGAGGAGTCAGCTACCGAATCATCGGCGTGACGGAGGATGTCAATCCCTTCTTCGCCATAACCGAGATACCCCTCACCACCTACCAGGGACTCTACCCCAATCAGATGATCGAGGTGAGCAACCTCAAGCTCTACCCAAAAGGGTCCAAGGCAGAAGAGATGAAGAACTTTGAGGAACGCTTTAAGGGCGAGTTGTCGAGTATGCTGAAGTTTGACCCCAACGATGCCTACGTCTTCCGACTCCAGAGCTCCACGGATGTGAAAAACTCGATGGACAAGGCCTTCAATGGTCTTGATATGCTCCTCTGGATCATGGGGCTCGGCAGCCTCGCCGTCGGCTCCATCGGCGTCTCCACCATCATGACCGTCACCGTGCGGGAGCGGATGCGCGAGATCGGCATCCGCAAGGCCCTCGGCGCCCGACCGAGAGACATACTCAGGATGATCCTCGGCGAGAGCATCGCCCTCTCCGTCGTCTCTGGTCTCGTCGGGTTGCTCCTCGGCGCCGGCATCGTCCGGCTCATCGGCTACTCTGCCGAGCACGATAGCTGGGCGATCCAGGAGGTGGGTGGCGGAAATGGGGCCGAGGCAGCCTACTACCACATCGTCAGCGACCCGAGTGTCAACCTCAGCATCGCCATCGGAGCACTGATCGTACTGGTGATCGTCGGCATCATCGCCGGCATCCGTCCGGCACGCCATGCGCTCCACGTCCCTGCCGTCATCGCCATGAGAGATAAGTAAGACTATGAGTAAGCTATTCTCCACAGAGCTCTGGAGCGAGGTCTTCTACTCGCTGAGACGCAACCGCCGCCGTACCCTCGTCACCTCGCTGGGGGTCTTCTTCGGGATGTTTTTCTTCGTCCTCCTCGACGGGCTGGGCACCGGCATCGGCAACAGCATCAACGAGGGTTTCTCCACCCTCTCCAAGCGTATGGTCGCAGTCTTTGGGAGTCGAACCACCAAGCCTTACCGGGGCTATAAGGCCAACCGCTACATCGAGCTCACCTACCGGGACTACCTCTGGATGAGCGACCATGCCAAGAGCCTCGATAAGGTAGGCTGCTTCCTCGGCTTCAATAAGGAAAACATGTGGTCGGACTCCCAGATCACTGCCAACGGCAAGTCGGCAAAGGACTTCGTCGTCGGCGTCACCCCGGAGTACCCCTACGACATCCGCCCTGTGATCGTCACTTACGGGCGCTATATGACTCGCGAGGAGATCAAGCGGGGTGACCCAGTCTGCGTCATAGGACTGAGGACGACAGAGAACTTCTTCGATAAGCCGGAGGAGGCAGTGGGGAAGTACCTCTCCGTCGGAGGGATTGCCTTCCGCATCGTGGGGGTGATCGAGGGAATGTCCGATAACTTCAATGTAGGCTATAGCCCCAAGTGGTGTGTCGAGGTGCCGATAGACTTCGCCGTCGGCGGCAATCTAGACCGGGAAGTGATGATCTCCGGACTGCTTAAAGAGGGCTGCACAGCCGACGACCTCCGGAGCGAGCTGAGTGGCTACATCGCTCGCACCCACCACGTGGACCCGACCGACACCGGCGCGCTCGGTATGGTGGACGTCGAGTCACAGCTCCGCATCTTTGACCTGATGGCCAACCTCCTGAATGCCCTCGTCTGGATCATCGGTCTCGGCACTCTCCTCACCGGCGTCATCTCGGTCAGCAACATCCTCCTCGTGACCGTCAAGGAGCGGCAGAGGGAGATCGGTGTCCGCCGCGCCCTCGGAGCCAAGCCGATCGACATTGTGATCCAGTTTATGCTCGAGTCGATGGCGATGATCCTCGTCGCCGGGCTCCTCGGGCTGCTCGTCGGACTGCTCCTTCTCCTCGGCATCGGTGCCCTGTCGGAGAGTACCGGCAAGCTGGCTGAGATCCTCGTACGCCCCTACCCGACGCCCGGGATCCTCCTCTTCTCCCTCATCATCATGATCCTTTCGGGTGCCTTTGCCGGACTGTTGCCGGTGCAGAAGGCTCTCGACATCAAGGCGATCGACGCCATACGGGACGAGTAATCCCCTTTTCCTGATAGACAAAAAACAATAACTACCAATCATATCTCCATTATGATCCAAGATCCATCACAGTCCGGCACCGTCCCGGTGCAGAAGAAGCGTGCGAAGAAGTGGCCCAAGATCCTCCTCTGGGTCGTCCTCGGTCTCGCTATCATCGGCGTCATCGCCACCGCAATCGTCAAGTCGCAGGGTAAGACGAAGGAGCTCTACGAGGAGGTCACCCCGACCGCCAATGACTCGATCGTCAAGTCGACCGTCCTCACCGGTTCCATCGAGCCGCGCGATGAGATCCTCGTGAAGCCCAATATGAACGGCATCATCGCCGAGCTCAATCACCTCCCCGGCGACTTCGTCCAGGAGGGCGAGCTGATCGCCAAGATCCAGATGGTCCCCGACGTCGCCATGGTCCAGAGTGCCGCCTCTCGTGTCGATGCCGCTCGTGTCGACCTGAAGCGCACCGAGGAGGTCTACAAGCGCGACAAGTCCCTCTACGACCAGCAGATCCTCGCCAAGGAGGCCTACGAGACCTCCTTCGCCAACTACCGCCGCGCCAAGATCGAGTACGACTCCGCCGTCGAGCAGCTCGACCTCACCCGCACCGGCTCCTCCGCCTCCACCTCCAAGCGAAATAACACCCTCGTCTTTGCCACCGTCACCGGTACGATCCTCGAGCAGCCGGTCAAGGTCGGCTCACGCGTCACGATGGCGAATAACTTCAGCGAGGGTACCACCGTCGTCAGCATCGCCGACCTCACCGACCTCCTCTTCATCGGTAATGTCAATGAGAGCGACGTCAATAACGTCACCGTCGGCTCCCCCGTCACGATCCACGTCGGGGCGCTCAAGGACAAGACCTACCACGCTGTCGTGGAGTACGTCTCCCCCAAGGGCAAGGACACCAGCGGGACGATCCTCTTCGAGGTGAAGGCGGCGATCTCGGGCGATGACCTCTCGGCACTCAAGGCTGGTTTCTCCAGCAATGCCGAGGTAGAGATGGCGCACAAGACCGGCGTCCTCACGATCCCCGAGGCGACCGTCACCTACGAGGGCGACAAGAGTTTCGTCTTCGTCAAGGGCAGCAAGGGGGAGTATGAGAAGAAGGAGGTGACCCTCGGTCTCTCCGACGGCATCAAGGTGGAGGTACTCTCCGGGCTCACCGGCGATGAGACGCTCCGCGGTAATCTCATGAAGAAGAAGAACTAATCCGCCATGATCGCTCACAGACTTTTCATCCCCACCCTTCTCCTCCCGCTCCTCGCCCTCACGGCTACGGCGCAGGTGCCGGAGGCGGAGCCTACCCTCAGCAGCGAGATGACCCTCTCGCAGTGCATCACCTACGCACAGAGGCACAGCCCCGAGCTGATCCCCGCCCGGGTGCAGATGGAGCAGCTCGAGGTGCAGGAGGAGTCCGCAAGGATGAACTTCCTCCCCGACCTCAATGCCGGCATGGGGCAAAACTTCTCCTTTGGCTACACCCAAGGACACGATAAGGTACTGAGGAAGAACAACGGTTCCTCCACCGGACTCAATGTCTCCACGTCGCTCTCCCTCTTTGAGGGCGGTGCCCGCTGGTGGGCACTAAAGAGCAGCCAAGAGGCGCTCGAGAGCAAGGACTATATCCTCGATGAGGTGGAGGACAGGATCGCCCTCACCGTCGCCTCCAGCTACGTCGGCGTCCTCCTCGCTCAGCAGATCGTCGAGGTGGCGGAGGAGAATCTCTCCCTCTCGCTTATGCAGCAGAAGCGGGTCGATGCTCAGGTGGCAGCGGGCAAGCTCGCCCCCTCGGAGCAGCTCAAGATGCGCACCCAGGTGGGTCAGGATCGCCTGGCGCTCAATGAGGCAAAGTCTGACCTCGACCGTGCTATGCGCGTCCTCCGACTCGATATGGGCATCACGGAGGAGGGCGAGACCTTCACCGTCCCGAGAAAGGATCCCGAGAGCGTCATCGCCCGCCTGGAGAGCGAGTCGCCCTATCACGCCGCCCCGGAGTGGACCAATCCCTCCCTCCGCCTCGCTCAGCTGCGATACGACCTCTCAGCCTACGATGTCAAGCGCGCCAAGGCAGGCTATATGCCCCGCCTAAGCCTCTCCGGCGGATACTCCAATGGCTACTTCCACTACTTCGGTGACGAGATCCCCAATCAGTCCTTCGGTGATCAGCTCAAGTCAAACGGGCAGTACACCATCGGCCTCTCGCTCTCTATTCCGATCTTCAATCGCGGTCAGGTCCGCGCCTCCGTCCGTCAGGCGGAGCTACAGCGGGAGAGCGCTCTCGGACAGCTCATCCAGCAGCAGTTTAGCGAGCAGCGAAATATCACCCTCGCCACCGCCGACCTCCGCAAGGCGGAGGAGTCCTACCGGCTCTCCAAGGACAATGTTGAGGTGGCGCAGCAGTCCCTCGATATGACCGAGAAGGAGTACAATGCCGGTCGCATCACCGCCTACGAGTGGGAGCAGTCCAAGAATAAGCTCATCGGAGCGAAGTCGCAGTACCTCCAGAGCGTCTACACCCGACTCCTCCGCTCGATCAACCTCACCTACTACCTCACCGGTACACTACCCAGATAACCCTTTTCATTTCATACCACTCGCTATGCATACCCTCAGATACCTATTTGTCTCCATCGCCCTGCTCGCCGGACTGGCCACTGCAGAGGCGCAGAAGCCCGGCCAGTTGCCCGATAAGACCATCACCCTTGACTACTGCCCCACCGACATAACCGCCTCCACCGGCTTCGAGGTGGTGCTCCGTCCCGGCACAGAGAATAAGGTGGACCTCTACGTCGACAACCTCGACAAGGTCAAGTGCACCACCGATGCCTCGAAGAAGTCACTCCGGATCTCGATGAAGCCCTCCTTTGGGACTATCAAAGACGACGACCACACCTACCTCGCCGTCGTCACCCTCACCGATCTCAATAGCCTCACCGCCCTAAAGGCGGAGACCGGCGCTGAGTTGCATATAGACAAGAACTATCGCCCCACCAAGATCGACCGGCTGGAGCTGAAGTGCTTCACCGGCGGCGAACTGCTCTTCACCGGCGATGCCCGGGAAGTGATCGCCACAGCAGCCACCGGGGCTGAGCTCTACCTCTCCGGCAATCAGAGAACGCTGAAGCTCAAGTCCACCACCGGTGCGGAGATAGAGTACAGCGGCTCCTTCCACCTCGCAGATATACACGTCGGCACCGGAGCTGACATCACCCTCTCCGGCACCGGTGACACCGTCAATATCTCCGCCTCCTCAGGCGGTGAAGTGGATGGTGAGGAGCTCACGGTGAAGGGTGGCACCCTCGATGCAGATCGATCCTCCGACATCACCATCCGCTGCACCGACCGCCGCAATATCACCCGCGACGGCAAGGGCGACATCGAGATACTGACGAAGTAAAGACGAGCAATAGGATCATCCGGCGAGAGCCCGCTCCCCCTTGGGCAAAAGGGAGGAGCGGGCTCTCCTTTTATTTCTTAACTTTGCACCGCCAAGGGGGGCACCCCGTACTGCAAGTTAAACACCTCCACTGTAGGAGGTGGGGAAACCGGTGAGAGTCCGGTACAGTACCCGCTGCTGTAAGTCTCACGCAATAGCCGATCGGCCTCGACAAGCCACTGGGGGCAACGCCCCTCGGGAAGGCGCTGATGCGGCAGAGATAAGTCAGAAGACCGACTTGCGACCCAAGACCTTTGCAAAATGGTCTTTCGCCGAAAAAGCACCGCTTTTTCGGCAGGGACTTTGCAGAACGCCCCAGATGCAAGGAACTGAGAGTGAGGGCGAAGGGAGTGTGCTTACGCACATGACCAAGCCCGAATCTCGAAAGTGACACCGCAGATGGGGTATTATGCAAAGGTCTCGACCCGGGATGCGCCCCCGAAGATAAGCCCTTAGTAGTCTCACACAATTTCTTTCGGGAGTTAAAGTTATGAACAGACAGTCAGGCGTTACTCGATCATCCCTCAGCATCACACGCTTATGGTCGAGATAGTACGCAACCTACTCTGGACGGGGGACACCCGACTCCTCCGCTCGATCAACCTCACCTACTATCTCACCGGCACACTGCCCCGATAACCCTTTTATTTCATACCACTCACTATGCGCACCCTCAGATACCTACTTGTCTCCCTCGCCCTCCTCGCCGGCGTTGTCGCTGCAGAGGCGCAGAAGCCCGGCCAGCTGCCGGACAAGACCATCACCCTCGGCTTCTGTCCCACAGACATCACCGCCTCCAGAGGCTTCGAGGTGGTACTCCGTCCCGGCACGGAGAATAAGGTGGACCTCTACGTCTACAACCTTGACAAGGTCAAGTGCGCCACCGATGCCTCGGAGAGGTCACTCCGGTTCTCCTGGACGCCCTCCCTTGGGACCATCATTGATGACCACCACACCCGTCTTGCCGTCGTCACCCTCACCGATCTCAATAGCCTCACTGCCCTGAAGGTGGAGACCGGTGCTAAGCTGCATATCGACAAGAGCTACCGCCCCACCAAGATCTCCCGGCTGAAGCTGGAGTGCTTCAACGGCGGCGAACTGCTCTTCACCGGTGATGCGCAAGAAGTGATCGCCATAGCCGCCTACGGAGGCGAGCTCTACCTCTCCGGTAAGCAGAGGACGCTGCAACTCGTATCCACCTTCGATGGTTTGATCGATTATAGCGGCTCCTTCCACTTCGCTGATATGGACGCCGACAGAGGTGGCGGGATCATCCTCTCCGGCACCGGCGACACGGTGAACATCACCGCCTACCTCTACGGTGAGGTAATTAGTGATGAGCTCACGGTAAAGGGCGGCACCATCAATGCCGACTGCGGCATCACCATCCGCTGCACCGACCGCCGCAACATCACCTGCGAGACCGATAATCCCGACATCAAGATACTGACGAAGTAAGGACGAGCAAAAGGATCATCCGGCGAGAGCCTGCTCCCCCTTGGGCAAAAGGGAGGAGCGGGCTCTCCTTTTATTTCTTAACTTTGCACCGCCAAGGGGGGCACCCCGTACTGCAAGTTAAACACCTCCACTGTAGGAGGTGGGGAAACCGGTGAGAGTCCGGTACAGTACCCGCTGCTGTAAGTCTCACGCAATAGCCGATCGGCCTCGACAAGCCACTGGGGGCAACGCCCCTCGGGAAGGCGCTGATGCGGCAGAGATAAGTCAGAAGACCGACTTGCGACCCGGGATGCGCCCCCGAAGATAAGCCCTTAGTAGTCTCACACAATTTCTTTCGGGAGTTAAAGTTATGAACAGACAATCAGGCGTTACTCGATCAACCCTCAGCATCATACGCTTATGGTCGAGATAATACGCAACCTACTCTGGACGGGGGACATTGCCTCCTCCATCTTTATCCTCGCCCTGGTGCTCACCATCGGCGTCTTACTCAGCAAGATCCGCCTCGGAGGCTTCTCCCTCGGCGTCTCCTGGGTCCTCTTCACCGGTATCTTCCTCGGGCACCTGGGGCTTCGGCTCGATCCTCAGGTGCTCTCCTTTGTCCGCGAGACGGGGATGATCCTCTTCATCTTCGGCATCGGTATGACCGTGGGACCGGGATTCTTTGCCACCTTCCGTCAGGGAGGGGTGCGACTGAACCTCCTCTCTCTCCTCTCGATCCTCCTCTCCCTCATCGTCTCCTACGTCCTCTACCGAGTGACGCAGACGCCTATGGCGACACTGATGGGCATCCTCTCCGGTGCGGTGACCAATACGCCCGCTCTCGCAGCGACGCAGGAGAGCGCCCGCGCTGTCGGCAGCGCCGCCCTCGGGGATGTCGGCATCGGGTACGCCCTCGGCTATCCGGTGGCGATCCTCGGGATGATCCTGACGATGTCTCTGCTGAAGTGGGTCTTCCGGATCGATGTCCCTCGTGAGGAGAAGGAGATAGAAGAGCGGGAGCGTGCCGCCCACAAGGATGCGGTGGTCTACACCCTCGAGGTGAGCAACCCCTGGATGGACAGCAAGAGCGTCTACGAGTCAAAGTCGGTGCTGGAGAAGTATGACGTCGTGATCTCCCGCATCATGCACCACGACTCGGGGGAGGTGGAGATGGCGGGACCGAAGTCGATCATCCGCCTCGGTGACCGCCTGATGGTGATCTCCGACGAGAGCGACAAGGAGACGATCTGCGCCTTCCTCGGCAGGGAGGTGCCGCTCGTGGAGCCGGAGTGGATCACACGAGGGGCGACCGACGTGGTCTCACACCGCTGCCTCGTCACCCGCGACAGGATCAATGGAAAGAGCATCGGGAGCCTGAAGCTCCGCTCCCTCTACAATGCCTCGATCACGCGCGTCTACCGCGCCGGTGTCTACCTGATGGCGCGACCGGAGCTGCTGCTCCAGGTAGGTGACACGGTGATCGTCGTCGGGCACGAGGAGGACGTGAAGCATGTGGAGCAGGTGCTGGGCAACTCACGCAAGACCCTCCGCCAGCCCAATCTCTTCATCGTCGCCCTGACGATCCTGATCGGTGTCATCGTTGGTAGTCTCCAGATCCACCTGCCCTCGATGTCGATGCCGGTCAAGCTCGGCTTTGCCGGCGGGACTCTCGTGACGGCGATCCTGCTGAGCAACTTCGGTACCCACTTCCGCCTCAATACCCACAATACCGAGAGCGCCAATCACATGCTGCGCGAGCTGGGCATTGCGCTCTTCCTTGCTTGCGTTGGGCTGAGCGTGGGCGAGAGCTTTGTGGAGAAAATCGCAAGCGGCGGACTGGTCTGGATGGGCTACGCGGCGCTGATGATGATGATCCCACTCTGGGTCACGCTGATCATCGGACGGCTCTGCCTCCGGCTGGACTACTTCACCCTCCTCGGCTACGTGGCGGGGAGTATGACCTTTGCCCCGGCACTCTCACTCACCCCTGATGCGACGAAGAACAACACTCCCTCCATCGGCTACGCCACCATCTATCCCCTTACCCTCTTCGTCCGCGTCATGGCGGCCCAGTGGATGGTCCTGCTGCTAAGTTAGGGGTAGGCGCGAGTCCTCGTATTCTTCTGCATTCTTGGTACCTTTGGGTGACAAGGATAAGATAACCCTATCACCAATATGACAATGAAAGCAAAGAATCTACTTATAGCCCTTACGGGCACCGCTGCCGCAGCCGGCGCTGCTGCTTACTACTACATCTGGAAAAAGATGGGGCTGCCCCGGGGAGCCTGGCCGGTGAGAGGCTTCGACCTGGAGCGCTACCTCGGCAAGTGGTACGAGATCGCCCGCCTCGACTCACGCTTCGAGAAAGATCTCGACAACACTACCGCCGAGTACTCCCTCAATGACGACGGCACCATCCGGGTCGTCAATAGTGGCTACGACCTCAAGAGAGAGCGCTGGAGCGACTCCATCGGCAGGGCAAAGCCGATCGAGGACCCCGAGGTGGCGCGGCTGATGGTCTCCTTCTTCGGCCCCTTCTACAGCTCCTACAACATCGTGGAGCTGGACCCGGAGTATCGCTACGCGCTCGTCGTCGGTCGCAATACCGACTACGTATGGTTCCTCTCCCGCACGATGGAGATGCCGGAGGAGGTGAAGGAGCTCTTCGTCTCCAAGGCCAAGGCACTCGGCTACGACACCGACCACCTCGTCTGGGTCGAGCAGGGCACCCGCGAGCGTCCCGTGGAGCCGGAGACAGACGAGGATCTCGAGGACGAGGAGGATGAGGAGACGGACGACTGAGAGACTACTCCCCCTCCGGTCAGTGAGGACGTCAAGGCTCCTCACTGTCCCATTTCTCCTACTCTCCCTGCTGACCGGCAGCTGTCTATCAGCCCGAGGGAGCGGGGAGGAGGGGGCTATGACTGAGCAAGCGATGAACGATAGCGTAAGAGAGATCTACCTCGCCGGCGGATGCTTCTGGGGGACGGAGCACTTCCTCCGCCAGATCCGCGGCGTGGTGGAGACAGAGGTGGGGTATGCCAATGGAAATACCCCGGACCCCACGTATGAGATCGTCTGTGGCGACAAGTCGGGCTACGCCGAGACCGTCAGGGTGGTCTACGACCCGGAGGTGCTGTCGACGGCAAAGTTGCTGGAGACCTTCTTCCTCGCCATAGACCCTACGACAGTCAATCGTCAGGGCAACGACCGCGGCACACAGTACCGCACCGGCATCTACTACAGTGACCCCGCCGATGAGCCGGTGGTGGCCGCTGCACTGGACCAGCTCCGCACGCAGTACAGCAAGCCGATAGCGGTGGAGGGGATGCCACTCCGGAATTTCTATCGTGCGGAGGAGTATCACCAAGATTACTTGGAGAAAACCCCCTCCGGCTACTGCCACATCTCCCCTGCGCTCTTCCGGAAGGCGCGCGAGGCGAATCAGCCCCGCTTTAGCCGTAAGAGCAAGGAGGAGCTGCGTCAGAGTCTCACCGACCTGCAGTACGAGGTAACTCAGGAGGGCGGCACGGAGCGAGCCTTCAGCCACCCCTACGACCGGGAGTTTAGGGAGGGGATCTACGTCGATGTCACTACGGGGGAGCCGCTATTCCTCTCCTCAGACAAGTACGACAGCGGCTGCGGATGGCCCGCCTTCAGCCGACCGATCAGCGACAGCCTCCTCGTGGAACGGACCGATCTACGCTACGGCATGCGCCGTACTGAGGTGAGGAGCAAGCTGGGCGAGGCACACCTGGGGCACGTCTTTGACGACGGCCCCAGGGAGCGTGGCGGTCTCCGCTACTGCATCAATGGCGCCGCCCTTCGCTTCATCCCCAAGGAGGAGATGGAGCGCGACGGCTATGGCGACTACCTGCACCTGCTCAAGAGATAGCCCCCACGCATATACCGATAGAGAGAGCCCCGCACTGACACTCGGTCCGTGCGGGGCTCTCCTTGTATTATGGTCGGCTTATGTACCGACGACAGGGGGTGCTAATTACTTAACAGCCTGCTCTGCCTCCTTAGCGGTCTGAGCTGCCTCGAGGCTGTCAGCCTTGTCAGCTGCCTCATCGACAACCTCCTTAGCCTGGTCAGCCTTCTCGTCGATCTGCTCCTTGAGGGCGTCAGCCTTCTGGTCGATCTGCTCCTTAGCCTGGTCAGCGTTCTGCTGGTTCTCAGTCTTGTTGCAAGAAGCAAGACCCATCATCATACATACAGCGGCAGCGCTGATAGCGATAATCTTCTTCATAACTCTAAATCTATCTTTTAAGTGTGTAAAATATTGCCTATACTCGGGGGCAAAGTTACATCTTATTTTTAATTGAGCAAACTCTCCTCCGAGAAAACCTCGCAATCTCTGTCTGGATCAGCCTTTTGAGCATCGCACGAAAGGGTCCTAAAGGGGGCTAAAGGGTCCCAACCCCCTCCGAGAAGGCATAGCAACCGGCAACAAATGATAACACTTCACCGAGGAGACCGATCAAACCTATGTCCTTACATCCCATCATAGTAGTATAAGAGAATCAGCATTATGAAACAGATTATCACCTACCTCAGAGTCCATATCCTCCTTCTGCTCCTTATCATAGGGGCTGCACCGGTCGTCCTGCAGGCGCAGGATCTGAGCGGATCCACGTGGAGGTCCACCTTTGACCACACCGGGGCCAAGGGGTACATCTCCTACCACTTCACCTCGGCACAGGCCGGATACTACGAGTACAGCGTGAAGTCGATCTTTAAGGACTACAAGGGTCGGGGAGACTTCACCTACAGCACCGATGATGGGCGACGTTACATCATCTCCGACGTCGACCACCCCGATGACCCCGACTACAAGACTCAGGTGCAGATCAGCGGACAGCTGCTCACCCTCTCGATGCCCCCACGGGTGGAGCAGATGGTGGAGGGCTCCCCCGGCTTTGTCCGTAAGATCTTGGACGAGTACCTCAGCGATATGCTGTCGCTGCAGCGTCAGGTGATGCCATAAGCGCGAGTTAAGATAGATCCCGAGAGAAGATTGTGGTACCTTTGTCCCCGTGATGAAGAAGGGAGAGAAAACTATATCGGTACTGACTATGACCCTGCTATGCGGAGCGCTGTTGCTCCTCATGGCAGGATCGCCTCATGACAGCGGGGAGGAGAGTCAGGTCCCGACCACCGACACCATACCGGTCGCACACACAGACAGCTGTCAGGTGATTTATGACCGGCTGGGGCTGAGTGCCTGGGTGGAGGAGGAGGCATTTCGCAAGGCCTACGACGGCTACTGCCGGATCAAGGACCGGAAGAAGGAGGTGCTCACGCTTATCGACTTTACGAAGCCGTCCAATGAGGAGCGGCTCCTTGTGCTGGATATGGCGGAGGGGAAGCTCCTCTTCCACTCCCTCGTCGCCCATGGGCGCAATAGCGGCGACCTCTATGCCACCCGATTTTCCAATCACCCCGAGAGCCATCAGAGCTCGCTGGGGCTCTACCTCACCGAGGGGACCTACACCGGCAAGAATGGCTACTCACTTCGGCTCAATGGTCTGGAGAAGGGGGTCAACGATAATGCCCTCGCCCGGGCGATCGTGATCCACGGCGCCGCCTACGCCGACCCGTCCGTCTGCCGTGGTGGTCGGCGACTGGGGCGCAGCTGGGGCTGCCCCGCCCTACCACCGGCTCTCAACCGCCCGATCATCGACACCATCAAGGGCGGCAGCGTGCTCTACATCTACGGTGAGAGTCGCGATCATCGCTCCTGACCGCCCTCCTGCTCGCCATAGGGAGCTACACTCCTCAGTCTCACCACCATACGATCGTCCTCGACCCTCCCTGGGACTACTATCGGTATAAGCGAATACTAATACCGGTAAAAGAAAACACTAATACCGATATTAGTCGCGTCTAATATCGGTATTAGTGTTTTCGCTCTGACGGGAGCTTTTTTTATGTCACTCGATCACCACGATGAGCGAATTGCGGAGAGGCGCCCAGTCGTAGACAAACTTGGCGTGGCTGGAGGCATTGCGGACACACATATGGGAGCGCGGCGTGGTGCCAAGGCTGGGGCTCCACTCTCGGATCTTGCCGTGAGGGTCGTTGACCGGCACCCCGTGGATATAGGCCCCGCAGCAGAAGCGGCTGGCATAGGGCGCAAAGCCGGCAATCGTTGAGCTGCCGTCCCCGGTGTAGTACATCTTGGGCTTCTTCTCCTGCAGGAGGTAGATCCCGAGCGGCGTAGCGCGTGCATAGGGCGGTCGCTTACGGCCGGTGGTGGCGGGGTTGACACTTCTGACGAGCCACTGCCCGCGAGACTCGCGCTCCACGGTGAGGATGTTCTGGTTATTTCGGTCAACGAAGATGACGTGGTCAAAGAAGACGCTGTCCGGCAGCAGCTCGAGATACTTCCGCTTCACCATATACTCCCCCTCGTCGTGTCGGGCAAGGAAGATGTGGTAGAAGGAGCCAACGGAGTCAATGACGTGGACGAGTGAGCCGTCCTGAGTATAGCGGACCGGCTGGAGCGTGTCGCTTAGCTCGTAGAGTGCCGCCGACTGATAGCGCTCGACCCCATACTTGTCGGTCACGTGCTTGTACTCGTTGCGGTGGAAGTCCTTGATCGTCGGTGACTCACCATTCTTATTCTGCCGATTGGCGACCACCGCCCAGCGGTTCGCCTCCTCGTAGAGACTCTCGATGTAGGCAAGTCGCTCGCGCACCTGGTCATACTGCACCACACGGAAGGTATCTCGGTAGTCGTAGACGGAGTCGAGGTGGTACTCCTCATAGAGCAGCTCCTCCCGCAGGCTTATGTCTGCCGCCGTGAGGGGCTGCTGCTCCTCCGGCTCCGGAGCAGCGACAGTACTATCTGTAGCCGGCACGCTATCGGCCACCGTCTCAGCACACACCCCACCCCTTCCGCAGGAGAGGAGAAGTAGCAGGAGGAGCGACAGGGATGGCAGGGTTAGGGATCGTCTATTCATTATGTATGGATGATACGATTGGGAATGGTGAGACAAGATAATCAAAATCCATCGTCTATGGGTACCTTTGTCCTGACTATGGGACAGAAACTAACTATGGAGGAGATGGGAAGGCTCTCGCCGGAGGAGTACTCCGCAGCGCCTAAGTGCCCCATCCTCGTGATACTGGACAACGTGCGGAGTCTGCTCAATGTGGGGGCGGTCTTCCGGACCGCCGATGCGCTGAGACTGCGGGGCATCGTCCTCTGCGGCATCACCGGTAAGCCGGGCCACGCCGACCTACACAAGAGCGCCCTCGGTGCAGAGGAGACGGTCGACTGGAGCTACTGCTCCGATACCCTTGATGCGGTGCGGCAGGCGCGCGAGGAGGGCTATCTGATCCTCTCCGTGGAGCAGGCGCACGACAGCATCTTGCTCCCTGATGTGGCAAAGGTGATCAACACCGACCGCCCCACCGCCCTCATCCTCGGGCATGAGGTCCACGGCGTACAGCAGGCGGTGGTCGATGCCTCGGACCACTGCATCGAGATCCCACAGTACGGCACCAAGCACTCGCTCAATGTCTCTGTCGCTGCCGGCATCGTCCTCTACACCATATCACAGCTCTACCGATGAGACGCACAGCCCTTATCATCGTCGCCGCCGGTCGGGGGGTCCGTATGGGCGCCCCGCTGCCCAAGCAGTACCTCCCTCTGGAGGGGCGACCGATCCTCGCCCATACGGTGCATGCCGCATCCGCCCTCCTCACCCCGGGCGATCAGCTGATCTTAGTGATCCCTCCCGATGACGACGAGAGGGTCCGCACGCTGCTGGAGGAGTACTGCCCGGATGTCTCCCTGACGCTGGTGCATGGCGGTGCGACTCGTGGGGAGAGTGTGCTCCACGGACTGAGAGAGGTGTCGGAGGAGATCGAGCTGGTGGCGATCCACGATGGAGTACGCCCGATCCTCAGGCGGGAGATGTGGGACCGACTACTCGCTGCGATGGAGGGCACAGAGGCAGCCATCCCGGTGACTCGTCCCACGGACAGCCTCCGGATGATCACCCAGGATGGGGGTAGCACCGTCCTCGACCGAAGCCTCGTCCGCTGCGTGCAGACACCACAGTTCTTCGCCCGCGAGGTGATCATCGCCGCCTACGAGGCGGAGGGCGACACGGTCCAGACGGATGACGCCGGGCTCTACAGCCTCCACACCGGGCGCAGTCCGCTTCTCGTCGAGGGTGACCCGGACAACCTCAAGATCACCACCCCCCGCGACCTCACCCTCGCCTCCCTGATCCTTCGAGACGAGCTATAGTCTCTTATTGATTTTGTGACTATATTTGCGGTAGTAGGTAGCACCATCAACACCTGTGAACTATGGGACATGTATTTGAAAGCCTGAAGGAGTATCTCAAGACAGCCTCTGAGGAAGAACTGCAAGAGGACTGGAGTGCGCTGGATCACCTCAATGAGGTGGGGGCAGATGCCCTTGCATATGCCAGTCAGATCCAGCTGACACAGGGTCTTGACCTAAGTGAACCGGATCGTCAAGAGGAAAAAGGACACTCTTTTTCCTCCAACGACATGAATTACTTAGCAGCATAAGCAATGGCAGGACAAGGCAAAGCCGCAACATTCACACTCAAGTCGTATCGGTTTCTCCAAGTCTCAATGGACTTTGAGACCCAGGAGGGTGCGACACTGAGCGTCTCCTTTGACCCCAATGGAGAATACTGCAAAGCCACCGGTGAGTACAAGCTACGACTGATCACAAGAGTCTCATCGGAGGAAAAAGAATTCATCTCCACAACACTCCAAGTGGTTTTTGGATTTACCGAGCCCATAGAGCTATCCGAGATACCGGACTTCTTCTACCCAAATTGTATGGCAATCGTATTCCCCTACGTCCGGTCATTCCTAAGCACACTGTCTCTTCAGGCTAACGTCCCACCAATTATCCTTCCGATCATTAATTTCTCTGACCTTCAGGGAGTCCTCAAGCGCAATACAAAAGAGGTGAAGTAAGTCGTCTGCGGACTAAGATGACACCTATATACCAGACTCTGGAGGACAGAGGAAATAGAGAAGAGGTTGCTATCCACGGGCCCTACTTATGCCGACCTGTGGGCGATAATGGGGAGAAGAGATCTATGGGGACTCTCGATACATCATAGGCAGGACAAGCTTTGACGAGCAGTCAGAGCTACTCTTCGATACAGTGGGGCGTATGGCTGACTTGGACGACTTCCTTAAGTGCATCCGCCTGCTCCGTGACACCTTTCACCCCGACAAATTGACCATCCCTTTTGTCATAGCGTTTCTGAGGAGAGCGGCAGACTTCCCATACAAGGCGATCAGGATGTGCCCCAGCCCGAGGAGATCCTCTTCCGATCCCGATGAAGCCATAGAGTACCCGGGAGGAAAAGCAACGCTACTCATACTAAGGAGGGTCCAAATCTGCTTTTTTGACAAAACACTCCTCACAGAGCCTTTCGTCATAGTCTATCCGGATGAGACCGATCTATCCGGTAGCCAAAGTGGCAAGAACCTATAGTCATAACCCCATGGCGCGACCCGGAGACGGCACCCTGCTCGGCAGCGATCTCACCTACCTGAGTGGGATCGGGGAGCGACGCGCCCACCTGCTGGCAAGCGAGCTGTCCCTTCGGACGCTGGAGGACCTGATCCTCTACTTCCCCTACAAGTACCTCGACAGGACGCAGATCTACCCCATCAGCCAACTCTCCACCGGGCTGGCGTACGTCCAGCTGAGAGGGCGCATCGTCAGCCTCGAGCAGGAGGGGCAGGGACACCGCAAGCGACTGAAGGGCTACTTCAGCGACGGCACCGGGATGGTGGAGCTGGTATGGTTTAATAGCATCTCCTACTGGGTCCGCACCCTTCGTCAGGACACGGACTACATCCTCTTCGGTCAGCCCAAGGCCTTCAAGGGCGTCATCAGCATCACCCACCCCGACATCGAGGTGGCGAGCAAGGCGGGGGAGAGCGTCGGGAGCTTTTTCCCCCTCTACCACACGTCAGAGCGGATGAAGCGCTCGGGGATGGATAGCAAGGCACTCTCGGGTGCCGTCCGTAGGGCATTTGACCGGGTGCAGGGGCAGATCCCCGAGACCCTCCCCGGCTACTTCCTGAGTCAATATGGGCTGATGCCGAGGGCTCAGGCGCTCTACGCCATGCACTTCCCCACTGACTCGGCACAGCTGGAGGCGGCACAGCGGCGGCTCAAGCTGGAGGAGCTCTTCTACCTCCGCCTCCGGATGCGTCTGATCCACGCCGAGCGGCAGGCAGAGAGTGGCGGCTTCGTCCTCGGACCGCTGGGGGACCACTTCATGACCTTTTATGAGCAGGGGCTCACCTTTGAGCTCACCGGGGCGCAGAAGCGCGTCCTCAGGGAGATCCGCGAGGACGTCACCTCGGGACATCAGATGAACCGCCTCCTACAGGGCGATGTGGGCTCGGGGAAGACGGTCGTGGCGCTCCTCGCGATGCTCCAGGCGGTGGACAGCGGCATGCAGGCCTGTATGATGGCACCGACGGAGATCCTCGCGCAGCAGCACTACAATACCCTCACGATGATGCTCCGAGGACAGAAGACCTCCGTCGCCCTCCTCACCGGGTCGATGCGGAAGCGGGAGAAGGAGCGGATCACCGCCTGCGTGGAGGCGGGCGAGGTGGACATCCTCGTCGGCACCCACATCCTGATCGAGGACTACGTCCGCTTCCACGCCCTCGGCATGGCGGTGATCGATGAGCAGCACCGCTTCGGCGTCTACCAGCGGAGCCGGCTCTGGGAGAAAAACCCCGCCCTCCACCCCCACATCCTCATCATGAGCGCCACCCCGATCCCCCGCACGCTCGCCATGACAATGTACGGCGACCTTGACGTCTCGGTCCTCGATGAGCTCCCCCCGGGGCGCACGCCTATCAAGACCAGCTTTGCCCTCGAGAGGGACGTGGTGGAGGTGCGGAAGTTTCTCCATATGCAGCTCCGAGAGGGACGGCAGGTCTACATCGTCTATCCGCTCATCGAGGAGAGCGAGAAGAGCGACCTGAAGTCGCTTGAGGAGGGATACGATGAGACAAGGAGCATCTTCCCCTCCTATCAAGTGGGGATGGTGCACGGGAAGATGAAGGCGGCGGACAAGGAGGAGGAGATGCGGAAGTTTGCCGCCGGCGAGACGCAGATCCTCGTAGCTACCACGGTGATCGAGGTGGGGGTGGATGTGCCCAATGCCACAGTGATGGTGATCACAGCGGCGGAGCGCTTCGGTCTCTCGCAGCTGCACCAGCTCCGCGGGCGTGTCGGGCGTGGCGATAAGCAGAGCTACTGCATCCTCCGAGTGGGGCCCAAGGCGGGCGCCACCTCGATGAAGCGGATCCAGGTGATGTGCGACAGCACGGACGGCTTCTACATTGCCGAGCAGGATATGGCGCTGCGGGGCTATGGCGAGCTGGAGGGGACGCAGCAGAGCGGCACGGCGATGAACCTCCGTGTGGCGGATCTCAGCCGAGATGTGACCGCCGTCACCTTTGCCGCCCGGCTGGTCGACTGGCTCCTCAAGGACGACCCCACGCTCTCCAAGGAGATCAACACGCCCATCCGCACCACCCTCGCCGAGCTGATGACCGACGCCCCCGACTGGGGCCAGATCAGCTGACCCTCTATGCACCACCGGCAGACTACGACCGCCCTCTTCTCCCGTCTCTATCACTTCATATTACGTCGGTGTGGGATGAGCCTTGAATAAAATTTACCAAAACCACCGGAAAGTGTAAAATAAATTAATACCTTTGTCGCATACCAAGCTGGCACCCGGCTTCAACTCCTTTAGCAATCACGGCAACCCCACTCCCGGAGTGGAAGGACTTCATACGAATACAATTTACAAACACTATCGGTAGCATTAGCATTATGGACACAACTATCCGACGCTTTACCGCCATAGTCGCCCTATTCATCGGCTTATGCCTGCAGGTCTATGCCCAGTCTCAGGAGACTGTGACACTCGATCTGAGTCAGACGACTCTGCAGGATGCTCTGAATCGGGTGCAAAAGCAGACAGGCGTGACTATTACCTTCTCTCCGCAGAGCCTCTCCAAGGAAGCGAGCCGGAAGGTCTCACTCAAGGTGAGTAACGTATCTCTCAAGGCAGCCATGGACCGCCTCCTTGAGGGGTCCGGGATGACCTACACCATCAGCGGCAAGCAGGTGGTGATCACGAAGTCCGGACCGGTCAAGAGTGGTCCGACCACCATCCACGGTACCGTGGTTGATGAGGCAGGGGAGCCCCTCCCCGGTGTCACGATCCGGCTGAAGGGGAGCAACAGAGGCACGACCGCCAATGTCGATGGCTCCTACAAGCTCGATGTGCCCAATATCAAGACCGCCGTCCTCGTCTTCTCCCTCATCGGCATGAAGACGGAGGAGGTAAAGCCCACGAGCGCTACCGTCAATATGACCCTCCGCGAGGCAGCTGAGCTGCTGGGCGAGGTGCTGGTGGAGAGTACCGGATACCAGGATACAGAGAAGCGGCTCTCCACCTCCTCCGTCGTTACCATCGATGCCTCTGACGTGCTGACGGCTGATGCCGGCTCCGTCGATCAGATGCTCTCCGGTAAGATCCCGGGACTGACCGTCCTCGGTGATGTCTCCACGCCTGGTGCCGCAGCCAAGATCCGCGTGCGTGGTGTCTCCACCCTCTCCGGTAGCCGCGACCCGCTCTGGGTGGTCGATGGTATCATCCTCGACGACCCGGTACCGCTATCGGCTGAGGAGATCAACTCGCTCGATAATGTCAATCTCATCGGTAACGCCATCTCGGGACTTAACCCAATGGACATCGAGAAGATCGATGTGCTGAAGGACGCCGCCGCCACCGCGATCTATGGTGTGCGCGCCGCCAATGGCGTCATCGTTGTCACGACGAAGAAAGGCTCCGGTGGGCGCTTTGCTGTCAATTACAGCGGCTCCGTCACCTACAACCAGCGACCCAACTACGGACAGATGGCGCTGATGAACTCCAAGGAGCGCATCGAGGTCTCCAAGGAGATCGAGGAGCGTGGTCTTCCCTTCCTCTTCCGCGTCTCCCGCGTAGGGTACGAGGGACTGCTGATGGACCTCTACGACAGGAAGCTGACGGAGGACCAGTTCCTCCAAGGCGTGAAGACATTAGAGGAGAATAACACCGACTGGTTTGACCTCCTCTTCCGCGACACCGCCTCTCAGAGGCACAACCTCAGTCTCAGCGGCGGCAACGACAAGGCGACCTACTACGCCTCCGGAAGCGTTGCCCTCCAGCCCGACCTCGTGAAGGGGAAAGGGGTGAATAACTACAATGGGATGCTGAAGATCAACTTCCGTCCCTCGAAGCAGGTGACCGCTCAGGTGCAATTCCGCGTCAATGGCAGTGATAAGAACTACACCTACATGAGCGTCTCTCCCTACGCCTATGCCCTCCGCACCTCCCGAGCCATCGCCGCCTATGACGACGCCGGGGAGCGACTCTTCTACAACAACTCTATGGGCTACATGGAGGAGCTTCGCTTCAACATGATGCACGAGATGGAGCATACCGGCAATACGGTGAAGGGGAATGGCTACAATGCCATCGCCTTCCTCGAGTACCGCCCCATCCTCGACCTGAAGCTCAATACTACCTTCGGTCTCAATATGAGCAATACGCAGAGTGAGTCGTGGTTTGACGAGCAGTCCTACGAGGCGGCAAAGATGCGCCGGCTCAATTACGGCAGCCCCCTACCGGACACCGAGAAGTTCCGCAAGGAGATGTGCACACTGCCCTATGGCGGTATGATGAGCACCAATAACATGCGCAACCTCAGCTGGCAGTGGCGTGCGCAGCTGATCTACAACCTCCGCCGCGGACCGCACGTCCTTTCAATCAATACCGGTCCCGAGCTCCGCTCCGTACACTACACCGGTATCTCCTCCAAGGAGTACGGCTACCTGCCGGAGCGCGGTCAGACCTTTATGTACATCGACCCGACAGTCTGGCTCGCCTACAAGAAGATGGCAGAGTACTCGAGAGACCGGATGACCAATAGCCTCTCCAACTTTGTCTCCCTCTTTGCCAACCTCACCTACACCTACGACCGGCGCTACATCGCCACCTTTAACGTCCGCGCTGAGGGGTCCAATAAGTTTGGGCAAGATCCCAAGGCCCGCTTCCTCCCGATCTGGTCGCTCTCCGCACGCTGGAACGCCCACGAGGAGGACTTCCTGAAGGACGTCAACTGGCTCAATCTCCTTAGCTTCAAGGGCTCCTATGGTATCCAGGGTAATGTCTCCGATGACCAGACACCGAGCCTGATCATGCGCTTTGGAGAGTACGAGAGCCAGAGCGAGCAATTCCAGAGCCACATCTCCAAGCTCCCCAATCCCAACCTCCGCTGGGAGAAGAATACGTCGTGGAATGCCGGCTTTGAGACCGCCCTCTTCGACAACCGACTGACCCTCTCCGTAGACTACTACCAGCGTATCGGCACCGACCAGCTGATCAATAAGGTGGTCTCTCATACCCTCGGACGTACCAATATCCAGCTCAATGCCGGTACCCTCGTCAATAAGGGACTCGACTTCATGGCCACGGTGACCCCGATCCGCACGAAGGACTGGACCTGGACCCTCAATGTCAATGGCTCCCACAACGAGAATATCGTCACCGATGGCGGTATCAACACCGACTACACCTACCTCCAGCTCCTCAATGGTAGCGTGATCCGGAATGGCGAGTCGGTCAACACCTTCTATTCCTACCGCTTCAAGGGGCTGACAGAGAAGGGTCTACCCGACTTCTACGGCATCGAGCCACCCAAGGATGGTGAGACGAGAGAGGATTTCTTTGCCCGCGCATTCGTCAACTCCGGCTCGCGTATCCCGATCGCACAGGGAGGTATGGGCACTTCTCTGAGGTGGAAGGACCTGACGCTTAACCTCTTCTTTAGCTACAGTGTCGGCAACAAGGTCCGCCTGAACGACCTCTACAACGACGGTGGTCAGACCACACCGAAGCCTCAGGAGAATCTCTCCTCCGAGCTTGTGGAGCGCTGGCGTAAGCCGGGCGATGAGACGAAGACGAATATCCCCGCCATTTCCTCCAACAAGCTGGACGACGTCAAGTCCGGAACAAGCGCAACGGGAGAAGAGAGCCCATATAAGTACGAGTTTGCCCGCAATCGCTGGCAGATGTACAATAAGAGCGACCTCCGTGTCGTCAGCGGCTCACACATCCGTCTCCGCTCCGCATCGCTCGTATACCGCTTCCGTCCCGAGCTGCTGGAGAAGACCGGCTTCCTCCGCTCTGCCAATGTGAGACTGGAGGGCTACAACCTCCTCCTCTTCGCCTCCAAGGACCTCCACGGGCAGGATCCGTCTCAGGTCACCCTTGGATCTCGTACGACCCCTCCGTTGCCCTCCTTCGCTGTGACGGTCAACCTGGGATTCTAATCGCTCACTACAGAACGGACACTTCATATTATGAAACGATATACTTCACTCGTAGCGACCACAGCACTGCTGGCGACTCTCATCCTCTCCGGATGCAAAGGGTTCCTGGACGAGTACTCGCAGGACACCATTGTCCCGACGACTGCCAAGGACTACTCTGAGATCCTCTATGGGGATGCCTACTTCAAGGAAGACGTCCTCCCCTACAGGTACCTTGACCTACTAACCGACGACGTTATGGCGTACGCCAATACGAAGTCCGTGCAGGGAGAGGATCAGCGACGCACCGCTTTCGGATACTTCACGTGGCAGGATCAGCCTGAGCTCTCCCCTACCAAGGTGCTCAATTCCGACTACACCTGGCTGACCCTTTACCAGCATATACTCACCAGTAACATCATCATCAATCAGATCGGTGAGATCAAGGGGACCTCGGAGGAGGTTGCCCGTCTCGAGGGAGAGGCACATGCCGTGCGACTCTTTGCCTACTTCATGCTGACCAATATCTATGGCGAGCCGTACGACCCTGCCACCGCCTCCACGGCTATGGGTGTCCCGCTCAATTATCACCACAATGCCGAGGACGTGAGCTTCCCCCGAGCCACCGTGGCTGAGGACTACGCCGAGATGGTCAAGGACATTGAGGGAGCGATGACTGCCTTCACGAAGGCTGATAATGAAGGAACCATCTACAGATGGAACGCTGCTGCCACAGCTGTCCTTGCCTCCCGCGTCTACCTCCATATGCAGGACTGGGACAATGTCATCAAGTATGCCGACAAGGCACTCTCGCTCAATGGTGCGCTCCATGATCTCAATAAGCTACCCGCACCGGGCAGCGGTAAGACGAAGATTTTCCTTGGGAAGGAGAATAGAGAGATCAATTTCTCCTACGGCTTCGGATGGATCCCCGAGCTCAGGACAATGCACCCCTTCTACTACAATGCCTCCACCGACCTCCTCTCGATCTACAGCGAGGGCGACTTGAGGTATTACAAGAAGAAGGGATACTTCATCAATGCCAATAAGGTCAACGTCGGCAGTTTATGGTTCCCCAAGTACGAGTACGTCATGGACATCGTCAAGAGTGGTACCAAGGAGGACACACACACCTACGGCTTTGCGATCCGCTCTGCTGAGGCGTACCTCAATCGCGCCGAGGCCTACGCTATGAAGGGCGACCTCTCCCGTGCGATGAAGGATCTGAATACCCTCCGCCGTGCCCGCATCACACCCGAGCACGCCACGCTGGCGACTCCAGCCACGCAGGACGAGGTGATTCGTCTCATCCGCGAGGAGCGCCGTAGGGAGTTCTGCTTCGAGCAGCTCCGCTGGTTTGATCTCCGTCGTCAAGGGATGCCGGAGCTGCACCACACATATATTACCGGGAATGGCAAGGAGATCGGCACCGAGGAGTACACCCTCCCAGCCAAGTCTCCTAAGTATGTCCTCCCCGTTCCTCAGGTCGTCCGTGAGTCCGATGCCGTCCTCGGCGGAGGTAAGACGACGAAGTAATCCTCACCCTATAGAGAACGCAAGCGATATGACACGTCATACATCATCGACACTACTGACACTTGTCGGATTTCTTCTCCTCGCCACAGGGTGCTACAAGGAGGCACCTGTGGTATCGGAGCTCGGTAAGCCGAGATACGAGATCAAGGACGGAAGTGACTACGTCACTCACACCATCTATGACATCTACAAGCGGACGGGAGTAAAGGTCGTTTACGACTTTGACCCGAGCAATGTCCGCTGGAACCTCGGCGCACAGCTCGCCTTTAACGATCCTCGATACACTAAGATCAATCCCTCCGTGCCGGAGGATATGAAGGTGGTGGAGGATAATCTGCGCCTCCTCGCCGACGACTTCCTCTCCTTCTACAAGGACGACTTTGCGCAGACTTACTTCCCCGCTTACATCTTCCTGACCGACAGCATCGCGAATGGCAGAGCCAATAAGCTCATCACCAACTCCAAGCGCGATCACATTGCGATCAATATGTACCGTGAGGGAGAGGTGATCCGCACCAAGCCCGCCATCAGTACTTGGGAGGCTTACCGACCGGAGACTGTCTCTCAGCTCCACAAGACGCTCTGGGAATTCATCTTCACCCACAGGATCAGCTGGCCAACTATCTTCAGCAACTACTCTGCCGATGCTTACGACCAGATCCTAGGACTGAGGAAAAACCTCCCCGGCACCACCGATGAGGACACTGAAAACCGAGACAAGATCCTTATGTCCCACGGCTTCTGGGACTACAATCGGAACTTCGTCTATGCGGATGAGAAGTACAAGGCCCACAAGGACCCCTCGCTCGACATTGCCGACTACATCTACCGCATGACGACGATGTCGGAGGCGGAGATCCAGGAGGCGATGGGCGACTACACGATCATGCACGAGA
>ERZ1673752.1987-NODE-1987-length-25177-cov-12.370154_pt1 | contig 25177 bp, 17 predicted proteins | sample MGYA00580195_ERZ1673752 | MGnify/ENA primary metagenome ERZ1673752 (study PRJEB41218, sample SAMN15661744) | gut metagenome | host: Homo sapiens | place: Canada: London | collected 2015-08-20/2019-03-30 | study: EMG produced TPA metagenomics assembly of...
ACTTAAACCCACTGGTGTGGGCACCGGCGATCTTGGGCAATAGCCAATTTAACAGTCCCTTTATCTACTGGTCAAAGCGGAAAGGCAGGATATGCCCCTTTTGTGGGTTATTTAACTTGAGCGCGGCTTAGGGAGCTGTCTTCACATTACCGCCACGGGCAGAAAAAGCAGCGAAGCAAAAGCCTACTGCCGAGGACGTGAAACAACATTTACGAGCGTCTCATCAAGTGTAAACCAGAAACCCACCGAGCTCTCAACTGAACTCTCAACTGAACTCTCAACTGTTGAGAGTTCAGTTGAGAGTTGAGTTGAGTGTTAGATAGAATATTTTTCATGCAGGCACCAACAAATCAGGATGAACTTGAAAAACTGGTTGCGGAACTCCGCATCGCCGGAAAAGATACTCAACAGGTGGAAGTAAAAGACGCGGCTGGCGGACTACCAAAATCAATAGTTGAAACTCTTTCTGCTTTTAGCAATGGCGCGGGTGGCATTATTATTTTGGGATTACAAGAACACAATAACTTTGCTTATAGCCCCCAGTTCAAAGCGAAAGCTGTCTACGACGCCCTGGCGGGCGCCTGTAACGAAAAACTAACTCCCCCGGTCAGAGCGGATATCAACTTGTTACCTTACTCAGGTAAACAAGTGGTGGTAGCGGGCATTCCCGCCCTACAGCCGCGCGACAAGCCTTGCTACGTCACCAGCAAGAACATCTATGGAGGCTCCTACATCCGTACCGGGGATGGTGATCGCCGCCTATCCACATACGAAATTGACCGGCTCTTGGAAAATAAAACTCAACCCCGCTGGGACAGTGAAGTCATATCCGAATGTAGCCTAGAAGATTTGGACTCCTCGAGCATAGCAGCCGTGTTACGCCGAGAAAGGGAAGCTCATCCACGTATATTCGGTAAAATCCCCGACGAAGCGGCCCTGAAGCAACTCAGGATTATCGGGGCGGGGAAAGATAAAAAACTACACCCCACTTTGGCTGGTTTGCTGGCTTTGGGGATCTACCCACAGCAATATTTTCCTCGTTTGACCGTGACTTACGCGGTTTACCCGGGATCAACCAAGGCCGCGGCTCCCTCTGGGCAACGACACCTAGATTCGGGAACTCTCGTGGGATCTATCCCCGCATTGGTTGCCGATGGGGTGGAGGTAGTAGCGAAGAATATGCGCATCGGCGGAGTTATTAAGGGAGCATTTCGGCGAGACCTGGTTGATTATCCTTTAGTCGCGGTTCGCGAGGCTCTAACTAACGCACTGATGCACCGAGATTACTCACCGGCGGCGCGGGGAACACAAGTACAGTTAAATCTTTATGCCGATCGCCTTGAAATATTGAACCCCGGAGGTCTATTCGGCACGGTTACTGTGGATTCTTTGGGAAAACCGGGTTTATCTTCCGCCCGGAACCAGTTTTTATCAAAGCTTTTAGAGGTTACCCCCTATGAGGATGGGGGTTTTGTTGCTGAAAATCGCGGTAGTGGCTACCAGGAGATTCTCTCCCAACTTGAGCAGGACATGCTGCCACCACCACGCCCGGTAGATAGGCTAGACAGTTTCAGCCTAACTTTTGAACGCCGCCAGATGACCCCCGCCGAACGGGGCGCCGCTGCGGGCACGTCCTCAAGAGCACGCATCTTGGATTATCTACACACCCACAAGACTGCCAGCAGTAGAGAGTTAGCAGGGGCAGCTGGAATCGGGGTGGGCGGCACCCGAGCTATCCTAAATTCCCTGGTCAAATCGAAAGTAATCACCCGCACCGAACCGGCGACCAGCCCCAAGCAACGCTACCGTCTGAACAAAAACGTGGAGGACGCGCGGTAAAGGGAAGGATGCCAGCAGCAAGAATCTAACCGTACTTCCTAACTCAAGGTTGCCGAAAACTTCGAGCGTAAACCAGAAACCCACCGAACTCTCAACTCAACTCTCAACTCAACTCTCAACTATTGAGAGCTCCATATCAGAGCTAGTTGAGAGTTCAACTAAGCTTTATTGGCCAGCTCATCTTCTGAATCGGGAATAACTTCACTGATAGCGCTCAATATTCCCGCAATGATTGCTAACCACATTGCTTGCTTAGTATGAGCATAACGCTGACCTGCCTGGCGTCTTTTTTCTCCCCTCGAAAAAATAAGTTTTTCTCCGAGAAAGATTAGCGAAAGCAGGAAGGCAGCAAAAGTAAAGGCGACTGGTGCCGGGATGGTGTTGACCGTATCTTCCTCTTCGCTTTCAGAAACGGCTGCTGAGTCAGAACATCCACACGAATTATCTTCTTCCGCGGATCCCCTCTGCTGACTATTTTTAGTTTTGCCCGCTTCGGCATCCCGGTGACATTCGCAAGCCCCCTTTTGCCCCGCGTAACCCTCATTATCTGCACCTCGAAAACCGATTCGCAAAGAGGGAATCACGTTCGTAAGCCATCCCCAAGTTACTTCTCCGGCTAGCAACAATATTTTTATGCCACTGCGAGACTTGCGGGAACGTAGGTAATCCGGCAACGCATACCAGAAAAACGTGCTCAGAGTATTAAACGTTCCGCTCCCCAAAGCGCGTTTTGCAGTTGATTGCTCCTGATAGCCCTGTTTCAGCTTTGCAAACACAGACTTGCTCACACCAATCCCCTCAAATAACCTTTTCCCCGGACGTATACCGATAATTTATCGCAATAAATATGTGAGTAAACTCACAAACTACCCCCGTGGCGCCGGTTGAAGAATCCATTACCAAACTATTGCGAACGCCATAGTTTTGGTATTGCCTCAAGACTTTATTATCTATATCCTACTTTTACGCTAGGGTCTGAAGATAAATTACTATTTTCATTCCTAGTTATTTAGTCACAGAGTTTTTCGTATAGAAAAATGTGTCAGCAGGAGTTCCACTATGGCTATTAGGAAACGTAAAAAAAGCAAAAACGAAGTAGCTAACGAGGCTAACCTCGAAGTTACTGAGTTAACTGCGAGCAAACCCTACGTACCTGAGAGTAAGAAACCGAAGAAAGATAATACCCACTGGCTATATATCGGGGTGATTATCGCGGTAGTCGCCGGGATCGTTTTCGGGTTAGTTGCCCCCGACGTAGCAAAAGAGTTCAAGGTAGTAGGCACTACCTTCGTTCGCCTGATCACCATGATGATCGTTCCAGTTATTTTTTGCACGATTGTGTTGGGTATCGGGTCGGTACGTGCCGCTGCCTCGGTAGGAAAGGCCGGTGGCATCGCCCTAACTTACTTCATCGCTATGTCAACCTTCGCCCTAGCAATCGGCCTGGGAGTAGGCAATTTAATCGAGCCGGGCAGTGATTTAAATATTGAGGCCAGCAAAGATGCAGTTGCCCAGTTTACTTCGGGAGCCAAGCAAGAGGGCGAGGGGGTCGTTGGCTTTATCCAGTCGATTATCCCGGACACCTTCTTCTCCTCTTTAACCTCCGGGTCAGTGCTGCAAACTTTGTTCATTGCACTACTGGTAGGTTTCGCAATCCAGAGTCTCGGCAAAACCGGAGATGGAATCCTGCGGGCAATTGAAGCCATCCAAAAGCTAGTTTTCAAGGTTCTTTATATGGTGCTGTGGCTGGCTCCGATTGGCGCGTTTGGAGCCATGGCCGGGGTAGTGGGATCTACCGGCGCCAAAGCCGTGGGACAGATGATGCTTTTAATGCTGGCGTTCTATATCACCTGTATCTTGTTCATCTGCATCGTGCTAGGTTCAGTACTGGCGATTTTCACGCGTTTCAATATCTTCAAACTTATGAAGTATCTGGGCAAAGAGTATTTGCTGATTGTGGCCACCTCCTCCTCGGAATCCGCTCTTCCGAACTTGATGCGCAAGATGGAACACCTGGGGATTCACAAGGCCACAGTAGGAATCGTGGTTCCTACCGGCTACTCGTTCAACCTGGATGGGACCGCTATTTATCTGACCATGTCCGCCATCTTTATCTCTGACGCTATGAACAAGCCGATGGGGTTGGGCGAACAAATCGGCCTATTGGTGTTCATGATGATTGCCTCTAAGGGCGCTGCTGGGGTTTCCGGAGCTGGGATCGCTACGCTAGCAGCCGGTTTGCAGTCGCATCGCCCCGAACTATTGGACGGCGTGGGGGTAATCGTGGGTATTGACCGCTTCATGTCCGAGGCGCGTGCCCTGACTAACTTCACCGGCAATGCCGTTGCCACCTTGCTCGTCGCTACCTGGACAAAAACGGTTGATCGGCAGCGGGTTTCCGACGTGCTTAATGGCAAGATTCCTTACCATCCCCAAGAGGACGACACCGATGTTGACCTCCGACACCCCTCGGTAGAAATCAACAATCAGCTCCCGCACACTCCGCAACCGAATGTGGAGGCAATCGAGCAGCTGACCCAAGAAGAAGAGTCCGCGTCCAACAAAGAATAGAAAAACCTGAGTTACAGATTTGTCGCCACATTTTCAAACTGGCTAACCCGAAAGCCGGGATGGTAGTCCGTTAGCGACAATTAGTAACTGTGCGAGCTCTCAAGTTATTCCCCCCTATCGGGAGTAACTTGAGAGCTCGCCGCCGTTTAAGTCCAACGGAGACTCACTGCTAGAAACAACAAGTTTTACCTATCCCCAAGAGAAAACCAGGGCTTTTCCTGCGGTTATTCACGGCGTATCCTATTGACATGGCTTCAACCGACCCTCTCAACACGGAGGCTGCTTACCCGGCAGGCAGCTACCCGCCCGCCAATAATCAAAATCAGCCCTTCCCCTCCCCCACTAATTTTCCCGGATCTGCCCAATACACTTCAAATACCGCGGTTCCGAATCCCGGAAATAACTTACAGCCAGCCTACAATCCCTCCGCGATAGCTACCCCCGCAATCGACCCTGACCTACCTACCCCCAAAACCGCCTGGCGGACAACCTTAACGGTTATATCAGCGATAGCCATAATGGGGATGCCGGTTTTAGTACTGGTACTCAGAAACTTACAAGGCACGGTCGGGTGGGCGACCCTGTCCATGATGCTAATCGTCTTCCCGATGCTGGCAGTGATAAATGTAGTTTTCCTGATCCTCAGTCGTAAGCTTCCAGTAGGTTTTCCGCAAACCAAATTTTGGAATCCCGCTAATCTTGCGGCCGGCTACTACCTGACCTGGTTTTGGGGAACCCTGGGGCTAGTCTTTGTACCCGATGGCGGTGACGAGGGCGAAAATATGATTCCCCTGGCTCTAAAGGCACTGCATCCGGCAATAGCCTCCAGCGCGGGCATGAGCATCGCCATGCTTTTAGAATCCCTGGCGTTAGCAGCCTTTATCTACGCCATTGTTGTCGGCGAAATAGCCAAATCCAAGTTCTCCTTGCCTGCGAATCCGCAGTACCTGCCCCTACAGCAATCCCCGGTATCAAGAAGCTTTTAGGGGCATACGGCGCGGGCAGAGGTATCACCAATATCCGAAACCGGGCGCGCCTTGCCGGGCAGCGCCTGACCTAACCAGCGGTGAATACCGAACCACACCTCTTGGCGCACATCCGGGAAAGATAAGAATAGGTCGTGTTTACCCGGGTAACGTTCCATGGTTAACCGCCGGGAAAGCCGCCAGGCATTAGCGCACATGGTTTGCACGTTGAGCACCGAATCGGTAAACATCATTTCCCGCTTGCGTTTCCCGGTTGAAGACGCAGTAGAAGTCAGGAAATAGGTGGGTACCTGGGTGGGCTCACCCGCCAAAAGATTCTTTTGCGCAATCGTTATCGCGCGTACCCAGCCGAAACGCACCAGCGCATCCGGGGTACCTTTCCACTGAGAAACCAGAGGCCACCCCTGTAAGGACGGATCTCGCTTCCAGGTTTCCAGACGTTTAGGCAAAGTGCCATCAACCTTGGAATCCCAACCCATCAAGGAATCAACGTAGGCAGAGTCTGCTGACTGCAGCGGTACTTCTTTCTTGGCTGCGCGGCGTGAAAAAATTTCCGCTAGGGCGCGGGCCCCGAAACGCTGGGAAGTTCCCCCCGCCATTTCAATCCAGGGAGAATCGAGCAGCAGACCATCCACCTGGTCGGGGTGACGATTAGCCCAATATGCGGCAGTCAGTCCGCCGGTGGAATGACCGGCTAATACTAGCGGCAAACCGGGGTGTTCTGCGCGAATAACCTCTAGTGCTGCGAAAATATCCAGGTCATAAGACAGGAGATCATCAGTCCAGCCGAAAGTCTGCCATTTGCGCAGCGAACGCCCATATTTACACAAATCTATTGCGTAAAAGGCACCCCCCGCTAAGGAAACATGACGAGCCAATTCCCGCTGGAAGAAATAATCATTCCAACCATGGATGAACAGGCAGGTAAAAGTAGTTTCATCGGGAGTGCCAGAAATTGCCCAAGGGTCTTCAGAGGGCAGGTGCCGCACCAAAGTGGCGCATAGTTCTCCCTCTTCATCACGCGGCAGCTCCACCGTGCGCGCCTGAAATCCCTTGCCGAGAATATCTGGTACCCAACGCCCTACCGGTACCGGTGTGGCTGGTGGCTGCGTTGGCAAAGAGGCAGCCGATGATCTCCCTTTCCCCATTTTCTTTCCTCTAGTGACCGTGTTTTCCCTGGTGTAACCCGCTGTTGCGTTCGATTTCTGCGTTTACTTCCGCAATAGCTTCCGCCAAGGTGGGGCCTTCCAGATTCCCAATCCGGAACGCGTCCCAACCGTCAACTTCACTATTGCCCCCTACCTGCTCGAATGCAATTTGCACCTGATCGGTAAGTTGCCCGTCACCGGGGTCAATCACGCCCTCTTGCTTTAACAAGGCTTCGCAAATCCGCCCTCGCTCATCTGACCAGAGCAACACCGCGTCTTGACCGACCAGGGCGGAAATAGATTGCAACCCTTCCGGATCTTTTTGCAGCAATTGCGGGGTAGCTACCGACTCCGAATCCTCTGCTTCAACTGGGGCTTCACCGGAGGTCTCTTCGCTTTCTGCCTCGCCCTCACCAAAGGTGCTTTCCGCTGCTGTTAGCGGTGATTCCTCGGGGGCTTCCCCCTGACTTGCATCAACATCTTCCTCGGTTGGCAGCGGAGACTCTTGCCCTTGATCCACATCCGGTATCTCACTTTCTGTGGATGCCTCCTCTGCATACTCGGGAGGGGACGGCGGAGTAGGTGGAGCGGGGGGAACTAGCGAAATTTCGGGTTCTTCCGGGGAGGAATCTTCCTCGTCAACGTGCCAAGAAATCTGGGGAGTCGGGGCGCGATGCCCCCCAATCTGCGGACGCGCATAGCTCACCGAGGTGGAAGTGAGCTGGGCAACCTCTAAGAAACGGCGCCCATTAGACATCTGTCGCGAAGAAACTTGATGAATCTCCAGACCAGAAGCGAACAGCACTCCCAGAGCGGAATAACAAGACTGATCAATTTCCCCCACTACCAGGATTAACCGGGGACCAGGTTGCGTGTTAGGTGGCATGGCTTCTCGGAACTCTGCCCAACCGGTTTGGAAGGCTTGTACTCCCCCAGGATATTGCGCGGCTAAGTCCATCCATCCTTGTCCGGAGACTTGCCCCAGGCGAGACATCGCGGCTACTAGGCTGACTGGATCCAGGCGGGAAAGCACTTCCACTGAAACCACTTGACCAGAGGCGTCTAGCGCGGTCAAGGAATGCGGACCAGCGCCGGTTTCTTCCTGCTCAACGGTACCCGCCCAAGCGACGGGGAAAAGAGGTCGGTCAATAACCTCTAGCACCTGTGAGCGAATAGATTCCAGCACATCTGTTTCCAGACCATGCCCCACCGGGGTTCCAAATTGTGCCGGTATGAGGCGACCAGATTCCAGTTCAAAAAGTGCCATCGATTCACCGTTCCCTGTTTTTTAAAGATCTTTCTCCTATTGTGTCACGGATACCCCTAAAGACGCTGGTTTTAGCGCCGGTGGCGATTTTAAGGATTATTTTTTCGTGCAGGGATCCGAATTAGTCAGCAATTCCGCTAAATGTACACCGTGGCGCCCAGCCAAAGTTTCCGCCTGGGTGCGGCAAGAAAACCCGTCAGCTAGGAAAATCGCCTCGGGATTATCTTTTAAAGCAGGCAGGAGGGCGTGTTCGGCAACCGCCAATGACATGGGACGATGATGGGCTTCCATACCAAAGTTTCCCGCCATCCCGCAGCAACCTTGCAGTTCCACCAGATTTGCACCAGTTTTCTTAATTAGGGTGCGATCGGCTTCCCACCCCATCACTGAATAGTGGTGACAGTGGGGCTGCGCCACCACGCTCACCCCGCTTAAATCAGGTAGTGGCAGGTCAGGGCAGTAAGCGTTAATAAATTCAGCGAGGGTAAAGGTTGCTTCACTAACCATTAGGGCGCGCGGATCGGAGGGTAGTAATTCTAGGAGATCATCGCGAAGTACCGCGGTGCAAGACGGTTCAATCCCCACGATGGGAAGACCATTGGCGGCCGGGGGTGCCAGGCGAGCCAATAAATTTTCGAGGTGTCGCCGCGCTCCTTTAAGTTGCCCAGTAGTAATCCACGTCAAGCCGCAGCAGGTATCTGGGGGTGCTAAAAACACCTGCCAACCCGCCTCAGAAAGTAGCTTGATGGCGGCTTTAACCCCGCGTTGATCTAGTCCTCGAGAAAAAGAATCTGCCCAGATAACCACAGATTTCGACGCGGAAATTGCCGCTTGGCAAGTTTGTTTTCCAGCTTTAACTGCAATTTTTTTATCCGCTACCACTGCGGGCTTGTTGGAATAATCCTGTCCCCAGGGCGAAATCTCAGATTTTTTCGGCCAAAGCAGGCGATTGGGATATTGACTCTCTAACGAGCGGGTGGCAAAGCGAGGAAGCGCGCGGGAAGTGTCCAGGTGAAGGATTCTCAGTGCCGCCTGGGTTAGCGGGCGAATCTTGGTAGCGATATTGGCTAGCCGCGCTGCTCCCGGTACCTTTGCCATTAGCCGCAGCCACCGGGGCAACCATCCCAGGGCGTAATGGGACAGTGGGCGCGGTCGTCCCCGGTAGCGCCGGAACAGGGTTTCACTGCGCCACTTGGCCATATCTACTCCGGCGGGGCAGTCTGCAGAACAAGCCTTGCAGGCCAGACACAAATCTAACACCTGCCAAATTTCGGGGTCGGATAAATTATTAATCAACCCGCCATTGGTGGCTTCTTGCAGGATGCGCGCACGGGCGCGAGTAGCGTCCTGTTCGCGACGGCTCGCCTGGAAAGAGGGACACATAAACCCGCCGGCACCGCTGTTATCGGCGCGGCATTTACCTACCCCGGTGCAACGATGAAAAGCGTCGGTTAGGCTGCCGGCGTCCTCGGAAAAAGCAAAACCTTCCGGGTGGGCGTTAAGGACGCGCGCTTGGGCGCGGCGGACATTTTCTTCCACCCCGTCCGGGCCTGCCGGACCGGTCAGTACCCCCGGATTCATCAGATTTTCCGGATCAAATAACGCTTTTACCTGTGCAAATAAATCCACAGCCTGCGAGGAATACATTTTTGGTAGTAGCTGAGAGCGGGCACGCCCATCCCCGTGTTCTCCGGAAATTGAACCGCCATATTTTCCTACTAGTTGGGCGGCGGCGAATAAGAAATCCCGCGATTTACCCAATCCGACGGCGCTTCCGAGCGGCATATTTAGCCGCACATGCACGCATCCGTCCCCGAAATGCCCATACAGCAGGCCGTCCAATCCAAACTTTTCTAGCAGCGTTTGGAAATCCTGCAGGTAAGCTGCCAGATTTTCAGGCGGTACTGCCGCATCCTCCCAACCAGGCCAGGCTTGATCCCCCTGAGGAGTACGCCCTCCCAGTCCCGCACCATCTGCACGGATCCTCCAAATTGCAGCGGCATCAGCTCCCGGAGGATAAATCATGACCGCATCCCCGCTAGCCCCGGAGGCGGCCGCCAGTTCTCGAGCCCGCTGCAAGGTCGCGTCCTCATCTAAGCCTTCCCCGCCCACCTCGCACAGTAGCCAGCCGCTACCCTGGGGTAAATCCGGCACTGCGCCTGGGCCTTTATGTCGGCGCACCACTTCCACCAGCCGGGCATCCATTCCTTCCACTGCTAAGGGTTTTGAGGGAAGAATCCGCGGCACAGCGGCAGCAGCGGCAATCATATCCGGGAAACCCAACGCCACCAGTACGGGAGCTTTAGGCAGAGGAACGAGGCGCACGGTCGCCTGGATAATTACCCCCAAAGTACCCTCGGTTCCAGATAAGAAAGGTGCGAGGGCGGGGCCATTTTCGGGCAGCAGGTGTTCTAAAGAATAACCGGAAACTTGGCGCCCAAAGCGGCCAAATTCGGTACGAATAGTAGCCAGATTAGCTGCTACCAGGGATTTCAACCCCGGGATTTGTTGGATTTGTTCGTCAGGTGCAGGCGCGTCTTGCGGGGTTTCTGCCAGGTCTTGCGGGGTTTGCCCGGCGATAATCTCGCGTCCTAAGCCGTCGATTAGCCGCAACTCTAAAACGTTATCTGAGGTGCGCCCATAAGCAGTAGCGTGGGGGCCGCAGGCATTATTGCCAATCATCCCGCCGATAGTGCAGCGCGAAGAGGTAGAGGGATCCGGCCCGAATCGCAAGCCATAAGGGGCTGCTGCCTGCTGTAGCTGGGCTTGCACTACCCCCGGCTCTACAATCGCGTAGCGCTTTTCAGGGTCAATTTTTAGGATCCGATTTAGATGGCGTGAATAGTCGATTACTAGCCCCGGGCCGATCGCGTTTCCCGCGCAGGAAGTCCCTGCCCCCCGGGCAGTCACCGGCACCCGACATTCCCGAGCAGCCTGCAGTAATACCCGCAGGTCATCTTGATCTTTCGGGCAAGCAATAACCTTTGGAGGGATCCGGTAGTTCGAAGAATCAGTGGCATAAACGGCGCGATCGGCGCGAGAATCGAGGACTTCTCCCCGGAACTTTTCGTGCAAGCGCGAGCGAAAGGTGCGGTAATCGCCTGCCTTGGTACCCATACTCCACCTTTCCTCACTTTTATATTTAATCTTAGCTGGTAGCCCCCGTGCCCTTAGACCTAGTTCCATTCTCGTGAGCGTGTACCTCGATTGTGAGCAGCTCCAGCACTTGCTGGAAGAGGTATGAGGACATCAAATTCTTTAGGGTGCCCGGTGGTTTACAAACCAAAAGTTTAGAAATATGCTCGGGAGAAACCCTATAATTTGCCATCACGAAAACATTGCACTCACTTGGGGTAATTTTTTAACTGTACTTTATTTTTTCCGATATCTACCAAGTTTTTGAAGTATAGCTTAAATATGTTTTCACAGCCCCTAAGCGTCAGAATTATTTATTCCTGACACTTAGGGGGTCTACGGCTGACACTTATAGCATTTACCCAGGTAGATGTCACCGTTCAACTGTCAGCGTAGTTCGCTGACTTGCCAGAGATAAAGCCAAAGTGAGCAGACACAGAAAATACGCGAAAAATCTATAGGCGGGCACTGCCTTAAAAATACCCAGGAACTCTAGCGCTACCAGGCAGTAGCCATAAATTGCTGACCAAAAAATAAATATTGTCCAGTCTTTGGGTTCCTTAAAAGTAAGACGCGTCCTCTTAGTCACTACCTGCCACAGTGAAATTAAGAAAATAAATCCCCAGAGCAGCAGGAAGGCTAGGGGCGCGAACCACTCATCGGTTAGTTGATTAAGTTTCAAGGACGCGGCGGAGGCGATTCCAACGAAAGCCACGCCTGACAGACCGATGGCTACGGTAACCACGGCAATCAATAGTTTTGACTTTGGTCGGAGCTGACGCTGCCAAAAACGCTGGTTTAAATAGACGATCATCGGGGTTTCAAATAGGTATCCCAAGAAGTTCACCCAGATTACACTCATGAACGTATGGTGGTTGATGGCCAACGTAATTGGACGACCTTCCCAAATCCAAAATCCCCCGTTTAACCTGATAGCCGCCACATCCAGAAGAAGATCCATTGAAACCACTAGCCAGCCCGCGAGCAGTGCCGTCAACCCCCGCGATAACCTGATTTTTTTCGCAAGTCTAAGCGCCGCAACCGCTACTCCGCCCCACATTAGTCCCCCAAAGAAAGGGAACTGGTTAGGAGCCCAACCAATGCTAATAAAATACTGTGAACTGTAGTGATAGATTCCGGTAAGCCGAACTGCCAGCAATTCGAGGGCGAAACCTGCCAGTGCCGCCGAGAAAAACAGGCTCAATTCATCCCAGTTTTTCTTCCTTACGATGTCGGTAACCAATAATGCCGTAAGCAGGTAACAGATAATTTCGAAGCTGTTAATCCAATTCACCTTGTCCACCTCCTAACAATGAGTCTAGAGAAAAACCCCTACGAGAGTATTGCTCCCACGAGTCTTTTCTGCGGCTAACCCGAAAATCGCTTAGAGGTATCGCGGCAAGCGCGCGCTTGCCGCGATAGCTAAAAGGGGGCCGGCGGGAAAATCCCGCCGGCCCCAGGGGTGTTATGAAAATAGTCTAGGGTGCGGCTGCCGAGCATCCCTGCCCACCAGAGCAGGGAAACCAGGCGCCTCCACTTTCAGGGTAACAGTTACCTATAGCGGTAAACCCCGGTTTTCCCAGCAAATGGTCCACCAGGTAGACCGGATGCTCACTTATAGCAATCGGCTTTCCCTTAGACGCTAGCTAAGCGGTAGCGTCCTCTCCGGATCCCTCAATATTTTCCAAAGCCACCACACGACCCGCCTCTAGGCGCGCCACTGCCACCCGGAAAGGCGAGCAAGACACGTAGTCTAAGCCGGTCTTATGGAAGAAGTGGATAGATTCCGGGTCGCCACCATGCTCACCGCAAATACCCAGTTTAATTCCCGGATTAGTGGAACGACCGCGAGTTACCCCCTCGTTCACCAGGCGACCCACGCCATGAGTGTCGATGGTCTCAAACGGGGAGGTGCCGAATACGCCCTCTTCAATGTACTCGGGGAAGAATACGCCCTCACAGTCATCGCGGGAGAAGCCCCAGGTGGTTTGGGTTAGATCGTTGGTGCCAAAGCTGAAGAAATCTGCTTCTTTAGCCAAAGACTCTGCGGTAATCGCTGCCCGCGGTAATTCGATCATGCAGCCAATCGGAATATCCAAGGTAACGCGAGCATTCCCGCAAACCTCACCAATAACTTTTTCGGCGCGGCTACGAATAAGCCCCAGCTCGGTAATCGAACCGACCAGCGGAACCATAATCTCTGGACGGGGATTTAATCCCTGCTTCTTGAGCTCAGCCGCCGCGCTCACCAAGGCGCGAATCTGCATTTCAAACAGACCGGGCATCCAAATCCCCAAGCGCACTCCCCGCAGACCAAGCATCGGGTTAGCCTCATGCATCCTGCGCACTGCAGAGAGCATCCGCTGATCCTCCGGGTTGACCTCACCCTGCGCTTTTTGCAAAGCCACCTTAACTTCCAAGCCGGTTAGATCCGGCAGGAACTCGTGCAACGGCGGGTCAATCAGCCGCACAGTCATTGGCTTGCCGTCCATAACCCGCAGCATTTCCGAGAAATCCCGCTCCTGCAGCTCACCTAGCCTATCTAGCGCATTCTTACGGTCCTTAGAACCTTCGCCAGATAAAATCGCGTGTTCCACCAGCGGGCGACGATCACCCAAGAACATGTGTTCAGTACGGCACAATCCAATCCCGGTAGCCCCGAACTCCACAGCCAGTTTGGCATCCTTCGGGTTATCCGCATTGGCGCGAACCTGCAGTCTTGCCCGGGCATCGGCCAGTTCCATCATGCGATCAACGCAGCGCACCAGATCTTTCAGGTCTTCATCATCGCCACAAGCCTCCAGCCCGGCTTCTAAACCAGCTTCCAGATAAGTGGTTACCGGAGAATCCTGAACTGGAACATCGCCCTCGAAAACTTCACCAGTAGCACCATCGATAGCAATTACGTCACCCTCGTGGAAGGTCTTGCCGTCAACGGTCAAAGTCCCGGCTTCCGGGTCAATCTCTAGGGCTTCCGCTCCGCAAACACAGGTCTTGCCCATACCGCGAGCAACCACTGCTGCGTGCGAAGTCTTTCCGCCGCGTGCGGTCAGTACTCCCTCGGCAGCAACCATTCCTGCCAGGTCATCCGGGTTAGTTTCCCGGCGCACCAAAATACAGGTTTTACCGGCTTGTACAGCTGCTTCTGCCTGCTCATTATTGAAAGCAATTCCCCCAACAGCAGCCCCGGGAGAGGCGGCCATACCGGTAGTTAGCCGTACCCGAGTCGAATCCACGTCAAACTGCGGGAACATCAACTGGGTGAGTTGCTCACCGGTTACGCGTTCTAGCATCTGATCCTTGGTGATCAGCCGTTCCTCGTTAAGCTGAACAGCAATCCGGAAAGCCGCCGCCGCGGTCCGCTTACCCACCCGGGTCTGCAGCATCCACAGCTTACCTTTTTCGATGGTGTACTCGATATCACACATATCCTGGTAGTGAGTTTCCAGGCGGCGCATGATCTTGACCAACTCTTTATAGACCGGCTCATTAACCGTCTTCAGGTGGGACAAAGGTTCGGTGTTGCGAATCCCCGCCACCACGTCCTCGCCCTGAGCGTTCATCAGGAAGTCACCGTATACACCGGATTTACCAGTAGAAGGATCCCGGGTGAAGGCCACGCCGGTGCCGGAATCGTCACCCATATTTCCGAACACCATGGTGCAGATATTTACCGCAGTACCCAGCGAGTTCGGGATCCGTTCCCGGCGACGGTAAATCGCGGCCCGCTCCGTATTCCACGAGCGGAAGACTGCCTCGACTGCCATATCCATCTGCGCGCGCGGATCCTGCGGGAAATCACTGCCGGTTTGCTCTTTAACAATCTGCTTGAACTGGTCGGTTAGCTCCTGCAGGTTTTCAGCAGTCAAATCTACGTCAGCGGTAGCGCCGACCTTCTCTTTCATGGCATCCAGCGCATCAGCAAACAGGTCACCGTCAATATCCAAAACTGTCTTGCCAAACATTTGCACCAGACGACGGTAGGAATCCCAAGCAAAACGCGCTGATCCCGACATTTTAGCCAGGCCGGCAACCGAACGGTCATTAAGCCCCACGTTGAGGACGGTTTCCATCATTCCCGGCATCGAGAACTTCGCACCCGAGCGCACTGACACCAGCAGCGGCTCCTCTTCATCTCCCAGGGTGCGCCCAATCTGATCTTCAACCCCGCGCAATGCCTTGGTCACTTCCGGAACCAAACTCTCGGGGACCTCGTTATGTTTGAGGTACGCCCGGCAGGCATCGGTGGTGATTGTAAAACCGGGGGGAACGGGCAAACCTAGATTAGTCATTTCTGCCAGGTTGGCACCCTTGCCGCCCAACAGATCCTTCATATCCTTGTTGCCCTCGGCGAACATATAGACATACTTTGCCATAAGTTAATGGCCTCCATTTATTCTTTGACTGCGCTCAAAAGCGATTCTTTCGTATCTAATGCTACCAGCTAAAAATGAAACCCTAGGTCTTGAGTCCCCCATGTAGGATTGACCCAACTTTTCCGACCTACTTGCCGGGGACAAAGACGCGATTTTTCAGCTCTTTTCCCTATCAATCTGTCGGTATTCTTGGGAAAACCCCGCTTAAACAGCCAGTTGGTCAAGTAAGCTTTCCTAATCGCTTACACTGGTGAGTGTGTCAATGTATCCACCCAGGAGGCAGCGCCTGCATTCACGCGCCAGTCGTGCGCGGCGGCGTTCGGACTGGAATTTACTTATTCGCGCCTCCTCTCTCGCGATTGCATTGACGATAACTTTTATTTTGATTCTTTCGGCGATGCCCAGATCTCCAGAAGCCACAGCGCGGGCAACGCAAACCGCCCCCACTCTGCATTGGACAGCGGTTCCCCAGGCAACTTCAAGCAACAAGGAAGGCGCCGAGAAAATAGCTCTGGAGGTTAGCGGAGATCTTCCGGGGGGAGAAACTTCTGCTAAAGTTCCTCAATCTGCTTCGGGGACGACCTCAGTAGTTCCTGGCACCTGGTCTGGGCGCGGTACCGGAAAGGTTTACCTTTATCGAGTAGAAGTTGAAAACGGACTCCCGATTGACGGGGAAACTGCCGCGAAGAGCATCCACGCCATTTTGAACGACCCGCGCGGATGGGGAGGAAAACAAGGGGAAATGTCTTTTACCCGCACCGATGGGCAAGCTGATTTTCGGATAGTTATTGCCAGCCCTTCCCTAACCGACAGGCTGTGTGCCCCCCTAACCACCCAGGGGGTTTCTAACTGCCGAAATGGCGATAACGTGGTACTCAATGCTCACCGCTGGATTGGTGGCGCCGGAATGTGGTTCCAAAAAGGTAAAACTATGACTGATTACCGCATTTACGAAGTTTCGCACGAAACTGGGCATTGGCTAGGACATGGACACCTGTTTTGCCCGCAACCTGGGAACCTCGCTCCGGTGATGCAACAGCAAAGCTCAGATGGCGGGGACAACCTCGGGTGTATTCCTAACGGCTGGGCGAATCCCTAACTCTCTGTCGGTAGCTTATTTTGAGGTGGCGTTCAGGACTACTTCAGGAGACTCAGGAAGAATCAAACTATGAGTGCATTAATAACAATCGGTTTCCTACTGTGTGGAGCCGGGCTGGTGTTCTTAGTCGCCCGGAACGTAGGCGCTTTAAATGCGCGTGATCGCGCCCGTAAGAACCACTTTGAGCAAGAAATCGGCAGCGTAGATAATTTATTGGCATCTTCACGAGCCGATCGGGATAAGTTACGCCAGATGCGAGATCAAGGACGTTTGCAGCGTTGGGACGCAATTAGGGACGTAATGCGGGAAGAGGGCGTGCCCGAAGAGGTAGCCACCGAGTTTATTGACCGCCTGTAACTGGGGATCTGCTTTCAGTTTTCGAGGACACCCTCACCCTTACCCCAATTGATTAGTATTTCCGGAACTCGATTGCTAGTTTTACTGGAAAATTTTCTAGTAACTTTCTAGTAGATTTTCCACTCGATCATATCTGCAGGTAGATGGGGATAATTGTCGCGCGGCACTAGAAAGAAGGAATTTTCCAGTAGCTTTCCAGTAGCTAATAATGACGCCCTAAACAAGCGGATTTCGCACATTTAAAACCCAGGCAACCCTCGGGTACCCGTCTATTTCAAATGCCAAGTTGCCCGCGGGTCGCGCGCACTTTTCCCTTGCCAAGAAACTAGTCCTAGGTCTTTCAAATCTTTCAAAGCCGCCCGTGTTGTTGGTCTGGCAAGCAACGCAAACTGAGCGATATCGCCGGTTCCTCCGGAGCCTCCGAGGGCTTTTAAAGCTGCCATAACTGCTTTTGCGCTACGCGAAAGCTCCTCTTCTACCCCTTTTAGTCGCGGCTGATACCGCAATGTTAGGATCACATGCATAGGTTCTTGCCGGTATTCCGGATCAGCCAATCCGACCTCTTTCATCTGTGAAAATATACGTTTAATGCCCTCTCCTAGTTCCTGGGCATACCCCAGGTCGCAGCAAGTGCGTGCGATTCTAGGATTTATCGCATATCTGGCTATTTCTAGAGGAGCTCGGGAGGCGAGCCTCCTATCTCGAAAGCTACCCGGGTTGCTAATTTCAATCCGATTATCAAATATTTCAACCCTGATCCCATCCCCTATTAGGTCATAGGCACGATGGATAACTGCATTTACCAGTCCTTCCAACCAAGCGCCCTGAGGAATAACCGGAAAATCCGCGAACTTGCCATCTTGCCCCAAGGCGCGGCGTCGGGGCATTACCCCCTCAATCCACTGTATCGCCTGTTCAATAGCCTGAGGGATAGGCAGTTCTGTTCGCTGATCAAAAACTATATTTTGGCTCTCGCCAGTCAACCGCTCATTTCCTTGAAAACGACATACCCGGATATATGCTCCCGGGAGGAGTACAAGCGGAGAATCAGCAAACAATAGATAGGCAGCATTGTTGATAAGCCCATCCTGGTCGCAAAGCGAACGTGAACGAAGCAGGTGCTTCTTCCCGCGAGTAGCGCCAGTAGCCTCTAAGAAGGGAGCAATATTTTTCAGGGGTAAATCATCTACCGTGAGATCGCGGACAGGTTCAGCTTCAAATTGTCTAGCTCCTCGACCGTATTCCAAACGGCGAATTTCATCCGCGCTGAGACGCAACGAACGGTCACCGCGGCGAAGGTAACAATTATGGTCAGTCCCATAATGTACTTGCCCACTCGGAGCGACCGAAAAAGCTAGAACAAATCTAGAATCTCCACCCTGGGAGCTAGTTACTACTTCCGTAACCTCACAATCAATCGGCGGAATACAATACTGAGTACCGGGAGTCATCCGCAGTTCGTTAATATTTTTAGTTTGCCGGTTTAAATCCTGGATCTTTCGGTCTCTCACTCCCACAATCACGGTACCGCCCTCAGCATTGGCGAAGGCAATCAAGGTGTGCGCCAAAGTTTTTGGAGATACCTCTATCGCCTTACGTTCAAACCACTGATCTTCGTCCCGCAAGCATAACTGTCGGGTACGCTCCTCAATATTGGAAGCAAGAATAGCGTCTATATTATTTGGCGTCATATATTGAGTCTAATCCCGCTTTGTATATTTTACTAGAAAATTTTCTAGTAACTTTCTAGTAGATTTTCCACTCGATCATATCTGCAGGTAGATGGGATAATTGTCGAGCAGCACTAGAAAGAAGAAATTTTCCAGTAGTTTTCTAGTAGATTTTCCAGTAGGCAGTAAGCGGTCGTTTACGCTAGCCATCCAGGCTAAGACCTACGCGATGCTTAGGCAATGCGATTAACCAGGGTGTCGGCAAACTTTTCCAGTGCTGCTTTCACTTCTTTATCCTCCAGTGAGGAAATCGCCGCTTTCGCGTCCTCACACCAGGAAAAAGCTAACTGCCGGGTACGTTCCAGCACCGAATGCGCGCGCAGCATCTGCACTACTCGCTCTAAAGCCGCGTCCTCACTCACTAAAGTGCCTCGGCTGAGTTCCGCCAAAATCTTTTGCCCGTCCTCATCAAGCACCCCGCGCGCTGCATCTTGCCGCAGCAGCAGAATCGGCATAGTGTCTACGCCCTCGCGCAAATCCGTTCCCGGAGTTTTCCCGGAATCTGCGCTGTCAGAAGACAAATCAATCACATCATCCGCCAGCTGGAAAGCTACCCCAATCTTTTCCCCAAACTGCACAACCGCTTTGGTCACAGCCTCGGGAGCTCCGGAAAGTTCTGCCCCAAATCGTGCTGATTGCGCCACCAAAGAACCGGTCTTATCTGCCAACACTTGGATATAGAACTGTACCGCGTCCTGCCCCGCTTCTGGTCCGAAGGTTTCATTGAGCTGCCCGCGGCACAAACGATCGAAAGTTACCGCGTGCTGCAAAACTGCCTGAGGCCCCAAGGTGGCAACCACTTGCGAGGCGCGGGCAAAGACCAAATCCCCTGCTAGTACCGCGCGGTTATTACCCCAAACCCGCTGGACTGCATTTACGCCCCGCCTAGTGGGCGCCGAGTCCATAACGTCATCGTGATAAAGCGTTGCCAAGTGGGTAAGCTCGACCACTACACTAGCGCGCAGCACTTCCTCGGAAAAAGGACGCGATCCCAGGTTGGAACATAGCAGTACCAAACCGGGACGCATCCGTTTGCCGCCGGCTTTTGCCAGGTGCCCAATAATATCGTCAAGCACCCCACGATCGTCCGATAGCACCGAATCCAGGCGGTTCTCTACCTGAACTAGGCTCTCGGAAATCCGATCTTCGAGCTCCTCGAGGCGCTGCTGGGTTAAGTTACTCACGGAATAACAATAGCGGTGTTTTGTAAAATATCTAGAACTGACCCCGGGAAAATCCCCAGAAGCACAGTTAAGAGGGCGCAAATCCCGATTGCCACATAAGTGATTTCGGCGTGCGGGGCTACCGTAGTATTTTCCGCCACCGGATCCAAGAACATAATCTTACCGAGGCGGAAATAATAGAAGGCGGTAATCGCGGAGGCAATCACCGCGCAAATAACCAAGGCTGTTGCCCCTCCTTGCACACCGGCGCTAAACGCCATGAATTTACCCATAAACCCGGCGGTCAAGGGGATACCCGCAAAAGAGAGCAAGAATAGCATCATACATCCTGCCAGCACCGGATGAGTTTTTCCGAAACCCGCCCAGGCCGGCATCGAATGCTGCTCGGCAGTAGCTATCCCGTCTTCGTTAGTTACCCGAACCAGGTAAATAATCGCGAATGCCCCAATGGTAGCCACCGCATAAGAAAGCAGGTAGAACAGGACTGCCCCATTAGCGTTCAGTGCGCCCTTGGTGAAGGCAATCAAAATGAAGCCGGCATGCGCAATAGACGAGTACGCCAGCATCCGTTTAATGTTGTCCTGCACCAGACCAAAGAAGGTACCTACTGCCATCGTCAAAATAGCGACCGTCCACAAGAACGGCTTGAAGTTGGCTTCGAACTGCACCACTACGGTAGAGAAGAAGCGCAACATGGCTAGGAAGGCCGCAGCTTTTACTCCCGCAGCCATGAAACCGGTTACCGGGGTAGGCGCCCCCTGATACACATCCGGCGTCCAAGCGTGGAAGGGCGCGGCGCCAATCTTAAACAGCAGGCCGACCATCATTAAGGCAGCCCCGGTCATCAAAAGTGCCGGGGAAGCTACCCGATAGGGAATAGCTAATGCCAGCTGATCTAGCAGCAGCGATCCGGAATAGCCATACAGCAAAGAGATACCCATCAGCATAAAGCCGGATGCAAACGCCCCAAGTACGAAGTATTTGAGGGCGGCTTCTTGGCTCAGCAGGCGCCGGTATCGCGCCATAGCGGTCATTGCGTATAGGGGTAGCGAAATAATCTCTAACGCTACGAATAGAGTCAGCATCGAGTTCGCCATGGGGAACAGCATCATTCCCCCCAGGGAGAATAGGCTCAGTGGCAATACCTCACTGCGCTGGTAGCCACGCCTTTCAGTCTGTTCTTCCTGGAAAGATCCGGGAATATCCGAGGGCTGTCCCGCAAAAGCAGACACCCGACTGCCGGTGCGATCAACCATCGGCAACAGAGCTAACAATCCCACGATTAACATCAGCATCTGCGAGAACATCGAGAATCCATCCACGATGAGTTCTCCGCGCACTAGCCGCTGACCGCTTTGCAAATCGAAAGCTCCGAAAGAAGGAGCAAAGGTCAAAAGCGCGATTGCTACTACGGCTATCGACCAGGCGCATTGCACGCTCCAGCGATGCTTGGCAGATACGAATGCTTCGAGTAGGATTCCGATAATCGCTCCGAAGAGTACCACCATTACCGGCGCCATTAGCGCCCAGTTGAAACCTAGTTCACTGAAGTCGTTTATCACGGTAGCGTTGGCTAAGCTCACTTTCCGCTCCCTTCTACTTGGAAAGCCACATCCTGGGTGACAACCACCTGTTTGGCCACTTGTGTCATCGGCTCAACCAGCGGTTGCGGATGCAAACCAATCACTAGCATCAGCACGATCAGCGGGGCAGCAACTCCCCAACGTTCCCGGTTATCTAAATCTTTAATCGACTTACGATGTTCGGGGGCCTTGCCAGTGAAAATCTTTTGATAAGGCAACAGCACGTAAACCGCGCCCGCGACTACTCCTACCAGGCAAAGCACCGCTGCCCATTGGTAGAGCCGGAAGGTACCGATTAGTACCATCAGTTCCGGTACGAAGCCCGACAGACCAGGTAGGGCGATTGCCGCTAAACCAGAGATTAGGAAGGTACCGGCAATCAGGGGGGTCACCCGTTGCATACCGCCGTAAGCCTCAATGTCTTGGCTATGTCCCCGCTCGGTGAGGAACCCACCAATCAGGAACATACCGGCGATTGACAGGCCGTGCGCCACCATATAAACCATGGCACCAGCCAAAGCCACCGTGTTACCAACATAGATACCCAGCACCATCAGACCAAAGTGGGCTACCGAGGTGAAGGAAATCAGGCGCATCAGATCCTTTTGCGCCAAAGCCGCTAGCGAACCCCAGATTACCGAAACCACTGCCAGGATAATGAAAGCTAAAGCGGCTCGCTGAGATGCACCCGGGAAGATGGTCAAACACAAGGTAATCATCCCGAAGGTACCAATCTTGTCCAAGATTCCCACCAGGAGGGCGGATGTCCCGGGACGCGCATTTTCGGCAGTGTCTGCCAACCAGGTATGTACCGGAACCATCGGCGCTTTAACTGCGAAGGCGATGAAGAAGCTGATCATCAGCGCCATTTCTACCCCGGGGCTAGCTTTCAGCTGTCCCGCCAAATTTTCCAGCAGGAACAGGCTAGCGTGTTTTTCGCTGGCCGCAGCGGCGTTAGGCGAATAGACGTAAACCCCAACAATACCAATCAGCATTACCAATCCACCTGCCAGGGAATATAGCAGGAACTTCATGGCGGCGGCTTTACGTTTCGCTCCGTTTCCGTAGCGCCCGATCAGGAAGTACATCGGCACTAACATGGCTTCAAACGCCAGGTAGAAGACGAATACGTCGCGAGCTGCAAAAATCAGCATCATAAAGGCCAGGGTGGCTAAAGTCAGACCCACATATCCGGCATCATCATAAGGTTTTTGTTCGCCCTCGAGGTCACGTGCCGAAGCAATCAGCACAATCAACGTGAGTAGGGCGGAGAGCACTAGCATCGCTAGCCCCAGACCGTTTACCCCCAGCGCCCAGGAAACTCCCAGGGCGCGAATCCAGCTATGGGTTTCCGCGAACTGGTAGGCAGCGGCTTTAGTGTAGTCAAAGTTCAGCGCCAGGTAGATGGTGCCCAGCAAGACCAGAGCAGATACCGCTAGTCCAATCTGACGCGCGGCAATTCGAGTCGGTTTAATCAGCCACAAAGCCAGTGCCGCCAACGCCGGTAGCGCTACCAGCAGCGTTAACACCGGGAAAGTTGAGTTCAGGACTGTAATTTCCATTTATCTTTTCCTCCTGCCCTAAACCAATTGGCTTCCGACAACTAGGACCAGGGCTAAAAGCACCCCGCCAAGAATGTAACTGGCGTATGCACGGATGTAGCCGTTTTGTGCGTGACTGACCGCGCGACCAAACGCCTGGGCACACCAGGCAATGCCGCGGACAATACCGTCTATCACGCCTCGGTCAGCGCCACCCACCCCTTTAGTGAGCAGCTGCGCCGGCAACATGGCCACCGACTCATTAACGGTGTCCTGATAAAGATCCACCCGGGCTGCCTCTACTAGGACGTTAGAAGCCGGAGCAACTTTCGGTACCGGTCGGCGAACGTACATCATGAATGCCAGACCCAAGCCACAAAGCACCAAGACCAAGGTGATAACCGAAATCGCAGCGTGTGACAGCACCGAAACCGTAGCGCTTTCCGTAGCAGCTGCAGTGCCGGTAACTGGTTCTAGCCACTGGTTGAACTTGTCAGTAAAGCCCAACACCATCCCCATAGCTACCGAGAATACTGACAACACCACGATTGGTCCGTTCATTAACCAGGATGCTTCATGCGGATGCACATCGCTGCCACCATCAAACTGCGTGGTCCAGCGTTTTTCCCCATGGAAAATCATAAAGAACAGCCGCGACATATAGAACGAGGTTATGCCGGCACCGATCATGGCAATTAGACCAAAGATCCAGGCTCCCCCGGTTCCAAAAGCTGCCACATTAAAAGCTGCCGCGATAATCGGTTCTTTGGAGAAGAATCCCGAGAACGGGGGGATCCCCAAGATAGCTAGCCAGGCGATCCCGAAACAAATCCAGGAAACTTTCATTACCTGATTTAGGGCGCCGAAGCGGCGGATATCAACCTGCTCGTTCATAGCGTGCATGACCGAGCCGGCACCCAGGAACAACTGAGCTTTGAAGAAACCGTGTACGAACAGGTGGAAGATAGCCAAGGTCCAGCCGATGGGTCCGAGCCCCGCACCCAACATCATGTACCCGATCTGAGACATAGTCGAGGCAGCCAGTACCTTCTTCATATCGTCTTTGGCGCAGCCCACGATTGCCCCGAATAGCAGGGTGATCGCCCCGACGATTGCCACACACAGTTGGGCTGTCGGGGAGGCCACAAAGATAGCCCCGGAACGCACAATCAAGTAGACACCGGCGGTAACCATGGTGGCTGCGTGAATCAAAGCCGACACCGGAGTAGGACCGGCCATGGCGTCACCCAGCCAGGCTTGCAACGGGAACTGCGCGGATTTACCACAGGCAGCCAGCAGCAAGAATAGACCGATGGCGGTTGCCCAACCGGCGGTCATATCTCCAGAGCGGGAAGCTCCCAGCACGTCCACAAACTTCATAGAGTTGAATTCCGCGTACATGGACATCATGGCAAGGAGCAATCCCAGGTCACCAACGCGGTTCATCACGAAGGCTTTCTTGGCGGCTACCGCATTGGGTAGTTCGTGGTTCCAGAAACCAATCAACAGGTAAGACGCTAAACCGACGCCCTCCCAACCAAAGAACAACGCCACGTAGGAATCCGAAAGCACCAGGGTGAGCATCGAGGCTACGAAGAAGTTCAGGTAGGCGAAGAAACGCCGCCGGTCAGGGTCATGTTCCATATAGGCCACAGAGTAAACGTGGATCAGGGAGCCCACGAAGGTTACCAGCAACACGAAGGTCATAGAGAGCGGGTCGAGCAAGATATTCCAAGAAAGGGTGATTTGCTCGTTACCGCTACCGGCAGTAAACCAGGTAAATACGGGGGCTACGATTGATCTTTCCGCTGGTGCCTGCGCAATCATTTGGCAGAAAATCACCAATCCGATTAGGAAGGAGCTCCAGGAGGCAGCAACTGCCAACCAGTGTCCCCATTTGTCAGTTGCGCGTCCACATACCAACAGCAGACCCGATACCAACAGCGGTATTGCCACCATTAGCCAGGCATACTCTGCCAGTCCCGTAGCTGACACATTTGCCATTTGCTGTTGCTCAGCGCTTAGCAAGAATGAGTTCATTTTTCTATACCCCCTAGCGTCCCATCAGGCGCACTTCATCAACCGAGGTCGATCGGCGCGTCCTAAAGATTGAAACGATGATCGCTAGGCCTACCACCACTTCTGCAGCGGCTACCACCATTACGAAGAAAGCCATCACTTGCCCCTCAATGTTTTGGTGCATACTAGAGAAAGTCACCAGCATCAAGTTGCAGGAATTCAGCATCAGTTCCACCCCCATCAGGGCGATTACCGCCGAATGCCGGGTTAGCACGATTACCGCGCCAATGAAGAAGAGAATGGCTGCCAATACAAGATATGAAGTCAAAGACATTATTCACT
>ERZ1673752.1988-NODE-1988-length-25167-cov-9.950940_pt1 | contig 25167 bp, 13 predicted proteins | sample MGYA00580195_ERZ1673752 | MGnify/ENA primary metagenome ERZ1673752 (study PRJEB41218, sample SAMN15661744) | gut metagenome | host: Homo sapiens | place: Canada: London | collected 2015-08-20/2019-03-30 | study: EMG produced TPA metagenomics assembly of...
ACCCTTGCCCCCAAGGGCAAAACAGTCTGCAAGACTGACCCAGGCGACCCTTGCTACATGGTCGGGCTATTGAGAGACCGTCCTACGGACGGGGCTGCATTGGCGGCTAAAATTTTATGCGGTTTGCGGGGGAATTGAGTGTAGGTTCATGTGGATTTTTGAGGGGCATTGCGTGTAGGTTTTGGCGAAGGGTCACGAGAGTCAGTCTTGCCGACTGCCTCGCCCCATAGAAAAAAAGCCGGGGGCATAGAGCCCCCGGCTTTTCAAATATCGCCCCATGGGTGGGGCGGCATTCCTTACGTGGTGAGAATTCACCCTTGCGCTACGCCGGCTCTGTCTGCCTATTCTCAAACGTCAGCGCATCGCCGCCCTTGTAGTCCACGTTAATGACGCTCTGCGCCGTCACTTTGCCGCTAATGATGGCCTTCGAGAGCGGGTTTATCAACTCCCGCTGCAGCGTCCGCTTCACCGGCCGTGCGCCGTAGGCAGGGTCGTACCCCCTCTGCGCCAGCCACTCCACCGCGCCCTCGCTAACGTTCAAAGAGACCTCCTGCTTTGAAAGCATCGTCTGCAGCTGCGCCAGCTGTAGCCCCACAATGGCCTTTATCTGCACCTGCGTCAATGGGTGGAACACTACCACGTCATCGATACGGTTGAGGAACTCGGGGCGGATCGTCTGCCGCAGCAGCGCCATCACCTCCGCTTTCACCTTCTCGTAGGTCTGCGCATCGGCATGCTCCCCGATGGTACGCGATATGATGTCGGAGCCAAGGTTCGACGTCATGATGACAATCGTGTTCTTGCAATCCACCGTACGCCCCTTGTTGTCCGTGAGCCTACCGTCATCGAGGAGCTGCAGCAAGATGTTAAACACATCTGGGTGCGCCTTCTCTATCTCGTCGAGCAGAATCACCGAGTAGGGTTTACGCCGTATCGCCTCCGTGAGCTGCCCCCCCTCATCGTAGCCGACGTACCCTGGAGGGGCACCGATAAGCCTCGACACCGAGTGGCGCTCCTGATACTCGCTCATATCAATACGGGTCATCATTGACTCGTCATCGAAGAGGAATTCGGCCAGGGCCTTCGCCAGCTCCGTTTTCCCCACGCCGGTGCTGCCCAAAAAGATGAACGACCCTATAGGGCGGCGGGGATCCTGCAGCCCAGCCCTGCTGCGCCGCACCGCGTCGGAAACCACCGCGATGGCCTCCTCCTGCCCTACCACCCGCTTGCCCAGCTCCGCCTCAAGCGACATGAGCTTCTCCCTATCGCTCTGCAGCATGCGCGTGATGGGAATGCCGGTCCACCTTGACACCACCTCAGCGATATCCTCCGCGTCCACCTCCTCCTTGATCATCGCTTGCCCCTTCTGCGTGGAGGCCAGCTGCCCCTGCGCCGTCGCGATGGCATTCTCCGCCTCTTTTATTCTGCCGTACCGGATTTCAGCCACCCGCTCGTAGTTGCCCATGCGCTCCGCCTCCACGGCCTCCTGCTTGAGGGCCTCGATGCTATGCTTCTCCTTCTGGATAATGTCCACAAGCCGCTTCTCTTCGCTCCACTTGGCTCGCATCTGCGCGCGCCGCTCCGTCTGCTCCGAGATTTCCCTATCGAGCTCTGCCAGCTTGGGCTGGTCGCCCTCACGCTTAATCGCCTCGCGCTCTATCTCCAGCTGCCGTATGCGCCGCTCCACCTCGTCGAGCTCCTCCGGCACGGAGTTTATCTCCAACCAGAGTTTAGCCGCCGCCTCGTCCACAAGGTCAATCGCCTTATCGGGTAAAAAACGATCGGTGATGTAGCGGTGCGAAAGCTGCACCGCGGCGATAATCGCCTCGTCCTTAATCCGCACGGAGTGGTGCGTCTCGTAGCGCTCCTTCAGCCCACGGAGGATAGAAATGGCGTCCTCCGTGCTCGGCTCGTCGATTACCACCTTTTGGAAACGCCGCTCAAGAGCCTTATCCTTTTCAAAGTACTTTTGGTACTCGTTGAAGGTGGTAGCCCCTATGGCGCGCAGCTCCCCACGCGCCAGCGCCGGCTTCAATATGTTCGCCGCATCCATGGCGCCCTCGCCGCCCCCCGCGCCCACCAGCGTGTGGATTTCATCGATGAAGAGTATCACCTCACCCTCCGATGCTACCACCTCGTTAATCACCGCCTTGAGCCGCTCCTCGAACTCCCCTTTGTACTTTGCGCCTGCGATCAGAGCTCCCATATCGAGCGAAAAAATCCGTTTGCTCTTTAGATTTTCCGCCACGTCGCCGTTCACAATGCGGTAGGCGATCCCCTCCGCGATGGCCGTTTTGCCCACGCCCGGCTCGCCTATCAGGATGGGGTTGTTCTTGGTACGCCGGGACAAGATTTGCAGCACCCTGCGAATCTCCTCGTCACGCCCAATCACGGGGTCAAGCTTCCCCGACCGCGCCTGCGTGTTCAAGTCAATGGCGTAGCGCCCCAGCGCATTGTAGGTAGACTCCGCGTTGGGGTCCTGCACCGTACGCCCCTGCCGCACCTCCATGATGGCCTTGGTCAGCTCCTCCTTGCGCACCCCCGCATCCTTCAGCATTTGCCCCACGGGGCGGGGCGCATCGAGCAGTGCCAAAAGCAAATGCTCTACCGACACGTAGGTATCGCCCATGCGGTGCGCCGCGCCCTCAGCGCCATTGAGCACGCCCTGCGTGGCGCTCGACACGTACGGCTCGCCGCCGCTTACCTTGGGGTACGAATCCGCCTGCGCCTCCGCCGCGCTGCGCAAAGCCTGCGCGTTAGCACCTATCTTCTGCAGCAGGTGCTGCATCAAATCCTCACTCGTTGCAAAAAGACCGCAGAGCAGGTGCGTGGGCTCCACAGCTTGCTGCCCCCGCTGGGAGACAGCTTGCACCGCCGCCTCCACCACCTCCTGCGCCTTTATCGTTAATTGATCCATTCTCATTTTCTATTCCTTTCCTTTTGCCCCTCGTATAGGCAAACCGTACGCCATGGGAGGGCAATGAAGGTTAATTTATTGTTTAATCTTCTGTATTACAGTAGTTTATGAATACTATGAAATTCACGGCGATAGAGGCAACGCTGCCTTTATGTCATAAATTCAACGTAAAAGTCGGGAATATGTGACAAAAAGTCATTTAAGAGGTGAGCCTGGTAGCGCAGGCGAAATAGAGTCGGAAATCAGCCCTAGCGGCGAGAGCCGCGCTGCTCTCTAGCTACGCTCCACCGCCCTCCCGCTGCGCGAAGCACCTCACACTAAAATATTGTAACTTTGCGACAATAAATTGATATAACTAAACCAACGCAATGTCTAGCGCAAGGCAACGAGAGGAACTACACGCCGCCATTTGGCGCATCGCCAACGACCTACGGGGGGCAGTGGACGGATGGACCTTCAAACAGTTCGTGCTCGGCACGCTCTTCTACCGCTTCATCAGCGAGAACTTTTCCCACTTCGTTGAGGGGGATGATCCCGATTTTAGGTACGCCGCCCTCCCCGACAGCGAGATCACCCCGACGCAACGGGAGGACCTCATCAAGACCAAAGGCTACTTCATCGCCCCCAGCCAGCTGTTTGAGAACATTGAGAAGACCGCCAGCACCAACCCGAACCTCAACACCGACCTCGCCGCTATTTTCTCCTCCATTGAGAACTCCGCCAACGGATACCCCTCGGAGCGCGACATTAACGGCCTGTTCGCCGATTTCGACACCACCAGCGTTTTCCTCGGCAACACGGTGGAGGAGAAGAACAAGCGGCTCGCGGCCGTCATCAAGGGGGTGGCCTCGTTCGACTTCGGTAAGTTTGAAGAGAACCAAATTGACCTCTTCGGCGACGCCTACGAATTCCTCATCTCCAACTACGCTGCCAACGCCGGCAAGTCGGGCGGTGAGTTCTTCACCCCTCAGGATGTTTCCAAGCTCATTGCCCGCCTTGCGCTGCATGGGCAAGCGCGGGTGAACAAGATTTACGATCCCGCGTGCGGGTCGGGGTCCCTGCTGCTGCAGGCCCAAAAGCAGTTCGGGAGCCGGGTCATCGAGGGCGGTTTCTACGGCCAGGAGATTAACTACACCACCTACAACCTCGCCCGCATGAACATGTTCCTGCACAACGTCAACTACGATCGGTTTGACCTCGCCCTCGGCGACACCCTCATCGCCCCGCAGCACAACGCCGAGATTCCGTTTGATGCCATCGTCTCCAATCCCCCCTACTCCATCACCTGGGTCGGCAAGGACGATCCCGCCCTCATCAACGACGACCGCTTTGCGCCCGCCGGCATGCTGGCCCCTAAGTCGAAGGCCGATTTCGCCTTCGTGCTGCACTCGCTGCACTACCTCTCCGCGCGCGGGCGCGCCGCCATCGTCTGCTTCCCCGGCATTTTCTACCGCAGCGGCGCGGAGCGGCAAATCAGAAAGTACCTTGTCGATGACAACTTCGTGGAGACCATCATCGCCCTGCCGCCCAACCTATTCTTCGGCACCTCCATCGCCGTCTGCATCCTCGTGCTCTCCAAGCACAAAATGGAGTACGCCACCCAGTTCATCGATGCGAGCGGCGAGGCGTTCTACCGCAAGGAGACCAACAACAACGTGCTCACGGACGACTCCATAGAGCGTATTATTGATATATTTGACACCAAAAAGGAGGTGCCGCACATCTCCGTGAACGTTCCGAACCAGCGGATCGCCGAGAATGATTACAACCTCTCGGTGAGTAGCTACGTGGAGCCGCCCGACACCCGTGAGGCGATTGACATCAAGGAGCTGAACGCAGAGATTGAGCGAGCCGTGCAGCGCATCAATGCCCTGCGCGCCGATATCAACGGTATAATCAAGGAGCTGGGCAATTGAGGTTTCCGGAGAGCAAGAACCCCGAAACGCATTGCGGCCGCCATGGCGCTGGATGGCAAGAAAAAATATTATACCTTTGCAGATGTAGCTATATAGGTAAGGCGACATCGGGGCATGGGGTACATTGACAATTTGCTGCGCGGGCGGAAGGTGGAATGGAAAGCACTGGGGGAGGTGGCGAATTTCACACGTGGAAAAAATCTATCAAAAGCTGATAGGGGGGTAGGAAATACCCCCATGATACTGTACGGAGAGCTCTACACCAGCTACGGTAATTACATAGACTTAGTAGAGTCACACACATCTGAGGTAAGGGCTAATCGCACCCCTACGGCCAAGCAGGGAGACCTCGTAATGCCATTATCTAGCACGACTAAAGATGCGAAAATTGGGAAAGTTTCAGCCGTAGAAGTGCATTTTCCTGTACATATTGGGATGGATGCCCTTATATTGACGCACGCTCAAAATACACATTACTTGGTGCATCTATTAAATAGCCAATGGTTTGAACAGCGGAAAATGGGGTGCGTAACGGGTACAACCATAATGCACCTATCTCCCAAGAAGCTCGCTACCCTTCCCATCCCCCTTCCCCCCCTTGATGTGCAGGCGGAGATTGCGCGCATCTTGGATAGGTTCACCGCGCTGGAGGCGGAGCTGGAGGCGGAGCTGGAGGCGCGCCAGAAGCAGTACGAGTACTATAGGAATCGGCTGCTGACGTTTGATAAAACGAGAACGGACGTGGAATGGAAAACGCTGGGGGAGGTGGCGGAGTACGAACAGCCCTCTAAATATCTGGTGCACTCTACAAAGTACAACGATTCCTTTCCAACGCCGGTATTAACCGCGGGAAAATCATTCATACTCGGCTATACCGATGAGTCTAGCGGCATATGCAGGGCATCAGAAGCACCAATCATTCTATTCGATGACTTCACCACAGCCAGCCGGTGGGTAGACTTCAATTTCAAAGTGAAATCGTCCGCAACAAAAATCATTACCTCTAGAGACGAGGGTGTGGTTTTACTAAAGTACATATACTACTGGCTAAATACTCTACCCAACGAATGCGTTGAGGGAGACCATAAAAGAAGATGGATAAGCACTTTTACCATCAAAAAGATTCCCCTTCCCCCTCTCGGCGAGCAGGAGCGTATCGTGCGCATTTTGGATAAGTTCAATGCGCTCACCACCTCCCTCACGGCGGGGCTGCCCCGCGAGATCGCGCTGCGCCGCAGGCAGTACGAGTACTACCGCGAGCAGCTGCTCTCCTTTGAGTAACGAACGTAAATAGTAGCCACGATCCTACAGTCTAATCACGTACCAGCCATGACAGAATACAGCACCGTTGCCGAGCTCCCCAACTTCATCGTTCTTGATAAGTACCCCTCCCCCTCGCTCGTCGGCGAGCCGGCGGCCGCCTACCAAACGGAGGCAGACCTCGAGCGGGAGTTCATCCGCGACCTGGAGGCCCAGGGATACGAGTATCTCCCCGCCATCACCTCCCCCGCAGCCCTGCTCGCCAACGCCCGCGCGCAGATCCAAACCCTCAACAACGTGGTATTCACCGACGCGGAATGGCAACGCTTCTGCACTACCTACCTCGATGCCCCCGGCGATAGCCTGACCGACCGCACAAGGAAAATCCAGGAGAACCACGTCTACGACTTCACCTTTGACGATGGCCACCTGCAAAACATCTACCTCGTGGATAAGGAGAACATCGTGCATAACAAGCTGCAGGTTATCAACCAGTTTGAGCAAACGGGAAGCCACGCCAACCGCTACGATGTCACCCTGCTCGTCAATGGCCTCCCGCTGGTGCACGTGGAGCTCAAGCGCCGCGGCGTGGCGATCCGCGAGGCCTTCAACCAGGTGCACCGCTACAGCAAGGAGAGCTTCAACAGCGCCAGCTCGCTCTACAAGTACATCCAAATCTTCATCATCTCCAACGGCACCGACACCCGCTACTTCGCCAATACCACCCAGCGCAGCAAGAACAGCTTTGACTTCACCATGCGCTGGGCGCGCACCGACAACACCCCGATAACGGACCTCAAGGAGTTCACGCTGGCGTTCCTGCAGAAGGTCACCCTGCTGCGGGTGCTTCTCCACTACTCGGTGTTTGACACCGCCAACACGCTGCTCGTGATGCGCCCCTACCAAATCGCCGCGACGGAGCGGATCCTTTGGAAGATACGTAGCTCCTACCACACCAAGCAGTGGAGCACCCCAGAGGGGGGCGGATTCGTGTGGCACAGCACCGGCTCCGGCAAAACGCTCACCAGCTTCAAGGCGGCCCGCCTCGCCACGCGCCTCCCCTTCATCGACAAGGTACTCTTCGTGGTGGACCGCAAGGACCTCGACTACCAAACCATCAAGGAGTACCAACGCTTCTCGCCCGACAGCGTGAACGGCTCGAGCAACACCGCCGGCCTGAAGCGCAACCTTGAGAAGAAGGACAACCGCATCGTGGTCACCACCATCCAAAAGCTCAACAACCTCCTCAAGAGCGAAGCGAACCTCCCGATATACGAGAAGCAGGTAGTGCTTATCTTCGATGAGTGCCACCGCTCGCAGTTCGGCGAGGCGCAGAAGAATATCCGCAAGAAGTTCAAGAAGTACTACCAATTCGGGTTTACCGGCACGCCCATCTTTCCCCAGAACGCCGCTGGGGCTGAGACCACGGCGAGCGTCTTTGGGCGCATGCTCCATAACTACGTCATCACCGATGCGATACGCGATGAGAAGGTGCTGAAATTCAAGGTGGACTACAACAACGTTGCCCCGAAATTCAAAGACCTAGAGCAGGAAACCGATGATGAGCGGCTCACGGCCGCCGACTACCAGATGGCATTCCTCCACGAGGAGCGCATCCGCGAGATTTCACGGTATATCCTCAACAACTTCAAGCGTAAAACGCACCGCAACTACGCTGGCGTCAACGGCTTCAACGCCCTCCTAGCCGTGAGCAGCATCGAGGCGGCCAAACGCTACTACGAACAGCTCAACGCCCTACAGCAGGACGAGGAGCACCCGCTCAAGATAGCCACCATCTACTCCTTCACCCCCAACGAGGAGCAGCAGGCCATCGGCGAGATACCCGATGAGACCTTCACCCCCACGGCCATGAGCAGCACGGCGAAGGAGTTCCTCGAGAAGGCCATTGACGACTACAATAGGATGTTCGGCTGCTCGTACAGCGTGGAAAGCACCTCGTTTCAGAACTACTACCGCGACCTCGCCAAGCGGGTGCGCAACCAGGATGTGGACCTTCTCATCGTGGTGGGGATGTTCCTCACGGGCTTTGATGCCCCCACCCTCAACACCCTCTTCGTGGATAAGAACCTACGCTACCACGGCCTGCTACAAGCCTACTCCCGCACCAACCGCATCTACGATGCCACGAAGACGTTCGGCAACATCATCACCTTCCGCGACCTAGAGCAGGCCACGGTGGATGCCATCACGCTCTTCGGCAACAAGAACACGCGCAGCGTGGTGCTGGAGAAGAGCTACCAGGAGTACATGAACGGCTTCACCGACATACTCACGGGCCGTGCGTGCCGCGGCTTCGTGGCCGTGGTGCAGGAGCTCAACGACAGGTTTCCTAACCCCAGCTCCCTAGCGACAGGGGAAGACAAAAAGGATTTCGTCAAGTTGTTCAGCGAGTACCTGCGGGTGGAAAACATTTTGCAGAACTACGATGAGTTCACCCTCCTCAAGGAGGTGCAGCAGGTTGACGTAAACGACCCCGAGGCCGTCAAGGCGTTCGCCGAGGCGCATTTCATCACCCCCGAGGAGGTGGTGGCGATGAGAGAGGTCGAGATGCCCTCGGAGCGCACCCTCCAGGACTACCGCTCCACCTACAACGACATCCGCGACTGGCTGCGGCGGGAACGCCTAGGGAACAAGGCGGAGAGTTCGGGCATCAACTGGGACGATGTGACCTTTGAGGTGGAGCTACTCAAGTCGCAGGAAATCAACCTGGACTACATCCTCAAACTCGTTTTTGAGTACAACATGCGGCACAAGAATAAAGAGGAATTGATAGCGGAGGTGACCCGGCTCGTGCGCGGCGACGTGAGCAACCGCGCCAAGGAGGGGCTGATTGTGGATTTCATCCGCCAGGCCGACCTTGACACCATCCCCGACCGCCCCAGCCTTTTCGATGCGTTCTACAGCTACGCTAAGGCAAAACAAGTAGAGGAGGCGAACGCAATCATCGCGGAGTACAACCTCAACGAGGAGTCTGCCAAGCGCTACATGGGCATCTCGCTGCGGCAGGAGTACGCCAGCGATATAGGGACCGCCCTCAACGAGCTACTCCCGAGGATGAGTCCGCTTAATCCCAAGTTCCTCACGCTCAAGCAGACGGTGCACCAGCGCATCAGCGAGTTCGTGGAGACGTACAAGGGAATTGGCGATGAGCTGTAGGCGGCGAGCGGGGAGGCTCCACCGAACGCACGGCCACAACCGATGGGTGATAGCTAGGAGGCTACTCCCTCTGTAGTCGTCACCCCAACGCAGCCACCGCGTAGGCGTTGCCCGTAGGCGCAAGCTGCAGTACCTTTGCCCCGCCCATTATAGATTGCTACGAAGTGAAAAACGCACAGCGCAACGAAAGGCTCAGGCAGCTCTCGGGGCCATTCCTGTTCATCACCCTCATGGGGTTCGTGAGCCTCTTTTCCGATATGACCCACGAGGGCGCGCGGAGCGTGCTCGGTGATTTTCTACAGCTCACAGGGGCTAGCGCCGCCGCCATTGGGTTCGTCTCCGGCTTCGGGGAGCTGCTCGGTTATGGGCTACGGATTGTGTCGGGATGGCTCGCCGATAGGAGCAAACGCTACTGGACGCTCATCATTGTGGGCTACACCATCCAAGTGCTAGCCATCCCCACCCTCGCCCTCACCTCCGATAACGGTTGGATATTCGCTTGCGCCCTCATCATCATTGAGCGGGTGGGGAAAGCCATAAAAAAGCCCGCCAAGAACGCCTTGGTCAGCTTCGCCTCATCGGAGATAGGACAGGGCAAGGGGTTTGCCTACCAGGAATTCCTCGACCAGCTGGGTGCATTTCTAGGCCCGATTATGCTCTTTGCCATTAGCCTCATCAAAGGAACTGACGACCAGCTCTCCACCTACCGCCTCTGCTTCCTTGCGCTCGGCGCACCGGCACTCATCACCATTGCGCTCACGCTCCTTGCCAAGCGGAAGTACCCCCACCCCGAAACGTTTGACAAGCAGCAGGAGAAGGAGGAGCGATTCACCCTGCGCAGGCCCTTCATTTTCTACCTCATAGCCATCTGCCTATTCGCCTTCGGCTTCATCGACTTCACCCTCATCACGATGCACACGGTGCGCACGGGGCTATTTCCCAACGAGACGATCAGCCTCCTCTACGCCCTGGCCATGATTGTAGATGCCTTCGCGGCGCTCCTCTTCGGCTGGCTCTACGACAGAATCGGGATACGAAGCCTCATTCTCTCCACCCTTTTGAGTACCTCTTTTTCCATTCTCATTTTTCTCTTCGATACGAGGCTATCCATCATCAGCGGCATCGTCCTATGGGGGATAGGGATGGGGGCGCAGGAGAGCATCATGAAGGCGGCCGTGAGCCGCTTCGTGCCACGCAGCGCACGCTCCACCGGCTTCGGTATATTTGAAACGGGGTTCGGCATCGCCTGGTTTGCCGGCAGCTGGCTCTTGGGCGCGCTCTACGATGTTAGCATCCCTGTGATGGTGGCCATCTCCGTGGGTGCGCAGCTGCTCGCCGTCCCTTTCTACGCCATCACCACCCGCATGGCAAACGGTGATTAATGGATAGAGGGCAGGGGTTCGTTGCGGTCGCCCACGGTAGCTGCGTTGAGTACAACATGATGGGATACCGCGCTAGAAGTTTACCCGAACGCCGCCCATGGGCATAATGGAATTCTCGTATAGCCTACGCTCCTTGCCATAGGCCTCATCGTAGAATATTGCGTTCACATTACGATGGTTCGTCACGTTCGTTACCTCTACGAACGACTCAATGGACCATTTCGCAAAACTTTGCTTCACGGACACATTGAGGTCCAAGCGAAAATAATTCGGGTAGCGTTGAGAATACGCCCTAGCATACTCCACGCTTACCCCGCCCGATGGCAATTGGCGAGAGGGGGTGTAGCGCTTGCCACCGATGTAGGCGCAACGCCCATTTACCCCCAGCAAAACGCTCTGCCCTATACGCCATTCGTAGCCCGCAACGGCAGTGGCGCCGAAATCACCCGAGAATTTACCCAAGCGCCACTCTCCATCCGTCCCCCTATACTGCGCACGGTACCACGTGCCGGTGAGCGTGTAGTAATACCCATCACGGAAGGGCCTCTCAAGGGTCAGCTCCACCCCGTAGTTATGCCCCAACCCCCTATTGAAGAATTCCCTATCCCAGGCGTTATAGTAATCGTCCCCAACATTCAGAAAGGACTCCTGCGGCACATCACGCGGCACAGGTACATCGTAGTGCCCAATATAGTAGGTTTCAAGCCGTGCGCTCAAAGCACCCACGAGGCGTTGACTGAACGAGAGGATTACCTGCCAGCTACGCGTAGCGCCGAGGTTTCTATTCGGTAGGGTGTTCCCATTTTGGAAAAAATAGACCTGCCGGGGCAGCAGCATGGAGTACATCCCCGTGCCGAGTCCAAAAGTTGTCCCATTACTTATTTCCCAACGCAACGATGCCCGCGGCTCGACGGAGTAGTCGCCATTCAAAGTGTAGCACTGGCTATAGACACCGACATTAATCCCCACGGGGGCCTCAAAACGATGCTGCCACTGCACGTACGCTCGTACCAATCCCGAATAGACATTCTCCCGCTGTAGCACCACGTCTCGGCCGCCAACGTTGTCAAGCACCGTACGGAATGCCGTTCCACCTGCCCCCAAGCGCAGCGTGTTGTAGCGATTCACTTCCCATCGTAGCGCCGCCTTATAGCTCAGCTGGTCCTCCCGCTCATGGCCGGCATAAATGACCCCCACCGTATCGTGCGGATAGCCCGAGAAGGCAACGTCCACGCTCCGTGAAAATATTTGGTACGACAGACGATTCTCCATGCGCACCCCATCCGTGAAACTTTGCGTGTAGTTAAGACCCGTGAAGAATTGCTTATTCACGTCGTCTATACGCATATTGAACACCTGCGCCCCCGCCACGTAATCTTTCTCCTTTTGCTGCTCCTGTTCGCTCCTGAGCGCACTCCACCCCCATAGCCCTATCCACGACAGCGAACCGTGCTTGAGGGGGATATTCACTTTCGCCGTAACATCGTGGTAGCGCGGTACGCCCGATACGTTCTTCAGTATCCCAATAATCTTCAAAAGTTTAAGGAACGAGTAGCGGGCATTGACCATGTAGGAGGCACTACCCTTTTTTCCCAATGGCCCCTGCGCACCGCCCTCAAGGCCATTGAACCCCATACCGAGCATGAACTCGTGCCGGTTGGTATTACCATTCTGTAAATGTAGATCGAATAGCCCCGATGTGACATTGCCGTACTCCGCGGGGAAGCCCCCAGTGTAGAATACAGAACTAGCCAACTGGTTACTATTGAGAATGGAAACAGGGCCTCCCGTGCCGCCCAGAGAGCCAAAGTGATTGGGATTGGGCAATTCAAACCCATCAATGAGCCACACCACCCCCACGGGGCTATTGCCCCTCACGACAATATCGTTGCGCATGTCGCTAGCACTGAACACGCCTGCCGTATTCGTCACCATGCGCGCCGCATCGCCCCACGACCCCGCGTAGCGATTGGCCTCCTCGCTGGTTAGCTGGCGAATGCCCACGTGCGTATAGCCGCCGCTGGGCGCCCCTACCGCCACCTCGGCGATGGCAATCTCACGCTCCTGCATCCCCACCATCAGAAACGCATCATGACCCGCAAGCAAGACCACAGAACTAGCCTCCCATGGGCGATACCCATCATGCGTCACCGTGACGCTTGCACGCCCCATGGCTAAATGATCCAAGCGGAAGCCGCCCTCAGCATCGCTATACACCTCGTAGATTGAATCGCACGTTCGCACCGTTACGCACGCCCCATGAAGCCCTATACGCGACAAGCCATCAAACACCCTGCCGCCTAACGACTGCCCATACCCCACGCTGCTGCACAGCACATAGGCCGAAAGCACCACGGAACAGATAAGATACCCTGCCCCCGACAGCTTTTTCCTATGGCCGTCCATACTCAGACGCTAATCCCACCCGCAGGAGCTGCCCGCGCCGCTGCGGCTTTCTCTCTAGTTCCCCTTTATCAGCCTCACCGCCTCGGCAATGGCGGCATCAATGCCCTCGGCATTCCTACCGCCCGCCTGGGCAAAGCCCGGCTGCCCGCCGCCGCCGCCGCCGATCAACGCCGCCGCCTGCTTCACGATCTTCCCCGCGTGCAGCCTCCCATCGGCCACCACCGCTTCGCTCAGCGCGATGGCGAGCGACGGCTTACCGTCATGCTGGCTCCCCAGCACCACCGCCATGGAGTTCCCCGCGGCACGAACCGCCATGGCAATGGTCTTGAGATCTTCCGCCGTACGATTTCCAAGATTTTGCGCCACGACCTGCATCCCCTCAAAGGCCTCGCTCTTAGCCGCAAGCGACTGCGCCTCACGCACCGCCTCCTGCTTGCGCAGCTCCTCAGTCTCCTTACGCGCCGCCGTGCAGTCGCTTTGCAGCTTGAGCACAGCCTCTAGCGTCTGCCCCTGCCCGTGCACCGCCGCATCGATTTGCGCCAACGTGTCGGCGTTCGCGAAGGCAAGGCGCATCGCCGCCTCGCCCGCCACCGCCTCTATACGGCGCACCCCCGCCGAGATGGCACTCTCCGAGATGATCTTAAAGAATCCGATATTCCCCGTGTTCTGCACGTGCGTTCCGCCGCAGAACTCTATGGAGTCCCCAAACTTAATCACCCTTACCCTGTCGCCATACTTCTCCCCGAAGAGCGCCACAGCCCCCATAGCCTTCGCCTCGCCGATTGGCACGTCCCGGAACTCCTCCAGCGGGATTGCCCTACGCACCAATCCGTTCACCGTTTCCTCGACCTGACGGATCTCCTCCGCGGTCATCTTTTGGAAGTGGGAGAAGTCGAAACGTAAGTGGCCTGGCTCCACGAGCGACCCCTTCTGCTCCACATGCTTGCCTAGGTGCTTACGCAGAGCGTAGTCAAGGAGATGCGTGGCGGAGTGGTGCGCCATTGTGTTAACGCGTGCCTCCCTATCCACCACCGCATGGAATGTAGCCTCGGCGTTCTCCGGCAAGCGGTCAAGCACCACCATCGGCTGGTTGTTCTCCTTGATAGTATCTAGAACGTGCAGCGTTTCGTTAGGGGCCTGGAGTACGCCTCTATCCCCCACCTGGCCACCCGACTCGGCGTAGAAGGGAGCGCGGTCGAGGATGGCTTGGAAGTGCTCCTTACCCTTGGACACCACCCGGCGCATTTTCACGATGCGCACGTCCGCCTCAAGCGTATCATACCCTACGAACTCGGTTGCGCCGCTCTCCCTAACGATGGTCCAATCGCCGGTCTCCATGGTTGCCGCGCTGCGCGACCGCGCCTTCTGCTCCGCCATGCAACGGGCAAAGCCCTCCTCGTCGACCGTCATTCCCCGCTCACGAAGCATGAGCTGCGTAAGGTCAAGCGGGAACCCAAAGGTGTCGTAGAGGGTGAAGGCAGACTCGCCATCGAGCTGGGTTTTGCCCTGCGCGCCGCACTCGCTAATCTTACCCTCCAGCAGATGGATCCCCTGCTCCAGGGTGCGTAGGAATGAGGCTTCCTCTTCACGAATAACCCCCTCAATGAGGCTGCTCTGCGCCTGCAGCTCGGGGTAGTTTTCCCCCATTTTCTTCGTGAGAGCCGCCACCTGCTCGCAGAGGAAGGGTTCACGAAATCCTAAAAAGGAGTAGCCGTAACGCACGGCGCGGCGCAGTATACGGCGAATGACGTAGCCTGCCTTATTGTTAGAAGGCAGCTGCCCATCGGCAATGGAGAAGGCCACGGCGCGCAGGTGGTCAGCCACCACACGGAGCGCCACGTCGGTTTCCTTGCTGTCACCGTAGTGCACCCCGGCACGCTGCGCAAAGCTCGCGATGAGGTCTTGGAAGATATCGGTGTCGTAGGTGCTATGCTTTCCCTGCAGCACCATGCAGAGCCGCTCAAAGCCCATCCCCGTATCAACGTTGTGTTTAGGGAGAGGCTCTAGGCTTCCATCAGCCTTACGGTTGTACTGCATGAAGACGAGATTCCAAATCTCAATCACCTGGGGATTGTCCTTATTGACGAGTTCTCGCCCCGCCACCTTGGCGCGCTCCGCGTCGCTACGCAGGTCGATGTGGATCTCGGAGCAAGGGCCGCAGGGCCCCGTGTCGCCCATCTCCCAAAAATTGTCCTTCTTCGATCCCAGTAGCACACGGTCGGCCGGTAGGAGCTGCTTCCACATCTGTTCCGCCTCCGTGTCGCGCGGTACGCCCTCCGCCTCGTTCCCCTCAAATACCGTGGCGTAGAGCCGTTCCTTGTCGATTTTAAACACGTCCACAAGGAGCTCCCACGCCCACGCAATGGCCTCCTTCTTGAAGTAATCCCCGAAGGACCAGTTCCCCAGCATCTCAAACATCGTGTGGTGGTACGTGTCATGGCCCACCTCCTCCAGGTCGTTCTGCTTCCCCGACACGCGTAGGCACTTCTGGGCATCGGTTTTCCGCAACACGTCAGGTTTACGTAGCCCCAGCAAGAACTCCTTAAATTGGTTCATCCCCGCGTTGGTAAACATCAGCGTGGGGTCGTCCTTAATCACCATGGGGGCTGAGGGGACAATCTTATGTCCCTTCGATGCAAAAAACTCCAAAAAGGTCTTACGTACTGTATTCGAATCCATTCTCATCTCTCCTCTAAAAGGGTATGCCACCCGCCGAACGAATGGCAAAACGCAGCGCAAATGTAGCTATTTGCTAGCAAATTATGGTTGATGGGGTCATGTTTTGGGTAAAGGGGGGAGGAAAAGGGTCGTTCAATCCCTCAAGGCTCCCAGCGGAACCACCTTGATGCCATCAGGTCGGGTGTAAGCCATTCTCCCGCCCGTGAGGATCATCAGTAGGTCGGGTTCCCGAAGAGGGGCTTGCCCCTCACGGCTATTGTACTCCCTAATGAGTTGCTGTAGCTTGAGGAGGTGCTTCGCCCCCTCGTCGACCTCCATGCTACCGAGCTTACACTCAATCAACGCGTACTTTCCATTTTCCAAATGCAACACAATATCCGCCTCCAAGCCATATCGATCTCTGTAGTAGGCCACCCTGCCGCCCGTACCCATCGTGTAGGCTCTCAAATCGCGGATACACATCTGTTCAAAAATGAACCCAAAGGTCTTAAGCTGCACCGACATCTCCTCTGGCGATATACCCAGCAAGGCCACTGCAATTGATGGGTCGCAGAAGCACCTCTTCGGGGAGCTTCGTATGGCCGTTTTGCTACGAATGGCTGGATTCCATGCATCAATGTTTTGTATAACGAATAGCTGTTCCAACGCACGCTCGTAGTCGTTGAACGTATCCATCACCATGGAGACCTCACCAGAGAGCGTCACGTCTGAGAGCAACGTCGTCTTCTTGGCGAGGGTAGAAATGTTACGTGCGTATGACCTCAGTAAGAACTCCGTTGCCTTGCTCTCCCGCTGCGTGCCATCAATCCTTGAGATGTCCTCATCGCAAACGGAACGCACATAGCTCCTGGCAACCAGAAGCTGCGCCTTGACCGAGGGTATAGACAACGTAGCTGGCCACCCTCCTCTTGAAGCTGCAAAGATGAGGGATTCCACGCTCATCGCTGACGTTTTTCCATCGATGTTGTAGCTCGGGTCGCTAAACATCCCCTGTATGGAGATTTCCCCCGTCGACTCCTTTGACTCCCATAGACTCATGGGCAGCATGCGCATCTTGGCTATTCTTCCCGTCCCCGAGTGCAGTATGCTTGACTTCTCAACAGCGTTAGACCCTGTTAATATGAACTGACCGGGAAGCCCCCTGTCGTCAACCTGCGTGCGAACGGCATCCCACAGCACCGGGGCATCTTGCCACTCGTCAATAAGGCGGGGTACCTCCCCTTGAAGCAAAAGGGAAGGCTTCGAACGGGCCGTTGCGAGGTACTCAGCCCGCATGTCAGGGTTCTGCATTTTTATAATGCTATTGGCAACCTGCGCAGCGGTCGTGGTTTTTCCGCACCATTTTGGTCCCTCAATCAGCACTGCCCCAAACGCACCCAACAGTTCCTCTAGCATCCCATCTGCCGTCCTTCTGTAGTACCCCATTTCTTTGCAATTTTATCACGGCGCAAAGTTACTAATATTCAACCGAATAAAAAATATATTCGGTGTTTTTGTGGCATTTCGTTCGGTGTTTTTGTGGCATTTCGTTCGGTGTTTTTGTAGTGTTTCATTCGGTGTTTTTGTGGTGTTTCATTCGGTGTTTTTGTGGTAGTGACAACGAAGCCGTATGTTTTAACCTGTGGAGGAACTCCCCCTCAACCTCCTCTTTTTCACGCAAAACCCCTACCTTTACGCCGCCAGCAGGTGGCATAATTCGGACACGTATAGAAAACATGGACATAGAAACTATCAATGGCGGCGGGGGCAACAGCTGCCGCAATGGGTACGAAAAGATTGAACGGTGGAACGAAGAGAAAACCTCGCAAATCGCAGAACACTACGAGGCGATTCTTAACCTACTAGGGGAAGACCCATCCCGCGAGGGGCTTCTCAAGACCCCTTTGCGCGTGGCGAAATCCATGCAGTTCCTCACCCATGGCTACTCTCAGGATCCCTTGGCCATCCTGCAAAGCGCCAAGTTCAAGGAGGACTACAAGCAGATGGTTATCGTGAAGGATATAGAGGTATACTCCCTCTGCGAGCACCATATGCTCCCCTTCTACGGCAAGGCGCACGTGGCCTACATCCCCAATGGGTACATCACGGGCCTAAGCAAAATAGCGCGCGTTGTGGATGCATACGCCTGCCGGTTGCAGGTACAGGAGCGCCTCACTCGACAAATCCTTGAATGCATTCAGAATGCGCTCAACCCCATCGGCGCAGCGGTGGTGATCGAGGCCGCCCACATGTGCATGCAGATGCGCGGCGTGCAGAAGCAGAACAGCGTCACCACCACCTCCGCCTTCATGGGGGCGTTCATGCACGAAAGCAAAACGCGCGAAGAGTTCATGCAGCTCATCCAAGCGCACTTACATTAACATGTAGAGTATGACAACGATACGGGTTATCCAAGGCGACATCACGCACCTGCCTTGCGATGCTATAGTCAACGCGGCGAACCGCTCCCTTCTCGGGGGTGGCGGCGTGGATGGGGCTATCCATCGTGCCGCAGGGCCTGCGCTCCTCGAGGAGTGCCGCCTGCTGGGAGGGTGTAAAACGGGCGACGCCAAGGCTACCAAAGGATACAACCTCCCCGCTACATGGATCATCCACACGGTGGGCCCTATATGGAATGGGGGCAATAGCAACGAGCCAGCCCTACTGCGCTCCGCCTACAGCCAAAGCCTCACCCTAGCCGAAGAGCTCGGGGCAGAGTCCATCGCTTTCCCCAACATAAGCACCGGGGTATACGGCTTCCCCAAAGAGCCAGCCGCCACCATAGCAATCGGCGTGGCAACGGACTACGCGGCGAGGCATGGGAAAATCAAGGAAATCATCTTCTGCTGCTTTGACCACGACAACTATTTGCTCTACCAAACGTTGCTAAAGGAGCGAAAGGAGGAGTAGAACATTGGCACAGAAAGAAAGCAGCACCGCACCACGTAAAAGACAGGGATTCATGGCCACCATAGGCGATTGGCTACACATGGTGCGCTTCTCGCACACCCTCTTCGCCCTTCCCTTCGCGCTGGTGGGCTTCACCATGGCGTGGGCGGACGGCACGGAGAACATTTGGTGGAAACTCCTATTCATGGTGCTTTGCATGGTCTTTGCGCGGAGCGCCGCGATGGGATTCAATCGTATCGTAGACCGCGACATCGATGCCCTCAACGCTCGCACCGCACAGCGGGAGATACCCGCGGGGAAAATATCCCTCCGCGACGCGTGGATCATGGTGATTGCGTGCAGCGCGCTCTTCATCGTTAGTGCCGGCATGCTCAATACCCTTGTGCTTGCGCTTTCCCCCATTGCGCTCGCCGTGGTGTTCCTCTACAGCTACCTCAAACGCTACACGTGGCTCTGCCACTTCGGCATCGGCATCGCGCTGAGCCTCGCCCCGATAGGAGCTTACCTCGGTGCGCGGGGCGTGTTTAACATCTACCCCATCGTGCTGGGTATCGGCGTAATGCTATGGGTGTCAGGGTTTGACATCATCTACTCCCTGCAGGATATAGAGTTTGATAGGCAACACCGCCTCCACTCAATACCCGCCCGCTTCGGGCTTACCCCAGCGATACGTATCGCCTCGGCTGCAAGTCTTTTGAGCGTTATCCCAATAGGAATCGGCACCGCCCGCTACGCCCCTACCCCCCTTGGAATCGCCTCTATCGGTCTCTTTTTCGGGGCTATCGTAGTGCAGCTCCTCTCCGTGAAGAAGGACGACCTCTCCAACATTAATGGATCCTTCATGCTGCGCAACGGCGTTGCAAGCCTTCTCTACAGCCTCGTGGCCGTTCTTGCCATCGTGGCGCGCAGCCATGTAGCGGCGTAAATTCATCCATTACTCGCACCGCACCACCCTATCCCCCGCTCCGCGCTCCGCGCGCTGCTTGGGGTCAAGGTACCATAGGTAGCCCTCCACATGCTCGTACCCCATGGCCCGCAGTGCCGACATGTACCCCTGCACCTGCGCCACGTACTTTTCATGACGACTATCCCGCCCCGCAAACTTGAAGTCAATCACCACCACGCGGCTGTCCACGAACTCCACCACCCTATCGGGACGTATCACCTGCCCACCCGCTAGTATATCACGCTCCCCGAACACCACTGCCGTATAGTCAAAACACTCCCGCAGCGGCGAACGCTGCAAATCCTCCTCCACCTCGCCCCACAGAGCCTCCGCCCTCGTCTCCGTCAATACGCCTACCTCTACGAACGGCTGCACCGTGTCAAAAAATTGCTCTCGGCTCGGCCTCTTTTCAAAGAGCGCATGCAATGACTCCCCTAGATTTCTACTCCTCTGCCGCCCAGTCTCCACCTCAAAGGCTCTGCCGCCTAGCACCGTCTGCTTCATCCGCGGCAAGGCACGACGGCTCTCTACCCCCTCTATCTCCTCCACCGCGGACGGCGTACCCACGCTCCTTGCCGCCCCAGGACGCTCCCCGAACGATGCAATTCGCTGTACGCCTCGCTCTTCGTAACTACTCCACTCATTTTCAAAGGATTCAAGCGTTTGCCTCAATAGATTCTCCCATACGGCATCATTTCTGCCAGCCGGCGCATTGACGTAGAGCTGCTCCTTCGCCCTTGTAAACGCCACGTAGAGCAGGTTAACGCTGTCTATTGCCTCTAGCCAATACTCCTCCAATGACTCTTCAAAAAAGTAGGAATTTAGCGATTCCTTTACCCCAGAGAAGGGGAGCATTGACTCCGGCCAATCCTTACGCCGCGCCTCTCCCCACAGCTGGGGCGTCTTAGCCCGGAACGCCCACCCGCACATCGGCATTATCACCACCCGAAACTCCAATCCCTTTGACTTATGCAGCGTCAGCAGCTTCACCGCATCGAGCGACTCGGGTATGGCTATCGTCCGTTCGGAATCCCCCAAGTCATCGTACCATTCCAAAAACCCCTTGATGTCAACCGACTCGTCCCGCTGGTAGGCATACATCCTGTCGTATAGATTTGAGATGTAGGGGTCTGAAAGCGACACCCCGTAGCGCACGCATATTGCATCGAAAGCATCAAGCAGCGGGCGCACAGCCAACGCACCAATCCACGCCCGCTCCTGCGCTGCCGCCTCCCCCCTGAGGCCAAGCGTCCACGCTCCTCGCTCCTCCACCTCCTGCATGCGTTGCCGCGACAGCAGCACCCACTCCACGCTATTCCCCTTCTGCGTCGTCTCCCGCTCCTCGGGCTGCACCGCCATGCGTAGCACCGCTAACACCATCTGCACATCGGGCGACGCATCGAGCGATAGGGCATCGCTCGTCACCACCCGTATCGGGGCTTTGCCCTCACGCTTCTTGTTATTCTCAAGCACCGCCGCTAGCACCCGCGCCGCCTCATCGTTGCGCCGCACCAGCACAGCCACTTCCCGCTGCGCCATCCCCTGCCCATCTATCACCTGCTCCAGCTGCTCCACCACGTACTGCTCGGGCGTATATGGCTCTTTGTCCGCTGCCTTTGCCTCCGCATCAAACCACCTAAACTCCACGTACCCCTCCCCCTCCTTGGTGCGCGGCGACACCTTTTGCTCCACCCCCTCGTAGGCTTGCTGCACAATCCCTTCCTTCCCCGTCCCATCTCCGCCCAAATACTCCCGCTTCTTTGCATTTAATCGCTCCTTCTCTTCAAGCTCCATCCCGTCATCTTCACACAATTCCTCACGCGTCCCACAGTACGCTGGCAACGCCTTGCCCATCAGATGTTTGAAAAAGAAATTGTTGAACCTCACCACGTTGTAGCTACTACGGTAGTTGTATTCCAGCTGGATAGGCCTCACACCAAACGTTTCGGGGATTTCCCTCGCCAGCAGTTTCCAATCGCCCCCTCGAAAACGGTATATCGCCTGCTTCACATCCCCTACCAGCAACGAGAAGCCTCCCTCGGCGAGCCCATTCCGCACTAGCCCCTCAAAAAGCTTCCAATGCCTTCGGGACGTATCTTGGAACTCATCAATGAGGAAACTATCGTAGCGCGTTCCCATCCTCTCGTAGATGAAGGGTGCTTCCTGCTGCCCTCCAAGGTCCAACAGCATGGTGGACAAATCCTCTAGCAGCAGCACGCCGCTACGCTTCTCCTCTGCGCTCAGCTCTTTGCGGAGCAGCGACATCGCGGATATTTTAGCCAGCAACGGCTGGCACAGCCTGTAGCTCAACATGCCCCGCTGCGCCCTATTGTACACCTCCACGAGCCTTCTATATACTGGACTTAACTCGCTTACCACCCCATCTCGATCCTTTTGCCCTTTGCCAAACCACTCGTCAGTGCTGCAATAGGCCTTCATCGCCGTTTCTGAAAGCTTTTTCCATTCTTGCCACGGCGTCACCTCTGTATCCCGCAGCACCCCTTTCATAAAGGAACGCCCCTTCCCCTTGAACTCCTCTACGTCCACTTTCACTTTCCGCAGCTCATCTACCAGCGCACTCCTTGCCGCTTCCACATCGCTCTTTGCGCCGTTTGCAAACCCCTCTAGCATTTGCCGCGCCATCTGCTCCCGCGCAAGCGAAAAGAGCCGATTACGCTCCGCTATAGGTCTCCCCGCAAAAGCATCGCTGAAAAGCGTACCGCCGTAGCCAGCAATCATCTTGCGCAACTGGTAATCGCCTCCGGCTTCAAGCCGTTCCTCTAGCCTCTCACTCAGCCACTGCACCAACCCGCTTTCCTCCAACGCCGGCTGCGCAAAGAGGGTCTTGACGGCTTTATCCACCATCGTTTGCGTGGAGAGGCTTATGCGCATCTCGCCCCCCACGCCCAGCTCCCACAGCAACGATGCCGCCATGCGCTGAATGAAACTATCTATCGTGCTCACCGACAGCTGCGAGTAGTCATGCACTATTGAGTGCAGTGCCACCGCGGCGCGCTGCTGTATCTCCATGGGCGACAGCCCCGAATGCGCCGCCACCCCCTCCACGATGTACCCTGCCGCCTCGCCCTTCGCGAGGTGGTAGAGCGTTCGGAGAATACGCTCCTTCATCTCCGCCGTCGCCTTCTTCGTGAACGTCACGCAGAGCGTGGAGCGGTAGCGATACCCACGCCACGCCGCTCCGTCTTGTCCCCCTTGAAGTATGTGCGCAATGTAGCGTATAGCGAGCGTATCGGTCTTACCCGCGCCAGCGGAGGCGTTGTAAATCACCGGCCTATTGTTGACCATGCGTCTAATATTCTAAATCCTTGAGAATTCTACTGTAAATGCTCTCCCTATCGTAGCCGCACTGACGGCGTAACGTTGGGATATCGCCATGCGGCACAAACGCATCGGGGATACCGAAGCGCACCACCCTACCGCGGTACCCCATATCCATCAACGCCTCCTGCACCGCCGTCCCAAAGCCCCCCATTAGCACACCGTCCTCCACCGTGTAGATTCGCTCATAGCGCGCCGCCTCTCGCAGGGCCTCCGTATCGAGGGGCTTCACGAAGCGCATATCGTAATGCCCTACAGCCTTGCCCTGCTCCCGCAGCTTACGCACTGCCGCTTCCGCCTCATTGCCAGCCGATCCTATTGACAACACCACTGCCCTATCGCCCTCCGTGAGGCGACGCGCCCTGTAATCCTCCAATCCTCGCACCGCATGCCTCGCCCGCTCCCCTTCTCCTCGCCCGCGGGGATAGCGTATCGCCCACGGCCCTAGCGACACCGCCGCCAGCCTAAGCATCGCCTCCAGCTCGTACTCATCCATCGGCGCGCAAACCTTCATGTTAGGAATCATTCGCATGTACGCCAAATCAAACGTTCCCTGGTGCGTAGCGCCATCATCGCCCACAAGCCCGCCCCGATCAAGGCAGAACACCACATGCAGATTCTGCAACGCCACGTCATGAATCACCTGATCAAACGCCCTTTGCATAAAGGTGGAATAGATGGCGCAGAAGGGCACCATACCCTCAACGGCAAGCCCCGCCGCGTAGGTTACCGCATGCTGCTCCGCGATGCCCACATCAAAGGCCCGATCCGGTATCGCCTTCATCATCGTCAGCACGGACGAGCCCGAGGGCATGGCGGGTGTAATCGCCACCACCTTTGGATTCTCCTTCGCCAGCGCAAGCAGCGTATCGCCAAAAACGTCTTGGTAGCGCGGCGGAAGCCCCTCCGCCTCCGCCCTACGCTCCCCTGTGGCGTAGTCAAAAAAGCCGGGGGCATGCCATTTCGTTTGGTTTTGCTCCGCGGGGGCGTAACCTTTGCCCTTCACCGTGAGGCAGTGCAGCAGCTTTGGCCCAGGTATATTCTTCAAATCGCGGAGTACCTGCTGCATGTGCTCCACATCGTGCCCATCGATTGGGCCAAAGTAGCGGAAGCCTAACGCCTCGAAAAGATTGCTCTTTTCAAGCAGGGCAGACTTCAAGGCCTTGTTTACCTTCTGCGCCTGCGTACGCACCTTCGCCTGCTGCTTACCCTTCCCGCTTAGCCAGCGCCATACCTGATCTTTCACCCTATTGTAGCGGGGAGAGGTAGATATATCGAGCAGATAGCGCTCCAAAGCTCCCACGTTGGGGTCTATCGACATGTTGTTGTCGTTGAGAATCACTAGTAAATCGCCTTGGCTCACCCCGCCATTATTCAGAGCCTCAAACGCCATGCCCCCAGTCAACGCCCCATCGCCTATCACCGCCACTGTGTGGAAATGCTCCCCCTGCAGCTTGGCGGCCGTGGCCATCCCCAGCGCAGCGGAAATGGAGGTGGAGCTATGCCCCGTGCCGAAGGCATCGCAAAGGCTCTCCGCCCGCTGCGGAAAGCCGCACAGCCCGCCGTAGCAACGGTTTGTGGGGAATGCCCCCATGCGCCCTGTCAAAATTTTATATGGATAGGCTTGATGCCCCACGTCCCACACGATGCGATCACGCTCAGGGTCATACACGCTCAGCAACGCCAGCGTAAGCTCCACCACCCCGAGGCTCGCGCCGAGATGCCCTGGGTTCGTTGATACGCTGCGCACTATAAACTCCCGCAGCTCCGCCGCGAGCGGCACTAGCTTCTCCGGCGGCACTTTCCGCACGTCGGCTGCACCCGCTATTCGTGACAGCAGAGGGTAGCGCCCCTCCCTTTTTTCTTCCATCTCTTTTGCCCTTCTCCTCCACGCCTTGCGCATGGGAAGTGCAAAGGTAGCGAAAATGCGGGGAGAAAGGAATATAGAACACACCAAAATATGATGAGGGCTGCCCCAAAGGTGCAGCCCTCATCAATTCTCTCCGCTAACTCCTGATAGGAACTAGCATCTGATGCTACTTCAGCGTCGCCTCAATCTTCACCTCCGGGTCGTCCGCCTTCACCGTATAAGTGAAGGTATCCTTATCAACCGCTTCCGCTATTGCTGCATCATTTATCTTCAACTCGGCAAATTTCTTGCCCGCAGCCACAGGTGTAATCACTAACTCTTCGCCCACGTTCACCTCCGCACCGGTCGTCTTGCCGGCAACCTTCACATCGGCTCCGAACGTCAGC
>ERZ1673752.1989-NODE-1989-length-25165-cov-12.965751_pt1 | contig 25165 bp, 27 predicted proteins | sample MGYA00580195_ERZ1673752 | MGnify/ENA primary metagenome ERZ1673752 (study PRJEB41218, sample SAMN15661744) | gut metagenome | host: Homo sapiens | place: Canada: London | collected 2015-08-20/2019-03-30 | study: EMG produced TPA metagenomics assembly of...
TCCTTAACGTCATATTTTTAATTTATTTACTTTTTTGCGAAAATTGTATAAACTTTCTCTCATTTCTCTTAAGTGTCCCACTGCAAGAATAAGATCTCACCCTTCTCCTCGTCTATTATGAGGGCGATGAAGTTGCCATACATATTACTAAAGACATTGTCAGATGTTGCTTTAAAGTAAACTTCATTATTCAAATCAATAGAAGTGTCAAAGCCCCTTTCTCTTACTTCAAAAAGGCAAGTATTGATTTGAGAAATTTTATTGTCATCCCTTTTCACCTTATAGTCTTCAAGGTCATTTTCTATCTCTTTTATATCAGCTTTGTCTACAGAAAATAAAACTGCAGCCTCGCCATCTCCGTGAAAGTCTGGCTCTTTATAAAGCTCTCTTACTCTCTTCACGCTTTTAGGAAAGCTTATGCCAAATTTATTTTCCACTTCTTTTACTGACTGGTCCCTACTATCTGAAAGTAAAAATAAAAGTGGAATGGCTGCCAGAAAAATTATGGACATTATAATTAAAACTCTTTTAAATTTTTTATCACTCATCTTCATCACCTTGGTACCTTAAAATATCGCCTACATCACAATTTAAAACTCTGCAAATTTCTGAAAGTGTGGAAAATCTTATGGCCTTGGCCTTATTTGTCTTTAAAATCGAAAGATTGGCTATGGTTATGCCAACTTGCTCAGATAATTCTGTCAAAGACATTTTATTTTTTGCAAGTTCCACATCTAAATCAACAATTATTTTTCCCATGGTCCACCTCAAATCGTCAGATCATTTTCTTCTTTTAGGGCGATTCCTTCTTTTATCAAATCGCATAGGAGAAGAAAAATTTGTGCGATTAGCATGGCAACAATTGCTCCCCCTATAAAAATTAGGTTAGTAATTGACCCATCTAGGTTAAAATTTGTGTAAATTATTGAAAGAATTGCCAAGAAAAAAATTCCTATAAAGGAGAGGGCTATGACTTGAAGGTCAAATAACATTCCTCTCTCAAAAATTTTGTCATCGCCATATTTTTTTAGGGCAAAAAGTCCAAATAGAAGGGCAAGAATTAAGGCGAGAATTATTCCCTGGCACAAAACTAGCATTGGATACTTCATATTCATGAACATTGGATAAATTTTTGCCATAAAGCTAGACATTTTTATCAGTCCATAAGAGCCTCCCGCCAAAATAAATAGGGCAATGAAGAGGAGACCGCCAATAAATTTTACTCGTAATGATTTCATAATAACCTCCCTTTTCTAGGAGTATATCACTTTATTTAATGAATTGCAATAAATATTTATCGTTTATCAATAAATTATAGTCGCCGTAAATTTTTATTCTTACAATTTAAATTGTCGACAAAAAATAATTTAAGGCATAAAAAAAGTCTGCAGGAAAACCCACAGACCCTTTTAGGAGAAGATTCTTATGTTTTATTTTGCCTTAACTTGTGCCTTTAAAGCAGCAAGTTCTTTTTTCATTTCTTCAATTTCTTTCTTAAGAGCTGCATCAACTTCAACTTTTGCTTTTTCTTCTTTTAGTTTTGCAACTTCTTCCTTAAGAGCCTTAATTTCTTTTTCAGAATCGCTCTTTATCTTGTTAACTTTTCTGTCAAGGCTTGTTTTAGCTTTCTTTGCGTCGTCAAGTCCCTTAGTAAGTCCTTCAACTTCGCCCATGAATTTTTCTGCATCGCTAGCAGTTGCAATTGGAAAATCTTTTAATCTTTCTGCAACTTTTTCCATGTAAGATTCTTTATTTTTTTCTACAATATCTAAAATTTCTTGAACTTTTTCCTTATATTCATTAGAGTTTACAAGTTCTCTATAAGCTTTTTCAAAATTACTCATGTAGAATTTGAATAAATCTGCGAAATCTTCTAGTGAAGCTTCAGATTCAAGTCCATTGATGTAAGCTCTTTGAGCCTTTAAAGCTGTTTCTTGATTTTTCTTTTCAAGGAATAAATTGAAATCTAAAAGTTTAAGTTCAAGGTCAAGATAATTTTGTAGTTCTCTCCTTGTTTTTTCCTTATCTTCTGGACTTACGCCAATAGTTGGCATTTCAAAAATCTTGTCCAAAATTCCTTGGTAAAAATCTTTTACATCTGCAACTAATAATTCTGGTCTATTTTGTATTGCTTTTTCATAAAAATCAATAGACTTCTTTGAATTTTCTATGGCAGGTCTAATAAATTTTTCTAAATTAAAGTTTTCAAGAACTCTGTAATAGCTATCTGGAATTCTCTTGTAGAAATATTTTTTAGACATTTCAACTAATTCGTCGCTATAAAGTTCAAATAACTCAATTAATTTGTTTTGAGCTGATACAAGATCTAAGTCCTTATAAAAATCGCCATAAGCAAGGTAAAGTTTGTTCAAAAATTCCATGTTTTTGTTGTAAGAATCCAAAGATTCCTTGTAACCAGGAACTTGTGCGAAGAAATCTTTAAAATTATTTTCAAAATTTTCATTGATTTCTCTGTAGTCCTTGAAAAAGTCCATTGGATTTTTAAAGTTGTTTACAAACATATTGCCGCCAAAGGGTTTGAAATCTCCAAACTTAAAAGATTCCATAAATTTGCTATAAGCTTCCTTTTGATTTTCAAAAATATTTTTTTGCATTTCCATCATATCTTCAAAAAAGTTTTTATTTTCCATTTTTTCCTCCTCTTAATACTATTCCACTAGTATTTGTATTTAATATTTTGCTTTACTAGATTATAACGACAAAAGATCTCCAGGTCAAATAATGACTACCTTTTCCTGTAAAATAATTAAAATTTTACAAAATTATTACCTCTTTGTTACTTATTTTTATTCTAAAATATTTTTGTATTATAATAATACCCAAATAAAGCAATTATTATTTATATTTCGTAACATATTTTTCTTAATTCAAACTTTTAGTAACAAAGTTCTTTTTATTTAAAAAAAGTGTTCATCCTTTCTCTATTTTACAACCTTCCTTTATTAATCTCAGCTACTATGTTATAATATAAGTAAGAAAAAATTTATGTAGGGGGAGGACATACATATTATGGAAAAACCTTGGGAGTTTGACGATTTTATATTTGATGGCGATGTGCTAAAGGGAATGACAAGAAAGGGCAAAGACAAAATCAAAAATGAAGAATTATTTGATATGGTAGTGCCTGCTGAAGGACCAGATGGAACTAAAATAAGAGTAATTGGAGAACAATGCTTCTTCAGAAGAAAACTTAACTCAGTTGTAATTCCTGAAACTGTTGAAGAAATTAGGTACGAAGCTTTTGGCGTTAACAACTTAACTGAAGTTGAAATTCCAGATTCAGTAAAAAAATTAGATGCTTACGCATTCTACAGAAACAAATTAACTGATGTTAAAATGCCTGAAGAATTAGAATTCATTGGCGACAATGCTTTCTCATTAAATGAAATTGGCGAAATTGAAATTCCTGAAACAGTTAAATTTATTGGAGTAAGTGCTTTCTACAAAAACAAACTTACAGAAATTAACTTGCCAGAAAATATTGAGGAAATTGACATGTATGCTTTCAGAAAAAATAATATCACTGAAGCTCATGTACCAGCTGGAATGAAAAAATTTGACGAAAGAGCATTTGAAGAAAATGTTCTTGTAAAAAGAGACTAATAAAAAAATGACAAAAGACTGTTGCTTGATGCAGCAGTCTTTTTAATTTGCAAAAATTTTATTTTTAATAAATCTTAAGCTTATTGATGTCATAAGTGAAATTATAAATATTAAAATAATTTCTCCCAGTGCAATAAAAACTTTTTCGGGTCCCTGAAAGTTAATGTAGGTCAATTTGTGGATGCTAAGAAAATCTAAAAAAGCCACATGAATTATATAGATGACAAAAATATTTTGGGAAACTAATTTTAAAAAGCCTTTAAACTTTTCATTTTTTAAATATATCTTCATTCCCGTCCCAAAAATTCCAAATGCCAAGCCAAATATTAAAATATTGTTGCTGTGCCAAGTAAATAAATTTATTTCCTCATGACTTGTCATGAATATTGTAAGGACAAGTAAAATATAGGAAAGAAGAAAGACAGCAATATAAAAAATTATATTTTTTTTAATTATTTCCCTCTTATATTTTTTAAAGTAGGCGCCTAGCAGTGCATAAAATACATAATTATAATGACCACTTAACTCATAGGACTTTATAATTTTTAGACCCTTTAAATCAAATAAGTTTACCAAAAATACTAGGCTAAGGGCAAGAAAAATCCAAGCCTTTAATAAGTATTTAAGCTCGCCATTTTCCCTTCTGACTAAAAAATTTCCCACTGGAGCAAAAACATATATTAAAATTATTATAAAAATGTAGTAGAGATGAGTCTTAGTGTTTCCCTCCATTAAATCATTTTTCATGGCAATAAAATCTATTTGACTATGATAGTAATATTTAATGTATAGGCAGGAAAGAAACCTATAAAAAATTTCTGCAAGAATAAAAAACAAGAGAAATTTAAAAATGTCTCTTAAAACCTTTTTTGTATTTATATGATCTCTGGTGTAGAGAAGATATCCGCTTGCCATTGAAAAAACAGGCACACAAAATCTAAAAAAGGATCCTACAAGTATAAAAAACTTTGAGGAACTTGAGCCCAATTCATAATTTGCTCCTGGGGCAAGTACATGTATTGAAATAGTTGCAATAATTGCAAAAAATTTTATTAAATCTAAATTGTAATCTCTTGTAGATATTTTCTCCATAGCTTATTCCTTTAATTAATTTAATTTAATTCTATCACATAGACATCCTTTTACAAAGGCGACTTTACTCTTAAATTCTACAAAAAAAGACGCCCATTATCAGGCGCCTTAAAATTTATTTTTAAATTTATTACATTCTATTAAGTTGAACCATTTCGTTAAATGTTTCAAGTTGAGTCTTAACTTGACCGAAGTCAGTCATTTGTTGGTCATAACCCATCTTAATTAGTGGAATACCAGCTTTTTCGTAAGCTTTCTTTAGTGATGGATATTCCATTTCTTCTGTATCGTTAAATGTCATCATGAATAATAGACATCCATCAGCATCGTTATCAAGTGCTAGGTCAACAACATATTTTGGTCTCTTCCAAATATCTGGGTCGTAAAGAATTGGATCTTCGTCCATTCTTGCGAATTGATCAGCTAGAGCCATGTATGGATCTTCAATTGAAGTATCTACATCAACTTTAAATCCTCTTGATTCACTTGCAACGTCATCTGCTACTACGCAAATGTTAAAGTTGTCAAGAACTTCAAGAAGTGCTGGGTTGTCAGTTATGATACCAGATGTTACAACTCTTGGTCCTGTACATTCTTCTTTTGGCATTGCCTTTAATGCTTCGATTAATTCTTTAAGCATCTTGTTGTGTTCATCTTTAAGCATGTGGAAAGAAGCCTTTAGTACATTACATCTATCAGATGCTTTAATTGTCTTTGAATAATCTCCACATAATTTAACAAATTCTCTCTTAAGAGCTCTGTTTTCGTTATAAACTTCGAAAGCTTTCTTTAGGTTTTCGTCAGTGATTTTAACATCACAAACTTCTTCTAATCTTTCAGCAGCTTGTTTAAAGATTTTTGCATTGTAAGTTTTACCAAAATCTTCTTTTCTATGTTGTGCGTGGTTTAAAAATACCATAGGAATTTTTCTACCAACAGAAACTTTATAGTTTTGAGAGAATGGTCTTAGTGTGTCATCAAGAGTAGTTACCATTGATGCGCTAAGTCCGTCAAGAGATCCGTCAAGACCCATTTCCAAACATCTTAAAGCTAGTGAATAGTAGAATGTTGGGAAATATTCTTTTGCCTTGTCAATAGGTCCTTGTCCGCCCCATACTCCGTAAGGAACAAGTCCACCTGCATAGATTATTTCTTCAGGTGCATAGTAAGGGAATACACCGACAACTTTTTTGCCTTCAGCAAGGTATTTGTCAATTTGTTCTCTTCCATTATCTGCTATATGTTTAAATTCTTTTAATAATTCTTTTATATCAGTCATTTTGCACCTCTATTAAATTGTAGTCTTAGACCAGTCAGTTTCTTTAGTGTTTTCGAAATTAGTGTAGATTTCTTCGCCCTTAGCGACTCTGTCTGCTTTTCTTTCATTCATAATTTCTACTAAACCTTGAACTCTAGTCTTATATTGTTCTTGTGAGAAGTTTCTTTCATCAGCTTGGTCACCGTCAAAGTGAACTACTGGAATGTCAAGGTCTTCTCTCCATCTTCTTTCGATTTCAGGCATTGCTCCTGACCATGGTTTACATGATCTGTTGTAGTTAACAAGTGCTCCAGAAACTCCGTTTTCTTTAGCCATTGTTTCTCTCCATTCAACGCCGTCTTCGATACATACTGAACAAGGTGCTTTACAGTAAGCTGCAGCCATTTCTCTTACAGTTGTATATTGGAAACCAAAGGCTGGTGCGTAAACAACAGCAGTTACGTTAACGCCATTTTGTTTTAGTGGTTCAAACAAGTGTCTTAGTCCTGGCCAGCAAGGAATTCCTTCAAATAGAATTCTGTGTTCTTCTGGATATTCCCAAGTAGAAGTTCCTTCTCTAACTGATTGTTCATATTCAGCTGCTAGAAGTTCAAAGCCTTCAGCTGCGTCAATTTCACATCTTGCAGCAACGATGTCTGCCATGTGGTTGAATAGGTCAAATCCAGAAAGTGGAGATGGTTCATAAGCCATGTAAGAACAAGCTTTAAGCCATGCAGCAGCAGTTCTGTTTGCAATTTGACAAGCTTCTTCGAATTTCTTTTCATCAAATTTCTTGCCAGTTAATTTTTCAAGTTGGTGAATAGCATATTCGAATTGTCCCATTAAGTAATCAACTTTTTCTTCAGGTACATCAACAGTGTTTTGGAAAGGAATGTCAATCATGATCATTGGAATGTCATGCATTCTTGCAATGTTTTCGTACCATTTAGTCATCATGTTACAGATGTTGTTACAGCAAAGAACGAAGTCTGGTTGTGGCATCTTTCTTGAGTCAGTTGGTTCTCCAGCTGCGTAAGCAAGAGAAATTCTTGCGTAACCACAAATGTCGTTATCATATCCCATATCTTCAGCTGTTTGACAAAGTCTTAAACCGTCTTTTTTAGCTGCAGTTGTAGCTGCGTGGTTTTCTGGATATACAGCGTGTAGTCCAAATGCCTTTGCAAGCTCAATAGGGAATTTAGATGATGACCATCCAACTAGTTCTCCTCTTTTCTTTGCATCCCATGCTGCACCGTAAACTCTATCTACTACATTTCTTAGAGCTTGAGCAGCAGGAATATGTCCTTCGATTGGTCTTGGTTTTTTACCAGGTATTTTTTGAATTTCAGCCATAGTTTACCTCCTAAAATAAATTATGCATTAGCTTTTTTATTAGCTTTTAACTTTTCCAATTTACATTTTTGATAACCAAATAGTGCAGCTCCTAGGGCACCATTTAGTTGACATAGTGGTGAAGTGTGTATTTTATGTCCAGTGTTTTCTTCGAGAGCTCTAACCATGCCCTTATTAAGAGCAACGCCACCAGTAAATACAACATCATCATTAAGTCCAACTCTCTTGGCAAGAGAACCAACTCTTGCAGCTATGGAGTCGTGAATCCCCTTAACTATATCTTCAATCTTCGATCCACTTGCCAGTTGTGAAATAACTTCTGATTCAGCAAAAACTGTGCAAGTAGAAGAAATACTTACATCTTTTGTAGATAATTTATCTAACTCTTCAAGCTTAGAAACATCAACTTCAAGAACCTTTGCGATTACATCTAAGAATCTTCCTGTACCTGCAGCACATTTATCATTCATAACAAAATTTTCAAGCATGCCATTGTCTCCGATTTTAAGAGCCTTGGCATCTTGTCCGCCTATATCAATAATTGTGCGAACATTTGGGAATAAGAAGTAAGCACCCTTAGCGTGACAAGAAAGTTCAGACATTTGGAAGTCAGCTTCTTCAAGAGCTGCCCTACCATAGCCAGTAGCCATTACATAAGAAATGTCTTCCCTTGTCATGTTGGCATTTTTTAGAGTCTCACTAATTGTTCTAGATGGACCGCTAGTTCCTGCTCCAACATCAATAACTGAAGTTGAAATAATTTCTTTGCCATCCTTTAAAATAATACTCTTTGAGGCAGTTGAACCAATATCAACTCCCATTGTATAAATAGCTTCTGCCATACAATCTCCTCTTTGGTTTAAAATTAATATCTTACTCTTCTTAATTTTACTATACTTATGTATCTTTGTCAAAAATCACAAGCCAAGATACTTGAAATTACAAGGGTTTTAGAGCTTTTATGATTTACTATTTATTGTTTTTAAAAAGTATATTTTACTTATAGTAAGTAAATAAGGAATATACAAAAATATTGGATAATCCTTTTTCAGATTATCCAATAAGTTGTCATATTTTATATTATTTAATATTATTTATTCTGTCGTAGTCTCTGATAATTCTTGGAGTAAGCATTTGATGAACTGGACAAATTGAAGCTGGGTCTTGGTATGCACTTTCAGTAAAGGCAATAATGTAATTTCTCCATAGGTTCATGTTTACTACTTCATCTACTAGACCATATTTTGCACAAGAGAATGGTCTTGATTTATCATTGTAATCTTGAATCAAGTCGTTCATCTTGTCAATTGTAGGTTGAAGGTCTTTTCCTGCCTTTTTATCCTTTGCAAGTCTTCTTGAGTACATTGCAGTAGCAGCAGTTTCTCCATTCATTACGTTGATTTCAGTTGCTGCAGAACCAAGTGAAAAGGCATTAGTGTCATTTCCTTGTGGTCCACCAAGTACATAGTGGGCAGCTGCAGTTCCCTTTCTCATTGTAATTTCCATTTGTGGAAGGTCAGAGTTTTGGATTGAATAAATTAGTGATTGACCAAGTCCTAGTAGTTCAGCTTTTTCTGCATCGTCACCTACATCGATACCTGTTGTATCTTGTAGCCAGATAATAGGAAGTCTGTCTCTAGAACAAAGTGTAACAAATTCATTCATCTTAATTAGACCTTGTCTATAAAGTTTTCCACCAATAGAGATGTGTTTTGGATCATTGTAGTATTCTGGATAGCCCATAAATAGACCTTGAACGTTAGCAACAACACCAACTAGAAGTCCATTAACTTTTGCAAGTCCAGTTACCATTTCTCTACCGTATCCCTTTTTGTATTCCATAAATTCTGAACCGTCAAAAAGTCTTGAAATTACATCATATATATCGTAAGCCTTTTTGCCGTTAAGTGGAATAAGTGAATACATGTCGTTAGGGTCGAATAGTGGATTCTTTGGATCATCAACTCTAAAGAATTCTCTTTGGAATTTTGGAAGCATTGAAAGATATTTTCTAATTCCTTCAAGTACTCCTTCTTCTTCAACATAAACTTCTCTCATGAAACCAGTTTGTGCGAAGTGAACGCCAACTGCTCCTGGAGGAGTAGTTTTCTTAGCGTGTGCAGCTTGGTCTGCAATTTGGTTAGCTCCTTCTTCGTCGATATATCCCTTAGGATTCATACCGCCAAGGATTCCAGCTCCACCAACAGCCATGTTTGCATCCTTATGAGCAACTATAATTGTAGGTGAAATTGAGTGGTATCCACCACCAGCTGGGTTAGTACCATAAATACCTACTATTACAGGAACTCCACATTGGTTAAGTCTTGAGTTTCTGTAGAATGGAGTACCGCCTCCACGTCTATTTGGATAAACTTTTTCTTGTTCGTCAAGTTTAACACCTGAACAATTTAGTATATAAACTAGTGGAATTCTAAGTCTTTCAGCTGTGTCTGATGCTCTTAGAAGGTCATCCGCTTGTCCAGCAATCCATGCACCTGCAAGTTTTTTGTTGTCAGATGCAACAATGTAAACCCATCTGTCGTCAACTTTTGCAAGTCCCTTAACAACACCTGTTGTACCATGGTCATTATCGCCAGGGTTGTAAATTGTGTTAAGTGGGCACCAAGTTCCTTCGTCGATAAGTTCAGCAATTCTTTGAAGTGCTGTCATTTCTCCACGTTCATTTACTTTTTCATCTGGTTTACCAGCAGCTAGAGCTTTTTCAGCAAAAACTCTAATTTCTTCTTCAATTTCTCTTAATTGATTGAAGTTTTCTTCATCAACTTCTCTTAAAGGCTTTCCAATTGTCTTCATATTTTGGAAATATGAAGCAAGTGAATATTGAGTCATGTGTCCTCCTTATTCTTCTACAGGTCTCTTAATGAAAGCTTCGCCTGGATCTATTTCTTCTCTTATTAGTTTAATTACATCTTCATCTGGTTCTTCAAGTTTAACAGCACGAGATACATCAATGTCAAATCCTGTGTTTTCGATAACATCTTCAGGTGAAGAAGAAGGATAATATCCAGCAAGATACATTCTCTTAGTATCTTCGTCAAACTTCAAGATACCCTTGTCAGTTACAACCATTTGTGGTCCAACATTTTCAGGAATACCTACTCTAGTTCTTCCGCCAGGACCATCGATCCAACCTGGAGAAGTGATATAGTCAACCTTATCTATAAATCTTCTCTTTTCGTGTTGCATCATGATAATAGTATTTACATAAGTTGCAATACCATTAGCTCCACCAGATCCTGTAAATCTTGTCTTAGGGTGGTGGTAGTCACCGATTACTGTAGAGTTAACATTTCCGTATGGGTCAATTTGAGCTCCACCGATAAATGCGATCATTCTCTTCTTGTCATGTCTCCATTCGTTAGCTTGGAAACCAACATAAGTTGCATTTGTCCAGTGAACTCCACAGTGTGCCATAAATCTGTTGTCACCAACTGATCTTGGAACTTCAATTGGGTCACAGTCCATAAGTCCTGATTCTACAATTAGATAACAATCAGGAGCGTAAACTGCTTTTGCAAGAGAAGCACCAATTAGAGGTAGTCCTGTTCCTACAATTGCTATTTGACCATTCTTAATTTGTCTAGCAATTGTAACTGCTTGCATTTCTTTATTTGTATAGTTATCGTATCTAGCCATTATTTATCTTCTCCCTTCATTAGTACGTCTGTTGCGTAACCAAATCCTGGAACATTTCTAAGACCAATTAGTCTTGTAGCTCCAAGCTTGTTAAGGTATGCTTCATGATCTTCAACTCCATATACCCATTCATCTAAGAAAGCATTGAAATCTTCTTCTGTCTTAGATTTAACATTGTACATTTTGTAGAAATCAGCATCATAATCATAATAGTCATAACATTGTGAAGGGTGAGCTCCAAATGGTGCATGAACTACTGCATCAACACAGAATCCAGGAATCTTGTTATCAGCTGCATCAAAGTTTTTGATGTATTCGTTGCTTACAAGTTCTTCGCAAGTTACGATAACTTTTTTAGCTGCGATTGCAATATCAACATCGTGGAATGTATTTCCAAGAATTCTTGTAGTTCCATCTGGAGAAGCCATTTGTACGTGGATTATTGCAGTGTCAATTTCAGGAACTGGTGCTGCAACAAGTTTTTCTCCCTTTTTGAATGGGTTTTCTACATATATAAACTTGTCATTTGGAAGTTTATCAATCTTTTCTCTTTCTTCTTTAGAAATTCCCCATTCATCAACTAGACCTGAACCCATCATTAGTCTACATGGTAGGTATGGAAGTCCTAGTGCAGCTGCGTGAATTCTTTGCATTTCAACGTCTTGAGAGTAGTCTTCCATAAGAAGTTCTCCCTTTTCAACTGCTGCTCTAAATCTTCTTGAAACATTTGTATATCCTGAGTTAGCAGTATAGCAATTTATGTATGCCTTTACTCTGCCAGCTCCAATTAGTGTGTCCCAGTCTCCCCCTGCAGGTCCTGCTTCAACGATAAAATCTTTTTGACCTTGACGCAAAATTTCATTTACTGCTGCGTAAGGTTTTCTGTTAGTTGTAAATCCCCCTAGTGAAATTACATCGCCATCTTCTACATATTTTGCTATGGCGTCTTTAAGTTTCATTACTTTACTCAAGTTAAAACCTCCTTTTGTTAAATATAACTTGAATTGCATAAATATTCAGCTCACTATGGAGCTGAATGAATTAATGACCGAATAATATTAAGAATACACCTGCTGCTACGGCTGAGCCAATAACTCCCGCAACGTTAGGTCCCATTGCGTGCATTAGTAAGAAGTTAGTAGGATTATATTTTCTACCTTCAACTTGTGATACACGAGCTGCCATTGGAACTGCTGATACACCAGCTGAACCAATAAGTGGATTTATCTTTCCACCTGTTACAATGTACAAAATTTTACCAAAAATAACTCCGCCTGCTGTTGCAAAGCAAAATGCCATTAGTCCAAGAACAATAATTTTAATAGTTGCAGGTTGTAGGAAAGTTGCTCCGTCTGCAGTTGCTCCAACTGTTGTTCCTAGCATAATAGTTACAATGTTCATTAGGGCGTTTTGTACAGTGTCAGATAATCTATTAACTACTCCAGATTCCTTAAATAGGTTTCCAAGCATAAGCATACCAAGAAGTGGTGCTACATCTGGAAGAAGTAGTGCTGTGAAAAGTACAACTACAACTGGGAAAATAATCTTTTCTAGTTTAGATACTTTTCTTAGTGATGTCATAACTGTTGTTCTTTCTTTTTCAGTAGTAAGTGCCTTCATAATTGGCGGTTGAATCATTGGGATAAGTGCCATGTATGAATAAGCTGCTACTGCAATTGGTGCTAGTAGGTGTGGTGCAAGTTGTGATGTTGTAAATATAGCTGTAGGGCCATCTGCTCCACCGATAATACCAATTGATGCTGCTTCTGGTCCAGTAAATCCAAGTTTAACAGCAACGATAAAGGCAACATAAATACCAAATTGTGCTGCTGAACCAAGAAGTAATGAGATTGGGTTGGCAATAAGTGGTCCAAAGTCAGTCATAGCTCCTACACCCATGAAGATTAGACAAGGGAATAAGTTTGACTTAACACCATTATACATGATTGCCAAAACTCCAGAAGTTTGCCATGGATCTCCAACTTCCATAAGACCTGTCATTGGCAAGTTTCTTAAAAGCATACCAAAGGCAATTGGAAGAAGTAATAGTGGTTCAAATTCTTTTTTAATCGCTAGATAAATAAGAATGAAGGATATAATAAACATTACCACATTTTGCCATTGTAATGATGCAAATCCCGATTCAGCTAGAATCCCCTGTAATGTTTCTAATAACATGTTCCGACCTCCTATTATTCTACAACTGCTAGTAATGCGTCAGTATCTACTGTTTCTCCAGCTGTTACTTTAAGAGTTACTTTTCCTGCACATGGAGCTACGATTTCATTTTCCATCTTCATAGCTTCAAGAATAAGAATAACATCTCCAGATGCTACTGTGTCTCCATTATTAACATTAAGTCTAAGAACAGTTCCTGGCATTGGTGAAATTACATCTCCTGATCCGCCTGATGCTGCAGGTGCTGCTGGAGCTGGCGCTGCTGGAGCTGGTGCTGGTGCAGGTGCTGCTTGAACTGGTGCTGCTGGTGCAGGTGCTGCTTGTGGTGCTACTGGAGCTGCAACAGGTGCTGCTGTAAGTGATGCTGGAGTAAGAGATTGGTATCCTCCGCCAACTTTTTCAACTTCTACTTCAAAAACTTTTCCATCTACTTTAACTTGATATTTCATTAATTTCTCCTTTTCATAAATAATAGAATAATTTAAAATAATTTATTTTTTTTCGTTTATAGAAACAATTCTAAAACTTTCAACTCTCGATCTTTCTTGCATGCTAATTGCTCCAACTATTGCTGCTAAAAGAGCAGGGTCCATTGAATTATCAGCCGCTACTTTCTTTGGTGCTGCCTTAGCAGGCGCCGCTACTTGATTTGACTTTCCAGCGTCAGCCTTACCTTGAATACCTCCAACTATCTTACTAATTATAATAATTGCTATTAGTAAAGATATAAGGGCCAAGAAAACTACGCTAAGTCCTGTCAATGCTACACCAAAGGCCTCTCCCATGGTAAGAGTAACATCTCCTAACATTATCACACCTCCCAATGTGGTTTCATATTACGGAATCCATTCCAGCTTTTAAGAATATTATAACAAAGACCTATGATTAATTCAATTAAAATCTCTATGTATGATTCATTAATCTAAATCTTTTCCAAAGTAATTATACATGAAAATATGAGTAAAATAAAGGAAAGCCTTTTTAGTAATTTCACTCAAATAAACAAATTTTATAAAATTTTAAATATTAATTACATTTGTTAAAAAAAGATTTAATTATGAATTATTTTTTTAGAAAATTTTATTTTTCATGCAAAATCTTTGACTAAATGAAACTTTAATTTTTTTTATTCTACTAGAAAATCTTTGCCCTCTTTGTAAAAATTTCCTTAAAAATTTTTGTCGGATTAAAAAATTATTTTCAGCTAAAATTTTCCAATAAAAAATAGTGCAAGATAGGAATTACTTCCTTTCTTACACTATTTATGGTACTAAAAACTCTCCGCCTAAGGAGGAGAGTTGTAATATTATTAAATTAAAAGGCAAGTAGTCCTAAATGCTCCACTAAAATTTTTAATCCAAGAAAAATTAAAATTAAGCCGCCAGTCACTTGTGCCTTGTCCTTTAAGGCAATGCCAAAGGCCCTTCCTATTCGCACTCCCAAAAAGGAAATGACAAAGGTTGTAAGTCCAATTACAAAGACTGCAAGAGATATTTTTATCTTCAAGAAGGCAAAGGACACTCCCACTGCAAGGGCATCTATTGATGTTGCTATGGCAAGCATAAATAAGTTTTTAAGATCAAGCCTATCTTCTTCAATTGTGCAAGTTTTGTCCCTTGATTCTCTTATCATGTTCACCCCAATAATTGACAAGAGGACAAAGGCTATCCAGTGGTCCACTGCTTGAAGCTTCTCTGCAAAAATTGAGCCCAAGAGATAACCTATATAGGGCATCACTGCTTGGAAGACTCCAAAAAATAGTGCAATGACAAAGGATTTTTCAAAAAAATTTTTTCTAATGGAAAGGCCCTTACATATAGCTGCCGCAAAGGCATCCATGGAAAGTCCCACTCCAATAAAAAATACCGATATTAAATTCATCTTCACTCCTCAAAAAAATAGATGCCCCCATAGCATCTATTTCTCTTCTAATTTTTAAAATTATTTTAACAATTCGTCTAATCTATTTTTGTCGAAGCCAACGATTTGTTCGTCGTCAATGCAGATTACTGGCACACCAGTGTATCCCATTGCCATTAGTTCGTTTCTTGCTTCTTTGTCAGTTTGAACGTTCTTTTCTTCGAAGTCTACTTCTCTTTCCTTTAAATAATCCTTTGCCATTGTGCAATAAGGGCAAGTGTTACTTGTATATACTGTTACTTTACTCATTTTATTCCTCCTCATTACTTACTTTTATTATACTCCATTAGTATAAGTGAAGCAAATTCTTTAAGCTGTTTATGCCTAATATTTTTATAGTTTGTGTTTTGCGTGTTCTATTCCGTCTTTAAATATACATAGGACGTGCTCGTCGTCTAGGGAATAGTAGGCTCTTCTGCCTATTCTCTTTACCTTTATTAAGTTTTGATTTCTTAAAAGTGCAAGCTGATGTGATATGGAAGACTGACTCATGTCAAGCAAGACTGAAATATCAGATACGCATAGTGGTCCATTCATCAGCGCATAAATAATCTTTATCCTTGTAGGATCAGATAGGGCTTTAAATATTTGAGAAAGTATTTCTATTAAGTCCTCTTCCTTGTTGAAGTTAGAAATATCTTTTTCAACTTTTTTTGAGATTTCGTCTATATATTTATCCTTCATTTTTGTTACCCCACACTTTTAAAATTTACACTTAAAACAATAAATTCTTCAAGCTTTAGAGTTTCAGCTCTTCTGCTCTCGTCAATGCCACTTAGTTCAAGGGCTCTTTTTATATCATCTTTTGTGTAATTTAATTTTGAATTGGAAAGAGAATTTAAAATAGTCTTTCTCCTAGTTGTAAAAGCTGCACGAACAACTTTAAATAAAAATTCTGTGTCAACTTCTTCTCTCTTTTTCATCTTCAAGTTCACAACTGCCGAGTCAACATTGGGCTTTGGCATAAAAACTGAACTTGGCACTTGAAATTTGTACTTACAATCTGTGTAATAATTTATAAAGACAGATAATGAGCCATAATCTTTACTTCCTGGCTCTGCTGCAAGTCTTTTGGCAACTTCCTTTTGCACCATTACTGTAATGGAAATTAAATTTACCTGAGCCAAAATTAATTTTTCAATTATTGGCGTTGTCACATAGTAGGGAAGATTTGCAACCACCTTAAAGCCCTCATCACCAAATTCTTCTTGGCAAAGTTTTTTTAAGTCTAAGTCCAAAAAATCTCCATAAACTACTTTAACATTATCTAGGGCAAGAGTTTCCTTGTGAAGGTCTCTTAACTTTTCGTCAATTTCAACTGCAAGAACTTTTTTTGCCCTGAGAGCCAATTCTTCTGTTAAGGTTCCAACTCCAGGACCAATTTCAAGGACGTTGTCCTCTTCACTTATTTCAGCTGCGTCGGCAATTTTTCTCACAATATTTCCGTCGATTAAAAAGTTTTGTCCCAGTGATTTTGTAAATCTAAATCCATACTTAGTAAGGATCTCTGAAAGTTTGCTTGGTTTATATAATCTATCTATGGGAATTCACTTCCTTCATAGCCTCTTCAAATTCTTCCCTTGTAATGCCAAAGGAATTTAATTTATGAAGGGTCTTTTTTCCATTTCCATATCCTATTTTTAGGATTTCCGAAAGTTTTTCGCGTCTCGCACTTGCGTCCTCAGAATTTATAAGTCTGTTTTCTATTAAATCATCCATAGTGTATTCACTTATGGCATCAGTTTTTGTAGCTCGTGCTGCCTTTAGTGCCTTTAAAATTTCTTGGGCAGAGGCATTTTCCACGCCAATGTCACCATGTTTTGTGGAAACACTTTGAGAAAGGTAGGCGTGTTTAGCATTTGGAATTTCATCTGCAATCCTCTTCCTAATTTGAGAGCCCATATAGTCAGAGTCTGTGAAGATAATTATGCCCTTTTTCTTGTCCATTTCTTTTAAAAGATTTATTAAATTTCTTCCAAAGGCAAAGCCGTGAGTGGTAATAACCTCTGCATCCACTGCCTTTTTTATGGCAATCTCGTCGTCACGACCCTCAGCGACAATTACTTCTTTAATTGTCATTTTCATATTCCAAAAAACCTCTTTGTATTTTCTCCAGTAATTTTTTCAAGCTCTAAGGCATCCATTTGCCTCAAATCTGCAATGTATTGGCAGGTAAACTTCACAAGCTTTGGCTCATTTCTCTTGCCCCTATAGGGAACAGGTGTCATGTAGGGACAGTCTGTTTCGAGAAGGAGTCTATCAAGGTCAACTGCCTTGGCAACTTCCTTGGGAGTCTTTGCGTTTTTAAAGGTAACTGCGCCACCAAGAGCGATGTAGTCGCCCATCTTTAAATACTCTCTCATCATGTCCACTGATTGGGAGAAGCAGTGAATTAAAGCTGTAAAATCATATTTCTCGTGAGCTTCCTTTAAGATGTCAAAGGTATCCTTTGCTGCGTCGCGAGAGTGAATTACAATATTTTTCTTTAGCTTAGCTGCCAGCTCAATTTGCCTCTTAAAAACTTCCTTTTGCACATCTCTTGGAGAGTTGTCGTAATAATAGTCAAGACCAATTTCTCCTATTGCCAGGACTTTTTTGTCCCCTGAAAGCTCAATAAGTCTCTTATCGACTTCATCATCATAAGTCCTTGCCTCATGAGGATGGACTCCAATAGCTGCGTAAATATTTTCGTATTTATTGGCAAGCTCCACTGACCTCTCTGATGAAGGGAGGTCAGAAGAATTATTTATAACAAGTTCTATTCCATTTTCACCTAAACTTTTTATTATGTCCTCGCGGTCTTCCTTAAAGGCCTCATCGTCTAAGTGCACATGTGAATCTATCATAGTCTCTCCTAACTAATTTTTGCTCCTGATTTAATGTCAGCTAAAGTTGATGCAAGACTTAAATTTCCTTCATCATCTTCTGCAGCAAGAAGCATACCGTTGGACTCAACGCCTCTTAATTTAATTGGCTTTAGATTTAAAATCATGAGGATTTTTTTGCCAATCAATTCATTTTTCTTGTAGTATTCCTTTATGCCAGAGACAATTTGCCTATCCATGTCGCCAATTTTTAATTTTAAGACATAAAGCTTATCAGCATTAGGATGATCTTCTACGCCAACAATTTCTGCAACTCTAATATCAAGTTTTGCAAAATCTTCTATATTAATTTCCTTTTTTATATCTTCTTCAACTTCTTTATGAGCTTCTGCCATAATTCTAGAATTTAAAAGAGCAGTGTTTTCTTCGTTAAATCTATCAATTTCAGCTTCAATGTCAAGTCTTGGGAAAATAACTTCGCCCTTATTTACCTTAGTGCCATCTTCTATTAAGCCAAAAGTTCTTGCATCTTCCCAATTAATTTCGCCGCTTACACCAAGTTGCTCTCTAATCTTTAGAGAAGTATCCTTGATAAATGGATAAATTAAAACAGAAACAATTCTTAAACTTTCTGCCAAGTTGTATAAAACAGTGTTAAGTCTATCCTTCTTGTCATCGTCCTTTGCAAGCTTCCAAGGTTCAGTTTCATCAACATATTTATTGGATCTTCTGATTAACTTCCAAATTGCTTCTAGGGCAACAGAAAATTGGTAGTGTTCCATGGCTTTTTCCACTTCATCAATTACAGAAACAGCAAGATTTTCAAGATCATCATCTACATCTTCTCTTGCGCCCATATCTTCAATGACGCCATCATTGTATTTAGAAATCATGGAGACAGTTCTTGAAAGAAGATTGCCAAGGTCGTTAGCTAAATCAGAATTAAGTCTTTGCATGAATTTTTCAATATTAAAAGAGCCGTCAGAGCCAAAAGAAAATTCTCTTAGCAAGAAATACTTAAGAGCATCAACACCATAAAGCTTGATAATTGGTTCAGGATAAATAACATTTCCCTTGGACTTACTCATCTTGTCGTTGTCAAATAAAATCCAGCCATGACCAAAAACCTTGTCAGGAAGAGGCAAATCAAGTGCCATTAAAATAGCAGGCCAAATAATAACATGGAACCTGATAATTTCCTTGCCAACAAAGTGAACGCCAGCTGGCCAATAAGAATTAAACTTTTCTTTGTCAGTGCCATAGCCAATAGCAGTTAAATAGCAAGCAAGAGCATCTATCCAAACATAAACAACATGCTTGTCATCAAAGGGAACCTTAACTCCCCAATCAAAAGTAGACCTAGAAACAGAAAGATCTTCAAGACCGTCCTTGCCTTCAAAAAAGTTTTTAACCATTTCATTTTTTCTAAAAGCAGGTTCAATAAACTCAGGGTGATCTTCATAATACTTTAAAAGTCTGTCCTTGTACTTAGAAAGCCTAAAGAAATAAGATTCCTCATGAGTAAGCTGAGTTGGTCTTCCACAGTCAGGACAAGTGTGGTCTTCGCCAACTTGTGCCTCAGTCCAAAAAGATTCACAAGGAGTACAATAAAAACCTTCATATTCGCCCTTGTAGATGTCGCCCTTGTCGTAAAGCTCTTGGAAAATATTTCTAACATCTTCTTCGTGATCCTCATCAGTAGATCTGACAAAATAATCATAGTCAATGTCCATAGTTTCCCAAAGCTTTTTGATATTTTTGACAATGCCATCAACATATTCCTTTGGCTTCATTCCAAATTCCTTAGCCTTAGCCTCTATCTTTTGACCATGTTCATCAGTACCAGTAGTAAAGAAAACATCATAGCCTTGCATTTTTTTAAATCTCTTAACGCAATCAACTGCCACAGTGCAGTAAGTATGACCAATGTGAAGATTGTCACTTGGATAATAAATTGGCGTTGTAACATAAAATTTTTTATTGCTCATAAAACCTCCATAAAAAAACCCAATCCCCGGGGATAAGGTCTTGGCAAAATCTGTCAAAATTCCGATTAAAATCTATCATAATTAAAATAATTATAACTGAAATCGCCTATAAAATCAATTTAAGCAATGTAATCAGTATGTTTTAAACACAAAAGAGTTTGCAACTTATCTTTATAAATTACAAACTCTTCCCCAATTTATTTTATTTTCAATAACCCTTGTCGAAGTCTACTATGTTTTTGAAGTCGCCGTCGTTTTTTAGGGCCTTTAGGTTTTGATAGGCTGTTTCAAACTGTCTTCTGCCCAAGTCTTCGCAGGAGAAGGAGATGTGTGGATAGATGTAGACATTATCCATGTCCCAAAGTGGTGATGATTCATCTAGTGGTTCTTCTTCAAAGACATCTAGGGCTGCCCCTCTTACTTTTCCTTCTTCAAGGGCTTCTACAAGTGCCTCTTCGTCAATTGTTGCTCCCCTTGATATGTTTACTATTACTACTCCATCTTTTAGGTTTTTAAATCTTTCTCTATTTAATATGTGATGAGTTTTTTCTGTTCCTGGCAGGCACATTATGATGTAGTCCATTTGTGGAAGGATGTGGTCAAGCTCATCTATTGAATAGACGTTGTCAAAGGGCTCAACTTTTCTGCCGCTGGTGTTAAAGCCATTTAGCTCAATGTCAAAGCCCTTTAGCCTTTTTGCTCCTGCTATGGCAATTGTGCCTGTGCCCAAAAATATTGCCTTCTTGCCATATAGGTTATGTGAGAAGCTTCTCTTCTTCCAAAGTTTTTCCTTTTGGTTTTCTATATTTTTTCTGTCTTCCTTATCTATTTGAAGTAGTCCATAGACAATCCACTCGGCTATGGGGTCGTCGTAGGCGCCGTTGTTGTTGGATAAAATTATTTCCTTTTCTTTAATGTAATTTAAGTCCAAAAAGTCAATGCCCACTGATGTCAAAAAGATGTACTTTAAATTTTTGTGGTCCTTGTAATTTAAATTTTCTAAATTTATTGCGCCAATTAATATGTCTTCGCCATAATCTTCCTCTGCATTAGGATTTTTTTCGTCATAGCCAATTACCTGGTAACCTAATTTTCTTATTGTGTCGCCATATTTTCTTGCCATGCCTTGGCCTAATAGTACTTTCATTTATTCCTCCACAAATTTTTTTATATTTTTTATTACTAAATTCTTTTTGTCAGTCATTACAGAGTGTCCACAATTGTCTAGCTTTTCAAATCTTGCGCCAATTTCATCTGCCAAAAATTTTCCATCCATGTAAGATATTATTTTGTCATCATAGCCATGAAGGACTAGGCTTTTCATCTCTAGCCTTCCTCCATGATATTTATAATCTCTCAAGATGCCTGCAACTTCATCTAAGTTTCTCTGCCTAATTGCCGATTCAAGATTTCTCTCAAACTCTTCCTTTTCTGGCAATTTTACATTGTAGATAAAGGTCTTAAATAAAACTCTGATGTTGTCTTTTTTTAATTCTGTTCCCGTCATGCCCATGCTGGCAAAGCTGTCCTCGATTAAATTCATGTTAAAGGTCATGAGACCCTTTATGATTTCTAGGTTTTTTTGAGGGTTTATGAAGTCAAAATTATTTAAATACTCGTGAAAATTATTTGTCAAAATATCTGCGCCATTTGTCCTAAAGGGCGCGTAGCCAAAGGGTGCAAGAAATATTTGATTTTTGATTCTGCCTTTTATGTCTTTGTCCCTAGCAAGTTCAAGGGCGACGCCGCCGCCAAGAGACCATGAGACTAGGGTAAAGTTTTTTATATCCAGCCTTAAAATAAATTCTTTGATGTCTGAAACAAAATCATCAATTGAAGTAATTTTATTATTGTAGGAAGACTTGCCATATCCCCTCATGTCTGGGGCAAATATGTGATAGTCCTCTAATTTTTTTATGATTTCAATAAAACAAGAAGATGAGTACATATTTCCATGAATCATTAAAATATTTTTCTCCGATTTGCTTTCATTGTCCAGATAAAAAATTTCCTCGTCATTGAGCTTTATGTATTTTTCTTTTAAGTCCATTTCACCTTCTCCTTTCATATAATTAAATTATATGCTAAAGGTCTAATTTAGTAAATAGAAGCCATATTGTAAAAATTTTTCAAGTAGCTTATAATTAAGTAATAAAGTATGGATAGAAAGGAATCTTTATGAGTTTTTTTAGAACACTGCCAACTAAACTTAGTTTTAATACAAGTGAAAAAATTCAAATTGCCAATGCAGAACTCACTAGCGGCGATTTTGCCCTAGCCATCGATGTCTTAAATGCACAGGACTCCTTTGTCACAAACATTGAATTTGCCGTAAAGTTCAAGTCTATTGAAAAGTCCTACCTCTTTAATGGCAGAGAATTTTATTTTTCCCAAGCAGTTAATATTGAGCCCTATACAAGATATTTTTTGGATCCCTTTTTATTAGACGAGAGATTTTATAAGGCAAGGGCTATAGACATTTACATATCAAAGTACACTTGCGACGGAAAGACTATAACTTGTTCTGAAAAAAAATATGACATGAGTCTGCCAGTCATCCCCGAAAAAAAGCGTGCACAAATAAAGGAAACCCTTGGCGATGGAATTAAAACTTATGGCGAAAACCAAATTGATTTTTGGCGCTGCGCCTGTGGCTTTATAAACGAAAAGGACAGCAATGAATGTGATTTTTGTGGCAGAAATAAAAGTTTTGTCCTAAATAATTTGACTGAGCCACTTATAAATTCAAAAATTTTAAATGTACTTGAAAACACAAGGTCTACTTCAGACATAAATTTAAAGACCTTGGAGACTCACTTGACTCAGACAAACCTTTCAAAGATTGCTCCAAATACAGAGAGCCTCAAAGTTGACAGAACTAATGAAGTGACTACAAAAAAACCAAAGAAATTTTCTGCAAAGATTGTGTTTTTCTCCATAGTTTTAATTATTATTTTGTCCATAATCTCTCTATTTATAATTAATTTCGCAGTTATAACGAGAAACGAAAATAAAATTGAGGATGCAAGGGGACTTGCCCTAAGTGGTGAGTACAAAGAGGCACTGGACTTATACAAGGAAGCTACAAAGAAAAAAACCAGTCCAGAAATTTCAAATGAAATGGAAAAACTAAAGAAGTTAGTTCAATCTGATGACTTCTACCAAAAGGGCATCAAACTTTACCAGGAAGAAAATTACATTGATTCAGCCTACAATTTTAAAAAGGTAATTCAAGAAGACGAGAAAAATTATAAGGCAGCTCAAGATAAACTCCTCTCCATAGACAATATAATTTTGAATAAAGTAAAGGACACTTACAAGGAAAATAAAGTAAATGAAGCAATGCTCCTTTTAAATTCCTATCTTGGCGTCGTGCCTGAATCTGCCAAGGCAACAAGCCTAAAAAAAGAAATTGAAAGCAAAAACGCCATTGATATAAACAAAGATAAAGATCAAACAGAAAGTTTTGAAAAAGAAAATGACTACACCGATGCAGCCCAAACTGCAAAAAAATCTTCTGAACTTCTTCACACTTACAGAAATGTTGCCACAGAAAAGGCAAACCTAAGAAAGGAAGCAAGTGTAGATTCTGAAATTATAAAAATTTTAGAAAAGGGAACTGAACTCTATATCTTAGAGACAAAAATCGAGCAGGGCGAGAGGATTTGGTGCCATGTAGAAGTTAAGTCCAGCATCTCTGGTGAAAATTTGAGGGGCTGGATATCAGATAAGACTTTAAATTAATTTCTCCACTTAGGTGGAGATTTTTTTTGAAAAAAATGAACCTTTTTCCATCCTAAATGGTCTTATAAGTAGATGCATCTAAAGGAGGTTAAAATGAATCCCCAAAAATTTAACATTGAAAATTTTAAAAAATTAAAAAAGGGCGACAAAGATTCCTTTGATCTCCTCTATGAAGAATACTACTTAAGCTTGTACCGAACTGCCCTTCTAATCTTGGGAAATAGGGAGGAGGCAGAAGATGTTCTCCAAGACACCTTCCTTTCTATTTACAAAAACATAAATAACTTGAAGGAATTTAACAAGTTAAGACCTTGGATTTTTTCAATTTTAAAAAATTCTTGCTACACAAGATATAAAAATAGAAAAAGAGAATTTCCCGACGAATTTATTTTGGAAAAGGCTGACTCAAATTTTATTTCAAGTGGAGAAGATGAATTTGTATTAAATAATGAAGTTGAATCAGCCCTCTTAAAATTAAATCACAAGGAAAGAGAAGTCCTAGTCCTATTTTATTACGACGACTTCTCCATAGAAGAAATTGCAAAAATCTTGAAGACCTTTCAGGGTACAGTTAAGTCTAGACTTTTTAGAGCTCGAAAAAATTTAAAGAAAGAAATAATGAAAGTCGACCAAGACTTTGGCGAGAAGGAGAGTATTTATGAATAATTTTAATAATTTTGATGAGTATATAAAAGACAAATTAAATAAAAGTGTAGAAAATTCTGCTCCTTCTGCTTACCTCAAAAATAAAATTGACTTAGAAATTAAGTCCACAGAAGAAAAAGGAGCATTTAAAATGAAAAAGAAATTTATATTTGTGGCTGCCCTTGCCCTTGTCCTTTCAGTGGGAGTTTTCGCAGCAGGAAAAATTACTGGAACAATATCTTCTTCATCTGAAAAATATGATTACACAAAATACACTGACCTTGCCAAGGCTGAAAAAAAGGCAGGCCTTGAAGCCTACGCTCCAGAAAATTTAGGCGACTATAAATTTGACGGAATCACAATTATAGATACTGCAGATGTTGATGAAAATAATAATAAAATAAATAAAAGAAAAAAATTTGCCCTTGCCTATAAAAAGCAAAGAGGAGAAGATTCAGATTACATTACTTTAGATATAGACAGGATAGTTGAGGGACATGACCCTATTTCAAGCCTTCCTTACAAGGAAATGAGAACTATAAAGGGAGTGGATTTTTACTACTCAGTTTATGACAATTTATTTGTTGGAAGCAAGGAAGACTTAAGTCCTGCCGACAAAGAAAGATTTGAAAATGATCCTTTCTTTAATATTGGCATCGGCGGCGGCAAGGGCTCAGACAGAAGTGAAGCTGTCTCAACTTACTTAATCTTTGAATACAAGGGCAATCAATACCTCTTACACAATATGAACTTTAGAGATAAAAAGGCAATTGACCCAGATGAATTTTTCCAAATGGGAGCAAGCATAATCGAATAATTTTTACGCAGTTAGTTAAAACATTTTTCTTATATATTAGATAGTTGTAAATTTTAAAAATCTA
>ERZ1673752.1995-NODE-1995-length-25117-cov-43.300295_pt1 | contig 25117 bp, 19 predicted proteins | sample MGYA00580195_ERZ1673752 | MGnify/ENA primary metagenome ERZ1673752 (study PRJEB41218, sample SAMN15661744) | gut metagenome | host: Homo sapiens | place: Canada: London | collected 2015-08-20/2019-03-30 | study: EMG produced TPA metagenomics assembly of...
TCACCGCTTCGCGGATGACCGATGCCTATGGAGCGAGCACCCTTCGGGTGCCTCAGGGATGAGCCCCCCTTGTTATATGCATTACACTAACGCTCTAAGGCATTCAACTCAATGATAATCGTGGGGAGCAAAGCACCCCTTGCGGGTGCCCGCTTCTTAGCCTCGGGTCGAGGGGCGTAACCCCGATGACCCGTGGATCAGCCATTACAATCGATCACGACCCCGCAAGGGCGTCGCACCGGCAGCCTAATCTCCTAAGTGCGACACCCTATCGGGGTCGTAGGGGTTAAGGGGATCCGTTGGTAACCCGGAGTCTTCGGGGCTGCGCCCCTCGACATCCGGGCTAAAAAGCGATGATCCCTCCGGGGCTGCGCCCCTGCGGGATCAGCAGGCGAGATGACACCCCACCAAGGGTGCTTTCTTCTTAGTTGTAGTGCTCAAAGGTGTCACTAATCGATGCGGTGTGCGCTCGGCTTAGGGATTGAGTGACAAAAAGGGTACATTTGTAGAGAGTATAACCAGTACCGTAGTATAATGAAGCGGCTTTTTGACTTTGTCGTCGTCGGCGGCGGCCTCGCAGGCCTATACTCTGCCTACCATCTCTCCCGACGCGGCTCCGTAGCCTTGATCGCTCAGGGAGCGGTCGAGGACAGCAATTCGTACCACGCTCAGGGCGGCATAGCCGCTGTCAGTGCACCGGGCGATACCACCGATGAGCACTATGACGACACCATCGTTGCCGGTGTCTACCTCAACGACCCCGATGCCGTCCGCGTCCTCACGGAGGAGGCACCGGCACGGATAAGCGAGGTGGTCGGTATGGGGATGACCTTTGACAAGACCCCCGATGGTCAGACCGCTCTCGGACTGGAGGGCGGGCATCACCACCATAGGATCCTCCACGCCGGGGGAGACGACACCGGGCATCGGATCTCTGACTTCATGATCCGCCAGGTGAGGGCGCAGGAGGCGATCACCCTCTTTGAGCACCACGAGGCGCTGGAGCTGATCGTCCGTGAGGGACGCTGCCGTGGCATCCTCGTGTACGACAAGGAGGCACACCGCATTGAGCCCTTCCTCGCCGGCAGCGTCATCCTCGCCACGGGGGGTTGTGGGGCGCTCTTCAGCCCCACGACCAATCCTCCCACCGCCCTCGGGGACGGCTGCGCACTCGCTCATGAGGGCGGTGCAGAGCTGCGAGATATGGAGTTTATCCAGTTTCACCCCACGGGACTATACACGGAGACGGACCACGCCTTCCTCATCAGCGAGGCGGTCCGCGGGGAGGGAGCGATCCTCCTTAATGATCACGACGAGCCCTTCATGAAAGGGCGTCACCCCCTGGCCGACCTCGCCCCGAGGGACGTGGTGGCGAGAGAGATCTTCCGCGAGATGAAGAAGAGCGGTGTCTCGCACGTCCGCCTCTCACTGAGCCACCTGGACCCGGAGCGCATCCGCCACCGCTTCCCCACCATCACCGCCTACCTCGACTCCCTCGGCATAGACATCACCCGAGAGATCCCCGTGGCGCCTGCGGCACACTACACCGTGGGCGGGATAGCGACCGACCTGGAGGGACACACCTCCCTACCCGGGCTGTACGCTGTCGGGGAGGCAGCGAGCACCGGCGTTATGGGCGCCAATCGCCTCGCCTCCAACTCCCTCATCGAGTGCATCGTCTACGGCAAGCGCGTGGCGGAGAGGGCCGAGGGTGACCCCGTTGATCTCACCGACCTGCCGGAGGAGAGCGTGCCGAGCCTCGGCCGGGAGCAGTCGGAGGAGTGGTACCGGAGGGAGGGAAAGCCGATCGAGGAGAAGTGCGCCCGACTGATGACCGCCTACTGCGGCATCATCCGCCGCGGGGACGAACTCCGGCGACTGATCGTGCAGCTGGGCATCGAGGAGGAGCGCGTGCGGCCGCTGAGCCGCGACAACGTCTACGCCCTGATGACCCTCCGGAGGCTCCACCTCTCCACGCTGATCGCCCGCTCCGCCCTCTCCCGAGAGGAGTCGCGCGGCTGCCACTATAGGGAGGACTTCACTGCGACAAAGCCGCAGGGCAGCGTCTTCCACACGCTCATCGACCGGGACGACACCATTCGCCAAGAGCCGGTCGCTGAGGAGTAAGAGCGAGTCATTTTTTCATCACCATACTTTTAGCACAATCATGCATACATACGACATAGAGGAGGAGAACTTAGATCGTCTCATCGACCTCGCCCTGGACGAGGATGGGGTCTCGCACGACCTCGCCACCCTCTCGATCATCCCGAGGGAGGAGCTCCAGACCGCCTTCATCACCGCCAAGGCGGACGGCATCATCTCCGGCATTGAGGTGGCCCGCCGACTGATAGAGGCGGTAGCCGACATCGACGAGGAGGTAGACTATGAGCCACTCGTCGCCGATGGAGACCACATCACCAAGGGGCAGGACCTGATCCGGATCCGCTGCACCTACCGCACGCTCCTCGGGGCGGAGCGGACGATGCTCAATTTCCTCCAGCGCATGAGCGGCATCGCCACGGCGACAGCACAGCTCGTCAAGCTCTGCGAGGGCACCCGGGCGCACGTCCTCGACACGCGCAAGACGCTGCCGGGGCACCGACTGACAGATAAGATGGCGGTACGCCACGGCGGAGGGTACAACCACCGCCTCGGGCTGAGCGACATGTGCCTCCTGAAGGACAATCACATCAAGCTCGCCGGCAGCATCACCGCCGCCGTAGAGTCGGCACGCCGCTCCCTCCCGCTCTCCATCAAGATCGAGGTGGAGACGGAGACCCTCGAGCAGGTGGAGGAGGCCGCACGTGTCGGTGCCGACATCATCATGCTGGACAACATGTCCACCGAGATGATGACCGAGGCGGTGCGCCTCATCGATGGTCGGGCCAGGACCGAGGCCTCCGGCAACGTCTCCGCCGAGACCATCCGCGCCATCGCCGAGTGTGGCGTCGACTACATCAGCGTCGGCGCCCTGACCCACTCCGTGAGGGCACTCGACATCAGTATGAACTTTGGACACAAGGAAAAGGGAACCTCAGACAGGAAATGATGACTCAGGAACAGCTCTACAGCGAGATCAAGCGACTTAAGGAGGAGAGAAATGCGGTGATCCTGTCGCACTTCTACCAGACTGCAGAGGTACAGCGCGCCGCAGACCTCCTCGGCGACTCCCTTCAGCTCTCTCAGGAGGCGGGGCGGACCGATGCGGAGGTGATCGTCTTCTGCGGAGTAAAGTTTATGGCTGAGACCGCATCGATCATCTCGCCGGAGAAGCGGGTGCTCCTCCCCGTCCGATACGCCGGCTGCACCCTCGCCTCAGCGATCAAGGGCTCCGACCTGAGGGCGTGGAAGGAGCAGCACCCCGATGGCATCGTCGTCAGCTACGTCAATACCACCGCCGACGTCAAGGCTGAGACCGACTACTGCGTCACCTCCTCCAATGCCCTCGACATCGTCCGTAAGCTCCCCAAGGACTGCCCGATGCTCTTCTGCCCCGACCGCAACTTAGGCAACTACATCCGCTCCAAGACCGGGCGCGAGATGGACATCTGGGACGGCTGCTGCGTGGTCCACGAGGTGGTCAATCGCATCGCCGTGGAGCGGTTTCTCACAGAGTACCCCGATGCCGAGCTGCTGATCCACCCCGAGTCCCCCGTCGCCCGAGAGAGAGACTATCAGGAAAATCCGCGGATCCTCTTCGGCTCCACGGCGGCGATCCTCAAGCGTCCCGCCGCCTTTGCCGAGCCGCATACCTTCTGCATCGGGACAGAGATCGGCATCATGACGGAGCTGGAGCGTCGCTATCCGCAGCACACCTTCGTCAGTATGATCCCCGAGAAGCACTGCCGCACGATGAAGCTCATCAGCCTCGAGGACGTGTACGAGAGTCTCCTCCACGACCAGTATGAGGTGAAGGTGCCCGATGATGTCCGCGAGCGAGCGATCGTCCCGATCCGCCGTATGCTCGAGATGAGCAAGTAGGGGTGACGCATTTGATCTTTACATAAGTCATTCAACTCATCGTGAAGAGTGGGGTACGAAGCACCCCGACAGGGGTGCCCGTTTTTTAGCCCGGATGTCGAGGGGCGCAGCCCCGAAGACTCCGGGTTACGATGGGGCTCTATCCCAGCGACCCCGCTAGGGTGTCGCACTGATTGCCTGACTGGTAAGTGCGACACCCTAGCGGGGTCGTGCATCTTAAAAAACGTCTTCTTACCCGGGGTCTTCGGCACTTCGTGCCTCGACCACCGGGCTAAAAAGCGATGATCCCTCCGGGACTGCGCCCCTTCGGGATCGGCAGGCGGAATGGCACCCCGTCAGAGGTGCTTTCTTTTTAGCTGTAAAACTCAAATGCGTCACCCCTGGATGAGCAAGTAGGGGTGAGGGGGGTAAGGAGAAATTTTCCCAGTACCGATGGTTCCATCCTCCGATTGAGAGTGTGGCCTTAGGCTCCGCCTGAGAGGGAGGGAAGATCCATCGAGATACCGAGGGAGAGGCGTGGCGTGAGCCGGGGCAGCTCGGCACCCGGCAGCGCAACGCGCGGCGGGACAAGATCGTACGACACGCCCGCTGAGCCGTACACCCTCAGCCCACGGCCGACCGATGCGGAGAGCCGCAGCCCGGTACGCAGGTCCACCATCATCCGCTTCCTTCGCTCACCCTCCGCGAGGAGCAGGTCACTCTCCGTCTCACTCCGGAGCGGCAGTGACAGCCCCACGGCCCCATAGCCCGAGAGTTCTGTGGCACCTATCCGGATTAGCCGGGCAGCCACGCCGGGGCTTACGCCTACGGCGTGCAGCTCCTGCCTGTAGTACCCCCGGACACCCTGCTCCGCCAGCTCAAGCCTCTGCCAGGAGTAGGAGACCCCGAGATCGGCATAGACCCTCTCACCCATGATCGGGTGCATCAGGTGTGCCTCTACCTCCAGGACCGGCCGGCGCGTGAGCCGGACTGTGGCATCCTTGTGCTCAGAGCGTGAGGTGGAGGTGAGTAACGCCATTTGGCTCCCACCGCTTATCCCGTCGCGCCCGGGGATCAGTGCCGAGGCGAGGAGCTTAGTGGCGGGCGCAGGTCGCGGCACGACCGGGAGTGCACCCCTGCTATTTTGCCCCGCTACTTTGCCCTCCCTCATCGGTCGGTAGGCGGCGGGGTGGCTTATCCCGGGGAGAGTACCTTCGCTATTTTGCCCCGCTTCACCGACACCTTTCGTCGGCCGGTAGGTGGCGGGACGACCTGCCTCCGGAAGAGCACTCGTCGCAAGACGAACCTCCGTGGGACGGAGTGGCTCGATGGGCTGTAGCCTCCTGCGAGCAGGGTGACTATGAAGAACGGATGTCGTGTGCGTCGCGCTCTCCTCCGCACCCCTCTGCGCCATAGGCGAAGAGGGAACCTCACGGAAGACCGGGTCCTCAGGCAGAGGCAGCACTCCCTCCTCCGTACGAGGGGTGAGGAGCAGAGCGATCAGCAGTCCCGCCACCGCTGCGACCATACTCGCTGCGATCAGGGCGCCACGCCGCCGCCTCTTCCTCGGGACAAGTGCCGGCACCACCGGTGGCACCTCGGCTGCGGGGATCTCGACCCCCTTCAGCCTCTCTCTCAGAGCAGCCTCCCAGGCTCCCGGGGCGGCGCTCACTCTCTTTCTCTCTCCTTTATCCATTGCTCCAGCTTTTCCTTTAGTCTCTTCTTGGCACGACAATACTGTGACGCAGAGCTTCGCTCCCCGATCCCCAGCATCTCGCCTATCTCCCTGTGCGAGTGTCCCTCGATGGCATATAGGCTGAATACCTGCCTATACCCCTCGGGCAGCTCACCGATCATCTGCAGCAGCAGCTCCGGGCTGACCCGCTCGAGGAGAGACACCTCCTCCTCGCTGTCCTCCTCCACCGCCACCTCCGTCAGGTCATCCATCGGGCACATACGCGCCTCGTGGAAGCTCTTGAGCGAATTGAGCGCCGTGTGGACGACGATACGCTTCACCCAGCCGTAGAGCGAGCCGTCCCCTCTGTAGGAGAAGGTCTCGGCGTGACGACACACCTTGATCATCGCCTCCTGGAGGACATCCTCAGCCTTATCGCGGTCGCCGGTGTAGCGATAGGCCACCGCCAGCAACTGACCGGCATAGCGCCGATAGAGGAGACGAAAAGCCGCCTCCTCGTCTGACCGCAGCAGATCTGCTATCTCTCTATCGCTCATGCGTCACAGGATCCATCTACACTTCCAACAACCCTCCCCCCGATATACTGCACCGAGAGAGGGTGCAAAGTTCATATAATATCCCGATCCGCCATCCCCTGACGTCAGAGACTTTCCTAATACCGATATTAGTGGTGACTAATACCGATATTAGTGAAGTCTAATATCGGTATTAGATTTCATCGACAGCGATGCAGTATTTCGTGGGGGTCGTTGTTAGGTAGGTGAAGGGGGGACATAGCTGCCCCCGGAGATTAGTTTTTTTACACCCAATAAAAAGTATCAAGACATCATGAAGTCACTACTCAAGGTCGGCGCACTCGCCACCATCACCCTCCTCACCGCTGTCGGTGCCACCGGCTGCAAGGACAAGAATAAGCCGGTCAATCCCGACAAGATCACCGTCACCCTCGACGCCACCGCCAAGACCATCGAGGTGGGCAAGAGCGAGACGCTGAAGGCAACCATCAAGGGGAAAAACGTCAAGGGCGTCACCATCCTCTGGCAGAGCAGCGATCCGAAGGTCGCCACCGTGGACAAGAGTGGCACCGTCAAGGGCATCAAGGCTGGCACCGCCAAGGTGACCGCCACAGCCTCTCGCGGCAAGGCCTCCGCCTCCTGCGCCATCACCGTCAAGGAAGCCAAGAAGTAACCCATACATTTATTCACCATCCCTTCTGTGAAAAAAAATGCTGTGCCCTCCCGGCGCAGCATTTTTTTGTGTCCAAACTTTAACAATTGCTCATACAGCTGATGGGGAGCGGGAAGGGACAAAAAGGCAGACAGCCGAGGGACTTTTGTCATAGTAAGAGTGGATAACTTTGGCTAACTTAGCCGGCGATTAAGAAGAGAGAGTTTCCCACTATTCATCTTCGTAAAACCATTACATCACTTTAGACCAGAGCTTTACATATGGAGACCGCTATGCTTAAGGAGGAGAAAGTTGTCCAGATGGACAATCCGCAGCGCACAGAGAGCCACCCGACAGTGACCACCACACTCGAGGTGATCAAGCGGGATGGGCGACGCGTACCCTTCGATAAGAGCAAGATCACCATCGCCATCGAGAAGGCGATGAACTCCTCCTCGGGGATCTACGAGGCGGGTCAGGCGGCGCAGATCGCCGACGAGATAGAGAGCTATGCCGCCGTCGTCCGTACACCGATGACGATCCACTCCATCGAGGAGATGGTCTACTACAAGCTGACGACCTACGGCAACATCGCCACCGCCAAGGCATATGAGAGCTACCGGTCGGTGCAGGAATTTAAGCGCCAGAGCAATACCAACGACTCCAGCATCCTCGGCATCCTCAATAAGACCAACCGCGGCGTGATGGACGAGAACTCAAATAAGGACGCCAAGATCGTCTCCACGCAGCGCGACCTGATCGCTGGCGAGGTCTCCAAGGATATCGCCCGCCGACTACTTATGCCGGCAGACATCGTGATGGCGCACGACAGCGGGGCGATCCACTTCCACGACATGGACTACATCATCCAGCCGATGTTCAACTGCTGCCTGATCAACCTCGAGGATATGCTTCGTCGCGGCACCTGCATCAATGGGAAGAAGATTGACAGCCCCAAGAGCTTCCAGGTCGCCTGCACCATCACGACGCAGATCATCGCTCAGGTCGCCTCGGGTCAGTATGGCGGCCAGTCGATCAACGGCATCGACCGCATCCTCGCGCCTTACGTGCGACGGAGCTTCGACAAGTATCTGAAGTACGCCCTCGATGACCAGGAGAAGATCTACGGCATAGAGCCCAATCTCGAGAAGGCTAAGGAGGTGGCGTGGAAGCGGACGAAGAAGGAGGTGAAGGACGGCATCCAGACCATCCAGTACCAGATCAATACCCTCATGACGACGAATGGGCAGGCGCCCTTTGTCACCCTCTTTATGTACTTCCGACCGGGTTACGAGTACGAGCGGGAGGCGGCGCTGATCACCGAGGAGATACTCCGGCAGCGGCTCGAGGGGATCAAGAATGAGTCAGACGTCTACGTGACGCCCGCTTTCCCCAAGCTCATCTACGTCCTCGACGAGCACAACGTCCACCCCGACAGCAAGTACTACTACCTCACCGAGCTGGCGGCGAAGTGCACCGCCCGCCGTATGTACCCCGACTATATCTCTGCGAAGAAGATGCGGGAGATCTATAAGGGGAATGTCTTCGCCCCGATGGGCTGCCGCAGCTTCCTCTCCCCCTGGCAGGATGAGGAGGGGAGGTACGTCTTCGACGGACGCTTCAATATGGGCGTCGTCAGTCTCAACCTTCCCCAGATCGGGATCCTCTCCGGTCGGGACGAGGAGCGCTACTTCACCATCCTCGAGAAGCGGCTCGAGCTCTGCAAGCGGGCGCTCCTCTTCCGCTACGAGCTGCTGAAGGACGTCACCAGCGATGTCTCGCCGATCCACTGGCAGTACGGGGCGATCGCCCGGCTCAAGCCGCACCAGCGGATCTACGACTACCTCCAGCGGGGCTACGCCACCATCTCGCTCGGCTACATCGGTCTCTACGAGGCCTCTATGCTGGTGACGGGAGAGCCGCACACGACAGAGGAGGGGCATCGATTTGCCCTCCGGGTGATGCGTCGGCTGAGGCAGGCGGTGGATGAGTGGAAGGCGGAGACCGGGCTCGGCTTTGCCCTCTACGGCACGCCCGCCGAGAGCCTCACCAATCGCTTTGCCAAGATCGACCTCGCCCGCTTCGGCTCTATAGAGAACGTCACCGACAAGGGCTACTACACCAATAGCTACCACGTCGATGTGCGGGAGCCGATCAGCGTCTTCGAGAAGTTTGACTTCGAGAGCGAGTTTCAGGACCTCTCCACCGGAGGCATGATCTCCTACGTCGAGATCCCCAATATGACCAATAACATCCCAGCCGTGCTGACGATGATCCGCTACATCTACGACCACATCACGTACGGGGAGTTCAATACCAAGAGCGACTACTGCCACGTCTGCGGCTTTGACGGCGAGATCAAGGTAAATGACGACAACGAGTGGGAGTGCCCTCAGTGCCACAATAAGGACCGCTCCAAGCTCACCGTCATCCGGCGCACCTGCGGCTACCTCGGGGAGAACTTTTGGAACGAAGGGCGGACAAAGGAGATCAAGTCCCGCGTCCTGCACATTTAGTACCGATGCCTCTCCACTACGCACAGATCCGCCGGTACGACGTCGCCAATGGCGAGGGGATACGCACCTCCGTCTTCGTCACCGGCTGCACGCTGCACTGCGTCGACTGCTTCAACGTCCTCTACCAGGACCCCACCTACGGGACCGAGTGGAGCGAGGAGACGACCGCCCGGGTGATCGGCTACCTCCGCGACCCCAATGTCGCCGGGCTCACCCTCCTCGGGGGCGAACCGATGCAGAGCCCCGGGCTGGTGCCGGTGGTGGAGGAGATACGCCGGGCTCTGCCGGAGGGCAAGACGATCTGGGTCTACTCCGGCTACACCTACGAGCAGATCGTGGCGGATCCCGAGCGGATACGCCTCTTAGAGCTCTGCGACATCCTCGTGGACGGACGCTTCGTCGCACGGCTCCGGGATCTCAGGCTTCGCTTCCGTGGCAGCTCCAATCAGCGGATCATCGCCATCCGACCCTCCCTCGCTGCCGGCACCCCGGTCCTCTACGACCCCGCATAGGCAGCTCCCCGACAATACAAAGAGGTTTCGAGACACAAGTCTCAGAACCTCTTTTTTTGTACTGCTTCACAAGGGTATCGTAGATTATTTAATAAATCATTATCTTTGCTATGCGAGCAGGAGGTAAATCCAGACTCCTCTACCTCGCTCCTTGAGAGTTACGTATGAGCGACGACTGTACCGGTAAGGTGCCGAAGCTCTTGACCACAAACCTTTTATAATCACAAGTAACAGCATGAATGTTATCAGATCGCTAAGGCTGGCAAGCATTGCCTCGCTGCTGGTCTTACTCTTCACCACTGTTGCCCAGGCCCAGACGGTCACCGTCACCGGTACTGTCAAGGACACTACAGGGGAGCCGGTCATCGGCGCCTCCGTGGCAGTCGTCGGCGTCCCCGGTATAGGGAGCAACCGCTGACCTGGACGGCAACTTCACCATCACCGCAGTGCCCTCCGATGCAACGCTGCGCATCTCCTTCGTCGGCATGAAGACGCAGGAGATCGCTTTGCAGGGACGCACGCACATTGACGTCGTCCTCCACGAGGACTCCGAGCTCCTCGATGAGGTCGTCGTCGTCGGCTACGGTACCCAGAAGAAAGTCAACCTGACCGGGTCTGTATCCGCACTCGATGGAAAAACACTAGAGGCCAGACCTGTAGCAAACGTTGCTCAGGCTCTGCAAGGTGCAGTCCCGGGTCTTAACCTCGGCACAACCAACGCCGGTGGTGAGCTTAATGGAGGGATGAGCCTGAATATTAGAGGTGCCGGTACCATCGGTGATGGGTCAAGCTCAAGTCCATTGGTACTTATCGACGGAACTGAGGGAAACCTCTATTCACTCTCTCCCAACGACATCGAGAGCATCTCTGTGCTCAAGGATGCCTCCTCCTCTGCCATCTATGGATCCCGCGCTGCATTCGGTGTGATCCTCGTCACCACCAAGAGTGGTAAAGAGGGGAAAGCTCGTGTTAGCTACAATGGTAATGTCCGCTTCTCCACGGCCACACAGGTACCCCAGCAGATGGACTCGTACACCTTTGCGCAGTACTGGAACGATGCCTCCTCCAACTCCGGTCAAGGTCCAGCCTTCAACGATGAGATGCTCAGACTCATCAAGGGCTACCAGGAGGGCACCCTCACCGGTGAAGAAGCCTGGGGCACAAGATGGAACGGATATGACGCCAATGAGCCATGGGCCATGTACACAGGCAGCTGGTGCAACACCAACTGGTTTGCCGAAATGTACCGTACCAACGTCCCCTCTCAGGAGCACAATGTCTCTCTCACCGGAGGTTCCAAGAGTGTCAATTACTACCTCAGTGGCTCACTCCTCGACCAGAATGGACTGATCCGTCATGGACGTGACACCTTCAAGAGATACAACCTCAATGGCAGAGTCAGCGTAGACGTCTACTCCTGGCTCAATCTCACCTACAGTACCAAGTGGTCCCGCAGCGACTACTCCCGTCCGTCCTATATGACCGGTCTTTTCTTCCACAATATTGCGCGCCGCTGGCCGACCAACCCTGTCTATGATCCTCACGGACACCTTGTCCCCTACAATGAGATCATACAGATGGAGACCGGAGGACTTCATAAGGAGACCAAGGATGCACTCTACCAGCAGCTGGTGGCTGAGGTCAAGCCACTGGACGGCTGGATCATCCGACTTGAGGGTAACTACAATACCGAGACCGGATTTACCCACTGGGATAAACTGCCCGTCTACTACTACGACATGGACAATCGCCCCACGCTATCGAAGTGGGATCAAGGCCTTGATGACCGTGGCAAGAGTGCTGTGTCGGAGAGCGGGTGGAAGAGAGATTACTTCAATGGTCGATTCTACACGGAGTACAACTTTACCGTAGGAAAGTCGGAGATGAAGGTCCTCGGTGGTCTCGATATGGAGCTTAGCAAGAACCGTGATCTCGGGATCAATACTCAAAACCTGATCTCGCCGGATGTCCCCACGATCAATACCTCTAGCTACGATAAGCCGGGGGTCTGGGGCGGATACAATCACTGGGCCACCATGGGATTCTTCGGACGCGTCAATTACGCCTACGACTCCCGATACCTAGCAGAGATCTCAATCCGACGGGACGGCTCCTCCCGCTTCATCGGTGACAAAACCTGGGCAACCTTCCCCTCCTTCTCACTCGGATGGAACATTGCCAACGAGGCTTTCTTTGCTGAGGCGCAGAAGTATGTGGGGCAGCTGAAGCTTCGTGGGTCTTGGGGTGCGCTTGGCAACACCAATACGAAAGCCCTTTACCCATGGTTCCAAAGCATGCCCACCGGGGTGGCCAACTCGGCTTGGCTTGTCCAGGGCAACCGCATGAATACCTCCAACGCTCCCGGTCTGGTCTCCGGTGCTCTCACCTGGGAGCGGATCCAGAACTGGAATGTCGGTCTCGACTTTGCCGTACTTGACAACCGTCTGCAGGGTAGCTTCGACTACTTCGTACGTGACACCAAGGATATGGTTGCCCCTGCACCGGAGCAACCTTCCATTCTCGGAGCCCAGATGCCTAAAATCAACAACGCTGACATGAGGTCTCAGGGATGGGAGCTGGAACTTCGCTGGAGAGACCACTTCAAGGATGGCAACTATGGTCTCCGCTTTGTCCTCTCGGACGACAAGCAGACGATTACGAGGTTCAATAATCCGACTAAGTCGCTCAACACCTGGTATGCCGGTCGCGTCAATGGCGACATCTGGGGCTACGAGGTGAAGGGACTGGCTCAGACTCAGGAGGAGATGGACAAGCATCTTGCTGACAATCGTCCGAGCTGGGGTGGCAACTGGGGTGCCGGCGATGTGATGTACATCAATAAGGTAGACCCCGTGGATGAGAATGGCAAGATCATCGCGTCTCAGAAGGGACTGATCAACGATGGGAAAAACACCGCTGATGACCATGGGGATCTGTCCATCATCGGTAACAGCATGCCCCACTTCCGCTTCGGAATCAACGCTGACGTTGCATGGAAGGGAATTGACTTCCGCATCTTCCTGCAGGGTGTCGGTAAGAGAGATTGGTGGGACGGCTCCGTCTACTCCATTGGAGCCAACACCGGTATGTGGCAGAGTGTTGCCTTCACTGAGCATCTCGACTACTGGCGTCCTGAGGGTAGCTCGCTTGGCGCCAACCCCGGTGGCTATTACCCGAGACCCCTATTTGGCGATGGGTGGAAGAATTTCAAGCCCAATACACGCTACCTCCAGGATGCTTCCTATATGCGCATCAAGAATATCCAGCTCGGCTACACCCTGCCGGAGAGCATTAGCTCCAAGCTTAGTATGTCTCGCGCCAGAGTCTACGTCTCGGCAGACAACCTCGTCACCTTTACCAAGATGACTAAGATCTACGACCCGGAGGGACTCGGTGGTGGTTGGGGACCCGGCAAGCTCTATCCTCTCATGAGGACCATCTCCGTCGGACTCAATCTCAACTTCTAATCAAGAATGAATCCTATGAATCACTATATAAAGATAGCATCAGCCGTTGCGCTGGTATGCCTCGTCGCGACCTCCTGCGACTTCCTTGACAGGAAGCCACTTGACCAGGTCGGGTCTGATACATTCTATCAGACTGCCGAGCAGGTGGGGACCTTCCCCATCAATTACTACCCCGCCGTCTTCGCCTCTCATGGGAGATGGAATATGGGTATTGGCAGCTTCGATAATGGCACGGACAATCAAGCCGAAGTCAATGGGAGCAATGTCTTCGTCAAGGACAGATGGCAGGTCCCCTCGACCGGTGGCATCGGCTTCGGAAACATCCGTAACTGCAATTGGTTTTGCGCCCAAGTGGAGAAGCGCCTGAAAGATGGTGTCTACACCGGTGAGGAGGATCTCGCCAAGAGTTACCTCGCAGAGACTTATGTGATCCGCGCACTCCTCTATTACGACAAGCTGGTGGCCTTCGGGGACTACCCGATCCTCACAGACTATATTGACGACACGGCTGATCTTGTCGGCCTCTCTAAGAGACAGCCTCGTAACGAGGTGGCGCGCTTTATCTTAAAGGAGATAGATAAGGCGATCCCCATGCTAAAGGATCAGACTCCAGGCAATCAGCGGATCTCAAAGCCCGTGGCACAGCTACTGAAAGCACGCATTGCCCTCTACGAGGGAACGTTTGAGCGCTATCACCGCGGGACCGGACGCGTACCGGGTGATGCCACATGGCCGGGTAAGGATAAGGAGTGGAATAAGGGTAAGACCTTTGACCAGGAAGCAGAGGTCAAGTTCTTCCTTACTGAGGCAATGAACGCTGCTAAGGCGGCAGCGGAAAGCCACTTCTCCCTGACGGCGAGCAGTCACAAGATCGATCCTGATGCCGGTCAGACCTCGGGGTGGAATCCCTACTTCGAGATGTTTGGAAGCAACAACCTCTCTAAGGTATCCGAGGTGATGCTTTGGCGTGAGTACAGCAAGAAGTACGACATCACACACGACGTGAGCCAGATGGTAGCCACAGGTGCCGGTATGGGGTGGACACGCGGTCTCGTGGAGAGCTTCCTGATGGAGAACGGTCTGCCCATCTACAGCCCTGCTTCCGGCTACCATGGTGATGTGACAGTCGATAAGGCTAGGACGGATCGTGATGAGCGACTCCAGCTCTTCGTTGCCGGTGAGACCACGCCCATCAGACTTGGCACGGGTGATATGGGCACTATAGTGACTCCCAGTAAGACCGGTAAGGCTCCCTTTATGCTTGAGGTGGCGCAAAATCGTGACGTGACCGGATATCACCCGCGGAAGTTCTTCAGCTACAGCTCGGACGCTCTCCAGGGCGGTCAGACCGGTGCCGTCACTCTGCGGCTCAGCGAGGCATACCTCATCTATATGGAGGCCTCTTATGAGCTCACCCACAGGATCGACGACACGGCGAAGGCCTACTGGACTGCACTCCGCGCCCGTGCCGGCATCACTGCACCAATCAGTGTTACGATCGATGCCACAGACATGGCTTACGAGGCAAACGTCAATCGTGACTCCTACGACTGGGGTGCCTTCTCCGCAGGAAAGCCGATTGATGCCACCCTCTACAGCATCCGCCGTGAGCGCCGTAGCGAGTTTGCCGGTGAGGGTCACCGCTGGGATGATCTCGTGCGCTGGTCTGCCATGGATCAGGTGACAAACTATCAGATCGAAGGGGTCAACTTCTGGACCGAGATGTGGAACTGGGATATCTACTGGAACGTAGACAAGAAGACCAAAGAGCGCACCACCTCGAAGGTACTTGCCGACGGAAGCAGCAAGGCCAATATCTCCTCCAAGGAGCTGAGCAAGTATCACCGCCCCTACCAGGTGATCAAGGCGAATAACCCCTTCTATGAGGGATACACCTTCTATCCCGTCTACTACCTCTCGCCCTTCTCTGTGAGGGAGATGGAGCTCTGCTCTCCCACGGGAGACCCTGCTCAGAGCAACCTCTATCAGAACCCGGGGTGGCCAATTACCAGCACCTATCCTACATATAGCAAGTAAGTAAGCGAGTAGGAACCACTCTGCATTCATTGAGAGACGATACATCCAAGTGGGTGTATCGTCTCTCTGCTTCTTTCACCCACAAGGGAGATCATTTAGTCACTTCCTGACTGAGGAGTGCGACACCGCTGTCGGACGGTGGATGGATGGGAGGTAATGTCAGCGGTCGGCGAGGAGACGGAGGGCGCTCTGCGCTGCCATCTGGTCTGCAGCCTTCTTGCTGGGACCGCTCCCCCGGGAGAGGATCTCGCCCTCAGCCCCGACACGGAGCGCAATGTGGTGGACCACCTCACCCGGTGTCTCCTCCGTCTCCCCGAGGTAGTCAAAGAGGTAGGGCGTGCCCTCCCTCTGCATCTTGATGATAAAGGCCGACTTGTAGTCCTCCTCCTGTCGGGAGACCTTATCCATATTCTTCCGCGAGATCACCACCTGCTTCTTGACAAAGTCGGCAGTCGCCTCAAATCCCTTGTCGAGATAGAGCGCCCCGATGAAGGCCTCGAGGGCATTCCCCGGCACATCACTATGCTCGAGGTCGACCCCGGGAGAGACCCTGAGGACCTTATCGATCCCCATATTGCGGGCCAGCTTATTGATCTGCTTGCGGCTGCTGAGGAAGGAGCGGATCTGCGTCAGCCCACCCTCATCCTCATCGGGATAGAGCTGGTAGGCAGCGGCAGCGATCACGGCACCGAGGAGGCTGTCGCCGAGGTACTCAAGCCGCTCATTTTGCTTCCCCCCATTACTGCCGACATAAGAGGAGTGGGTGAGGGCCTGGGCAAAGATCCTCCAGTCGGTCGGCCTCTGCCCGGTCACCTCGCGGACAAAGCTCTCAACGCTGCGTCGGTACTCCTCTGCAGGAGTGATCCTCCGCCTCTTGGCGGGGGCTTGACCGAGAGTGCGGACACTCTGCTTAAGCAGGTCCAGAAGGTGTCCCATGTGGCTCATGGCCACCCGTCTTACTTCCACTTCTTGAGTATGATGGTGCCGTTGTGCCCACCGAAGCCGAAGGTATTGGAGAGCGCATACTCTATGGGGCGCTCCTTGGCGGTGTTAAAGGTAAAGTCGAGCCTCGGGTCAAAGTCCGGATCATCGTCATCCGCAGCGTGATTGATCGTCGGGGGGATGATCCCGTCCCTAAGGGCGAGGATCGACAGCACCGCCTCGACGGCTCCTGCACCACCGAGGAGGTGACCGGTCATCGACTTCGTGGAGCTGATGCTCATCTTGCTCACGTGATCACCGAAGAGATTGACGATGGCGCGCGCCTCACTGATATCCCCGACGGGGGTGGAGGTGCCGTGGACATTGATGTAGTCGATCTTGTCGGGCGTGACTCCCGCATCCTCCATGGCTCGCGTCATCACGAGCCGAGCGCCCAGCCCCTCAGGGTGAGAGGCGGTGAGGTGGTAGGCATCGGCGCTCATGCCGACACCGACGATCTCCGCATAGATCCGTGCCCCGCGTGCCACGGCATGCTCCATCTCCTCCAGCACGAGGATCGCACCGCCCTCACCGAGGACGAAGCCATCCCTACTCTTGGAGAAAGGCCGTGAGGCGGTCTCGGGGCTGTCGTTGCGTGTCGAGAGCGCCTGGAGGCTATTGAAGCCTCCCAGCCCGCAGACGGAGATCGCTGCCTCCGCACCACCGGCGAGGCAGATGGGCGTGCGCCCGAGACGGATATTGTCGACCGCAGAGATGATGGAGTGGGTCGAGGAGGCGCAGGCGGAGACGGTGCCAAAGTTGGGTCCCCGGAAGCCATACTCGATCGAGATCACCCCGGCAGCCATATCGCTGATCAGCTTAGGCACCATATAGGGAGAGAAGTGGGGTCCCTTCTCTGCATCGTAGTCGAGGAGGTTCTCCTCGAGTGAACTGATCCCACCGATGCCGCTGCAGACGATCACCCCTATCTCATCCTTATCCTCCCGCTCCAGATCGAGCTGAGAGTCCTCGAGGGCCTCCCTCGCAGCGATAAGGGCAAAGTGGGTGTAGCGGTCGCACTTCTTGGCCAGCTTACGATCCAGGAAGTCGGTCACCCGGAAGTCCTTCACCTCGCAGGCAAAGTGTGTCTTGAAGTGCTCCGGGTCAAAGAGCGTGATCGGCCCGGCACCACTACGCCCGGCCTTGGCTGCTGCCCACGTCGATGGCACGTCGTATCCGAGTGGCGTGATGGCGCCGACTCCGGTGACGACTACTCTTTTTAGCTCCATTGTATATGATTGATTACACAGAGTGAAGTCCATACGGACATCCGACCTCCCCCGGCTCCCCCTTATGAGCAAAGGGGATGGGTCCGCAACTACGGACACACCCCCTAAGATCTGTCAGACGGACTGAGCCGTACCCGCATCGGGACAGCTCTCTCCGAGGCAAAAAGCCCCTACGACAGAGGCTCCGGTGATCGATGATTAAAGACCTTTGCAAAATGGTCTTTCGCCGAAAAAGCGGCGCTTTTTCGGCAGGGACTTTGCAGAATACCCCAGATGCAAGGAACTGAGAGTGAGGGCGAAGGGAGTGTGCTTACGCACATGACCAAGCCCGAATCTCGAAAGTGACGCCGCAGATGGGGTATTATGCAAAGGTCTCGATTAGCGATCCTTGACAGCCTCCAGGACGTGGTCCACAGCGTCGCCGACGGTCTGGATCTTCTGAGCCTCGTCGTCCTCGATCTTGATGTCAAACTCCTTCTCAAACTCCATGATCAGCTCCACGGTGTCGAGAGAGTCAGCACCCAGGTCCAGGGTGAAGTTAGCCTCATCCTTTACCTCAGAGGCATCGACATTAAGCTTGTCAACGATGATGTCCTCTACCTTCTTTGCGACTTCGTCACGTGTCATATTGGTATGTCTATTTAGTGATTAAGTATTGAAAAAACGTATCTTTGTCTCATAGGGATGGGATCAACGCACAGCATACCTCACCCTTAGACAAGGCAAAGATACATATAATTTGCACAATGAAATAAGTTCGTGCATTTTCGCATTATGACTAAGATAGCAATATTCGCCTCCGGCAACGGAACCAATATGGAGCAGATCGCCGAGTACCTCGCCGCTCACCCCGAGGCAGCGCTCTCCGTCGCCTGCGTGGTGATCAACCGCCGAGAGGCCTATGTGCGCCACCGCGCAGAGCGTCTTGGGATCGAGGTGAAGTACTTCACCCGCGCGGAGCTGGCCGACCCGGAGGTGCTGCTGCCCTATCTTCGCGAGCGGGGTGTGGAGGCGATCGTGCTGGCGGGGTATATGGCGCTCATCCCGCACTTCCTCCTCGAGGCCTATCCGGGGCTGATCCTCAATATCCACCCCGCCCTCCTGCCCAAGTATGGAGGCAAGGGGATGTACGGCATGCACGTCCACGAGGCGGTCCACGCCGCCGGCGAGCGGGAGACCGGCATCACGATCCACGAGATCGACGAGCAATACGACCGCGGGAGGACGATCTACCAGGCGCGCACCGAGATCAGCCCCGAGGATACACCAGAGGAGATCGCCGCCAAGATCCACCTCCTCGAGCGCGACCACTACCCCCGCATCGTGGCCCGCTGGATCGAGTCAAAGCGCGAGGAGCACCTCCTCCACCGATAGTCCCAAGTCTGCTCCCTCCCCCCCCCTTTTTTGGGGGAGAAATCTAATACCGGTAAAAGAAAACTCTAATACCGATATTAGAGATCACTAATACCGATATTAGTCGCGCCTAATATCGGTATTAGATTTTTGCCACCTCTGCGCTGCCTTATCGGACGAGTCGGACGGGTCGGACGGACGCGCTGTCATATCGGACGGGTCGGACGAGTCGGACGAATCGGACAGCGCAGGCAACACCTGGGATCCGCCAAGGAAGTCCGCCTCACCTGACGCGCTGTCATATCGGACGAGTCGGACGGGTCGGACAAGTCGGACAGCGCAAGAGACACCTAGGATCCGCCAAGGAGATCCGCCCCATCTGCCGATCCCGCAGGGGACCCCGACAAGGATCCCGGCCTCGCTTGGCTCGACCTATCAATAAACTTCAGTCTTAGGACAAGCGCTCTGTCACTGACGAAATCAGCCCCTCAGGAGACTCTATCTCGTCTACAAGTTCATTCACTGTTGTGCAAGGGCATTGGTCGGAGTAAGGCTTTTCGTAGTGCATCTTCTGCAGACTGCATGCCCACTTCTTAGCCTGCTCTTCGTTGCCGAAGCGCCGGAGCAAGTCATACATTTGAGGATCATTCTTATGGTAGGAAAAGGTACCCCCTATGCGTTCACTAAGAAATCCCTCCAGCTTTTTTATATAGTCATCTCTACTGATTGCAGCATCGAGATAGTTAAAGTGGAGGTAATACCATAGCTCAAAGGCCTCGTTGGACCAAGCACTCTTGAAGTCTGCTTGACCCGCTCTCTGGATGGCTTGTCCGAAGTCTCTAAAGTCATCCTTATCAAAAACCACCCACTTACTATCAAAGCTCATCGCATTTCTACGCTCAAGTTCTCTCTGGATCTCTATCGCCTTCTTTACTAAGGAAGAAGTGCCTCGAGCAACACCCTCTATCATCGCCGTTCTGACGGTCGACCCCTTCGTCTTGTACGCCTCTATCAGCGCCTTAAAGTAATTAGGCTCTGTTTTCTCTCCCTCGCAGACGATTAAAAAGCGTACTTCTACAGAGCGAGTATTCTCCGAGCGACCTTGTCGTCCGGCAGGGTGTTGTCGTTCCCTCCGTTCCTTGGCGATCTTACTATCTAAGCGTCCCATTACACCACTACTTACCTATAAAGGGAATAGCTCCATACCGACCACGGATGTAATTCTTCTCAACGTCATCCCCACTATTCTGAAACTCTACTAGCGAATAAATATCCGTTGCCTCTGACTGATCCTTCTCTGCAAACCAAATCTGATCCCTACGAAGGATGCTTGTGTCAAGAAGATTTGTATCATGTGTTGCAAAGATCAATTGCGCTCCCACACGATTACTCTCTTTATCCATAAAGAGCAGGACAATATTCCTAGTCAGCAGAGGATGAAGCTTCGAGTCCAGCTCGTCAACAATTAATGTCTTGCCCGATATGAGTGTATCAAAGAGTGGTCCGGAGAGCTCTATTACTTTTTTTGTCCCCTCCGACTCCATTTTGTCTTTCAAGAAATCTCTCTCCGCCACTACCTTGCCTTGATCATCGTATATGGGATGAGATGTCGTCGCCTCAACTATCTTTCCCTCTGCCAAGTCCTTTTCGACACTCTCACGGAGATTATCCGGCAATGAGTCTAGGTCTTCCTTTGAGAAGTTGCTAGCCGTATTGACCGAAAATCGAGAAAAGCCCAACTGAAGAGACTTAAAAAGGGCTTGTGCCTCATCAGCCCCTGCGAGATGCTCCTTAAACATCCTTAGCGTGAAGCCCTCGTACCTCTCACTATCAATGCCGGAGAGGCTGTTGCAGGTCGCGAACCACTCCATTAGAGCATTTGATATCTCCCCCTTAAGCTGAGCTACGAGGGACAGGAAGAGCCGATTTGAGTTCGTCAATTCTTCCTTCCCCACTCCCTCTTGGAAGTACTCTCCTGAGACCTCAATTTCGTCAGCAGACCTTATGAAAAGCTCCTTCTCGTCTGTGAAATAGGATGATTTCTCATACAGCCACTCCGAGGTGATCTCCGTACTGGTGTACTCAAATCCATAGCGATAGACCCTATCTCGGCTAATAAACTGGATCTCAAAGAAGGTTGTCTTGCCACTTGATATAGTGTCTAACGCAAAAGGATCAAATGGCAGCTTGTCCCCATTGTTCAGACGGACGGAATTGATGACAATCTGTCGCATCGTATGGATGGCAAGGAGGAGATTACTCTTACCACTCGAGTTGGCACCATAAAATACTGCCACCGGCAGGAGCCGATAACCGCAGAGACTGATGAGAGACTCTTCCTTGTCTCCCTCAGAAGAAGCCTCCATACTAAATGTCCTTATCTCCCTAAAAGACCGATAATTGCGGACCGTGAAATTTATTAGCATATGATTTGTAGTCTAATAAGGCAAAGATAGCATTAATAGAGACTTAGTCATAATGCTAGGATCCGAGGCAAATGCATCACCGTCGGATGAGGGGCAGGGGTTACACGTTCGAGTGGGACAGCTACGAAAAACGCACCCCTATCGGGGTGCCACACCGGCCGACCCGACCGATGGAGCCCGCTTTTTTATTCTCTCGGGGAAAATGGCTAATTTTACACTGTCGGAGTTTGGTCCCGACCTTTTTGCCACTAAAAATCATCTAACCAAATACTTACAATCGATTCATGAATACAACTGACTTCAGCATCCGCGAGATCGGCGTCACCGACCCCGAGGAGAAGAAGAGGATGCTCGAGACCATCGGTGTCAAGAGCGTCGACGACCTCATCCACCGTGTCATGCCGTCGGACATCCTGATCGACAAGGAGCTGGACCTCCCCGAGCCGATGAGCGAGCGCGAGCTGATCGAGCACATCAATGAGCTGGGCGAGAAGAATCAGATCTTCTCCTCCTACATCGGTATGGGCTGGTACGACACCTGCACCCCCGCCGTCATCCAGCGTAATATCCTCGAGAACCCCGCTTGGTACACCTCCTACACGCCCTATCAGGCAGAGGTGTCGCAGGGACGACTGGAGGCGCTCTTCAACTTCCAGACCGTCATCACCGAGCTCACCCGCCTACCGCTGACCAATTGCTCCCTCCTCGATGAGGCGACCGCAGCTGCCGAGGCATGCGCCATGTTGCTGAATGTCCGTAAGCGGGCTGAGGAGAAGACCAAGACAAAGATCTTCGTCTCCAATAACCTCTTCGCCACCACCCGCCGCGTCATCGAGACACGCGCCTCGCAGTGGGACTGCGAGCTGGTCTACGGCTGCCCCGATGAGATCACCCTCGACGATACCTTCGCCGGTGCCGTCGTCCAGTACACCAATGACAATGGTCAGGTGATCGAGCTCAAGAGCTTCCTCGAGAAGGCAAAGAAAGCCGGTGTCCGTGTCGCCGTCGCTGCCGACCTGATGTCCCTCGTGCTGATGACCCCTCCCGGTGAGCTGGGTGCCGACATTGTCTTCGGCTCCTCTCAGCGCTTCGGCGTGCCGATGTACTTCGGTGGTCCCTCCGCCGGCTACCTCGCCGCCACCGATGAGTACAAGCGCATCATCCCAGGACGCATCATCGGTGTGACCGTCGACCGTCTGGATCACAAGGCCTTCCGCCTCGCTCTCCAGACCCGCGAGCAGCACATCAAGCGCGAGCGCGCCACCTCCAATATCTGTACCGCTCAGGCTCTCCTCGCCACCATCGCCGGTATGTATGCCGTCTATCACGGACCGGAGGGACTCAAGGACATCGCCGGACGGATCCACACCTACACCGTGGTCCTGGACCGTCAGCTCCGCAAGCTCGGCTACAAGCAGGCCAATACGCTCTACTTCGACACCCTCAAGATCGTCGACCTCTCCGAGGAGAAGGTGGCCGCCATCCGTCGCATCGCCGAGGAGAGCGGCTGCAACTTCCGCTACTTCGCCGACGGCACCTCCATCGGCATCTCCCTCGATGAGACCACGGAGGTGAGCGACCTCGCCACCCTCTTCTACATCTTCACCGAGGCGAAGAAGGCCGACTCTGAGGTCGACGTGCCGGAGATCCCCGCAGAGTGGCTGCCGATGGACGAGAAGGTCCGTCGCGAGGGCGACTTCATGCAGCAGGAGGTCTTCAGCCTCTACCACACCGAGACCGAGCTGATGCGCTACTGCACCCGTCTCGGCCGGCGTGACCTCTCCCTTGCCGACTCGATGATCTCCCTCGGCTCCTGCACGATGAAGCTCAATCCTGCCGCCTCCCTCTTCATCCTCTCCAATGCCCACTTCTCCTGCATCCACCCCTACGCTCCATCTGAGCAGGTGGAGGGCTACCTCGAGATGATCGACGGGCTCGGCAAGATGCTCTGCACGATCACAGGATTTGACGACATCTCCTTTATGCCCAATTCCGGTGCCGCCGGTGAGTACGCCGGTCTGCGCACCATCCGCGAGTACTTCATCGACCACGGGCAGGAGGACCGCAAGGTGATCCTCCTCCCCGAGTCGGCTCACGGCACCAACCCCGCCTCCACCTCCCTCGCCGGACTGGAGCCGGTGATCGTCAAGTCGACGGAGAATGGCGAGATCGACGTAGAGGACTTCCGCACCAAGGCGGAGCAGCACAAGGACCGCCTCGCCGGCACCATGATCACCTACCCGAGTACGTACGGCATCTTCGAGGTACACATCCGTGAGCTCCTCAAGATCGTGCACGACCGCGGCGGACTGGTCTACATGGACGGAGCCAATATGAACGGTCAGTGCGGCTGGACCAACCCCGGCTTCATCGGTGCGGACGTCTGCCACCTCAACCTCCACAAGACCTTCGCCATCCCCCACGGCGGTGGCGGTCCCGGTGAGGGCTGCATCTGCATGACGAGCAAGCTCGCACCCTACAAGCCCTCTCACCCGCTGATGCATGGCGAGGACCGCATCCCCGTCTCCGCAGCGCCCTTCGGCAGCGCCGGCATCCTCGGCATCACCTACGCCTACATCCGCATGATGGGCGCCAAGGGACTCAGGGCTGCCACCGCCGGAGCGATCCTCAACTCCAATTACCTCTCCGCACGTCTGCAGGAGGACTATGGCGTCCTCTACCGCGGTGAGACCGGCTTCGTCGGTCACGAGTGCATCGTCGAGTGCCGCAACTTTGGCTCCGTCGGCATCACCGACCTCGACATCGCCAAGCGACTGATGGACTACAACTACCACGCCCCGACGCTCTCCTTCCCCGTCCACGGCACCCTCATGGTGGAGCCGACCGAGAGTGAGAGCCTCAAGGAACTCGACCGCTTCGTCGAGGTGATGAAGCGCATCCGCGCTGACATCCAGGAGATCATGGATGGCAAGGCTGACGTGGAGGACAACGTCCTCAAGAATGCCCCCCACCCCCTCTACGAGGTGGCCACCGACGAGTGGAGCCACCCCTACACGAGGGAGAAGGCTGCCTTTGACCTCCCCTACCTCCACGACTGGAAGCACTGGGTCAATGTTGCTCGCGTCAACGACGGCTACGGCGACCGCAACCTCGTCTGCTGCTACATCCCTGCCGGCGAGCTTATCTCCAATGAGAATGCGATGAAGGAGGAGAAGTAATCCCCCGTCCCTGATACCTGAGGGGGCACAGCACAGAGAGAGATCTGCGCTGTGCCCCCCCTCTGTATGCTAAGGAGTGCTACCGGGTGTCGCACTGCGCTATCTTATCGGACGGGTCGGACGGGTCGGACGAGTCGGACAGTGCAATAGACACCTAGCCTTTGCCCATAAGGTCCGCCTCACCTGACAACCCCGAAGGGGTGCTTCACCGCCTGCCGATCCCGCCTACCAATCGTAGGGCTGCAACCACCTGCCAGCCGACCGCCCCGCCTGACAATCCCGCTGGGGACCCCGACAGGGGTCCGTCTTGCATAGCCCGGCGGTCGAGGCACGAAGTGCCGAAGACCCCGGGTTTCCTGCGTTCCACCTTTATGACACGACCCCGACAAGGTGTCGCTCCCTCAGGCGATCTCCATTACAAGCGCCACACTCTTCACTATGAGACGAAGAGCTCTATGTTACTCAAATGCGTCATCCTTGTCAAATGACTCTACGATCGGACTATCTGCTATTAAAGTGGTACCTTAGTCGGTGACATACCAACTCTGACCTTCGGAAGCTCCGTGCTGTAGAACTAGGAAATCTACGGAT
>ERZ1673752.2005-NODE-2005-length-24924-cov-12.076280_pt1 | contig 24924 bp, 22 predicted proteins | sample MGYA00580195_ERZ1673752 | MGnify/ENA primary metagenome ERZ1673752 (study PRJEB41218, sample SAMN15661744) | gut metagenome | host: Homo sapiens | place: Canada: London | collected 2015-08-20/2019-03-30 | study: EMG produced TPA metagenomics assembly of...
TACCGAACACAGAAGTTAAGCTCACATGCGCCGAAGATACTTGTCGGGTGACTGATCGGGAAAATAGGTAGTGCCAACATATATATTCCTCCTTAGCTCAGCCGGTAGAGCATCTGACTGTTAATCAGGGGGTCGTTGGTTCGAGTCCAACAGGGGGAGCCACTGATAGCCGTCACGAATGTGGCGGCTATCGTTCTTTCAAAGATTATGGGCCTTTAGCTCAGTTGGTTAGAGCAGCCGGCTCATAACCGGTCGGTCCTGGGTTCGAGTCCCCGAAGGCCCACCACCAATTTCATACAGGGGTATAGCTCAATTGGTAGAGCGGCGGTCTCCAAAACCGTAGGCTCAGGGTTCAAGTCCTTGTGCCCCTGCCAGCTCGTCGCGAACTGCGCAAGTTCGCGACGACTTTTTTATGCTTTGCATAAAAAAGCCATCTCTCACTTGCTCCGCTGCTCCTCGCTTCAAACCCGCAATCGCTTCGCTGGATTGCGGGTTTGTGCTTCAAATCTGATAGTTGATCCATAGTGATCACATGTGCAAATTAAAATAATCCGAACCGGGGCTTCGTGATCGAAGACGGGTTCGGATTATTTGTTTCTTTTTTAAGAAGCGTTGGCGGCCTGCGTTGTAAGCGCTGCCGGATAGCTTGTGGAAACGCCGCGAACGGTGGTCACCAGCTGCACTTGTGCTGCTTCCGGTGCGAGGAAGCGGAAGCCGTCTGCGGTGAGGCAGGCTTCATACCACACGCCGTCCGCGCAGGCAAATACTGGGGCAGTCTCGTCCGGCGTTTCCGGGAAGCTTCCCTGATAGCAGGAAAACCCTGCAAAGCCGCTTTCCGACACGCTCACGGTGATTGCCTGCTGCACTTCCAGCGCCCAGTCCGGCGCCTGCCTCTGCGGCGCAGGGAGCAGCGGCGGGCGCTGCGCGAGCCAGCGGAGGTTCCACTGTGCGATCTCAGCAATCAGAACGTCCGGCACCGCCTCTGCCTGTGACAGGTCATACGGCATGCTCCGGGAGAAGACCGCCTGCGAAAACTGCCCGGCGAGATCCGCATGCAGCGCGTTTCCGAAGGAATCACGGAACATGAAGAGTGTCCCCTCCGCATTGGCCTGCGTTTCGATCCGCTGATCGTCTGCCCCGCGCACATCGCCGAGGTAAGTAAACGCGCGCACTTCCGCCGGGGCAGGCGCGTCTTCCGTCCGGTCGGACGCCGGATAGAGCATCCGGTACAGATCGCCCGCGTGCGCCTGCGAGGAAACTGCGATATCCGCAGAAGCCGTTTCTTTTCCAAGCGCCTGCAGGATCTTGCCGCAGGCAAGATAGGAGCCGTAGCCGTTCCAGTGGCTGTCCGTCCGGTAATACGTGCGCGTTCCGCGCCCCGTGAGCGTTTCACGCAGGTCGCAGAACGAAACGCCCTGCTCCGTCAGCGCCTGTTCCAGCCGGTCCAGATCGGAGGTGGCCCCGGTTTTCCGGTATTGTCCGGGCATGTATTCGGGGTAGATCGTGTTTTTGTTCGGCGCGCAGACGAATAAAAAGGCCGTTCCCTGCTGCGTGCAGTATTCCTGCAGCAGCGCGAGATTGCGCGCGGCGCAGAACAGCTCCCGCCCGGTCATGGGGTTCGTCCCCTGAAAATCATCCAATGTGTCCGCGTAAAAGAGCCAGCCGTCTTTCCCCAGTACCACGTCTTCGGACGCCGATTCCCGGAAAACGGCCGCCTGTACGGTGCTGTTCGCCGTAATGAGCGCCGGACGCAGGAAAAAGCGTCCCGCAAAATAGTCCGCCGTCTCCGACAGCACATCTGCGTTCAGTTTTCCTCCGCGCCAAAGGCGCGGCTTCGCCGCAAGGCGCTCGTTGGAGACCGCGTCGGACGGACCAAACGCCAGCATGCCCACGAGCGGGATCAGCAGCAGCGCCAGACACAGCCCGCAAAGAAGTTTTCCCTGTTTTTGTTTCTTCATCGCGCACCTCAAAAGCCTGCATAGATAAACGGCTGGAACGAATGCGACGCCAGCTGCATCAGACACAGCAGAAGCCCCAGAACCGTCAGCACGTCAAGAGCCGGGGAGAGCCACCAACTGCCCGCCAGACGCTTTTTCGCAAGCGGCCACAACGGAAGGCAGGCGGCTGCGCCCGCAAGGCACCAGAAGACTGTCCCTGCCGTCAGAAGGTTCTGCAGCGCAAGGCGGCAGCCTTCTACGGGCGCGAAGCCGGTGAGCATCGCGCGCAGCAGCGCAAGCGCCTGCGGAAGACTTTCCGCCCGGAACAGAACAAAGCCGAAGATCACGACCAAAAGCGTATACAGATGCCCGTACCAGCGCGTCTTGAGCGTATGCTTCCGGTCCAGCAGCGTCTCCGCGCCGCAGAACAGCCCGTGCCACAGCCCCCAGAGGACAAACGTCCAGCCGGTCCCGTGCCAGAGCCCCGTCGCCAGAAACACGGCGAGCTTATTGAGGACTGTGCGTGCCTGCCCCTTCCGGCTGCCGCCGAGCGGGATATAGACATAGTCCCGGAACCAGCCGGAGAGCGTCATATGCCAGCGCCGCCAGAACTCGCTGACGGAGCCTGCGCAGTAGGGATACCGGAAGTTTTCAGGCAGCTGTACCCCAAACAGCAACCCCAGCCCCAGCGCCATATCGCTGTAGCCGGAAAAATCAAAATACAGCTGCAGACAATAGCTGAGCGCGCCTGTCCACGCGCCGAGCGCATCGATGGCGGCAAGCGAAAACATCGCGTCAGCCAGCTTTGCCGCGGCAGCCGATAAAAGCACCTTTTTGCAAAGCCCGCACACAAAGCGCCGCGCACCCTGCGTATTTTTTTGCCAGCTCACCTCGCGCCTGTCCAGATACGGGCGCAGCGCGGAGAACTTCAGGAAAGGGCCTGCGGTCAGCTGCGGGAAAAACGTCAGATACTGCAGCGCCTCGCGCAGGCTTTTTGTGCCGTCTGCGGGGGTTTTGTACGTGTCGGCGACATAGCTGATCGCCTGAAACGTGTAAAACGAGATGCCGAGCGGCAGCGCGCCGCGCACCTTATAAAGTGCCAGCACCGCAAGATCCAGCACCACGCAGAGCCCCAGCATGAGCCCGCGTGCCTTTTCCCGCGCCATCAGATAGCGTCCCACGCCGTAGTGCAGCAGGCACGAGCCCAGCAGCAGCGGCAGATGCCGCAGATCGCCGAACGCGTAAAATAGCAGCCCCGCCGCGACCCAGAGGATGTTCCTGCATCGCGTGCTCCGCACCAGCTGATAGACGATCACCGTCAGCGGCAGAAACGCAAACAAAAAAATGGGCGAAGTAAAGCTCATGGCTACTCCTTATTCTTCGGGGAAATAATACCGGAAGCCGCGGTACAGGCCGTCCTGCTCCTCGGCTCCGAACATGTCGATCGGCTCACGGCCGAACATGTAAAGATACGCATACTCAAGCTGCGCGTCATATAGAAGCGCTTTGCCATCCTGCTCGATCATGGTCCAGGCGTGGTCATTTGTGGGCTTGCTTTCCCAGCCCGCGACCACATACGCCTGATAGCCGAGCTGTCTTGCGCAGTACATGAAAAGCCCGGCGAAGCAGTAGCAGTTGCCCTTGCCGGTCTCCAGAAATGCAGCCGCCGCTTCCTCCGCCCAGTCGGTCGTGCCCGCGTCGTAGTGCTGCATGGAAAGATAGCGGTAATTGTCGCGGATGTAGGCATACGCCTGCCGGAGCTTTTCCTCGCGCGAAGCAGTCTTTTCGCACGCCGCGGTCAAAAGTGCCTGCACGCCCTCGTCAAGCGTCTCGTTTCCGCTGGTGTACCGGCCGTCCGGCTCAAAGTACAGATAGCCGTCGGACGCATCCTGCAAAGCGCTGCCGTCCGCCGTCACTTCATAAAGCGCGCCGTTCAGCTCCAGAATGCCCGGATCGTGCGGGGTGAACACGAAGCCCGCTTCTCCGGCGTGGATGTAAACAGTCCCTTCGCAGTCGTTCAGCCCCGGCACAAATTCGTGCAGACTGTGATCGCTGTTCAGGTAATACTGCGCGCCGTCCGGCGTCTGCATGCTGGTTTTCTCAACGCGGCTTCCGTCCTGCGCGTAATAATAGAACGCGCCGTTTTCCTCTGTCACGCCGGTTTTCACAGGAACAGGCTCGATCCGGATCGGTTCCGGCTGCGGCTGCTCTGTGGGCGCTGACATCTCGGTCTGCGCCGCGGGCGGTATCTCCTCCTGCACGGGTGCTTCCGCGCTGCATGCGCAGAACAGAACTGCCAGCAAAAGCGCTGCCAATGTCAGAAAAGCATGCTTTTTCACGGCGTTTCCTCCGTCAATTGCCGGTCTCCCAGCGGTTCGATGGACGAGAACGCCGTAAAGACGGCGCTGCCGTCCTCGCCGTCCGGCACGATCGCGCTGACGCACCAGCTCGTTCCGTTTACCTTCCAGAGCGCGACGCGCGCGCTGACGGGCGCTTCGGTGTCATAGGCGGGTGCGTTCACGTTGGCCGAGAAGCAGTCCCCGTTCCATCCGGCAGCCGTCACGGTGAAGTCCTTCGTTTCCGGCGCAAGGTAATAATACGCCTGCACCACACCGATGCAGATGCGCTCCAGCTCCGCCTGCTTGAACAGCGACAGGTCCGCCTGAAGCTTCTGCACGTCAAGTCTCGTTTTCTGCGAGCCGTCCGTGCCGGTGAGGGAGATCCGATCCTCCGTCTCCTCCCACGAAAGCGCCGCTTCGTCAAAGGTCATGACAAGCCCGCTGTCCGCAAGCAGCGAAGTCCGTCCGGCGAAGGGCGGAACATACACGCTCTCATCCACGGGCGGTTCTTCGTCTGCCGTCTCATCGGAAGCATCGCTTGACGGTTCCTCCTGCGCAGGCTGCTGCACAGGCTCGGACGATATCTTGGACGGCTCCTCCTGCTTTGCCGGAGACAGCCGCTTCACCTGCCCGACCACGGCGAGCACTGCGCCCACGACGAGCAGCAGCACGCACACGATGATGATGTATAGCCCGTTGCGCCTGAAAAACCGCTCAACAGGGCTTCTTTTTCTTCTGTCTGCCATGGCTCAGCTCCTTTCCGGCTCCAGAGCCTCCGGGCGCTCCGTCCGGCAGTAAAGCGGGAACGCGTTCCGGTCCTGCGAGAAGAGGATGATCGCCTTCATGTCGCGGTACAGAACGTCGGGCGTCGCGTAGATCAGTCCGTCGTTGCCGGTGTCTGTCTTGCGCAGCTGGTCCCAGTCCTTGTACCGGCTCTGCAGCACGTAGGGATCCGCCACCAGAAAATACGGCTGCCCGTCGATGACCTCATAATCGCACAGCACCATGTAATGCTCGTGGCTCGTGAACGCACCCTTGACGACGTGGATGATCGCCAGATAGCCCTGGTTTCCGATCTGGTCGGCGAGCGTCTGCATATCCACGTCCGCTTTTTTATAGATCGTGGGGGCGTTGAGCTTTGTGCCGTAGCGCGCATACTCAAGGTTCTCATAGTAGCGCGCGATGCCCTCAAAATACTCGTTGGGAAGCCCGTAGCTCACGGGGTAATTATCCTGCAGGGCATACGTCCGCATCCAGCGGGGCGTGATCTCGACCTTATGATACGTCGAAAATACCATCGCCGCGCACGCGCAGCCGCAGCCGCGGTCCTTGAGCGTCGCGCCGTTTCCCTCAAACTCAAAGATCTCGCCCGCCCAGTCGGGGTCGGTCTGCGCGAAATAATAGAGATCGTCGAGCTGGCCGGAGCGCGCGACCGTGCCGTAGGTCCCGGTCTTTGTCAGCTCATATTTGTAGCTCGCCTCGATATCGTGTCGCATGTCGGCGCTCAGAGCGGGGAGATGGGCGAGCAGATAGTCGGTGAGCTCATCGATGCAGGCGGTTTTTCCCTCGAGCCCGCAGAAGCGGTAGATCGTCTCAAAGAGCGCCGCCAGATGCGCGTCAAAATACGTCTCGACCGGCTCGCCCGCACGCACCTGCGTATAGGTCACGAACTCATTATCGGGGTAAGTGGTGTTGGAATAGAGCGCGTTTTTGATGGTCTTCACCCGCTCGTCCGACTGTCCGGGCAGGACCTCATAGCTCGACGTCTCATAGCGCTCCAGAACATAGCGCGGGATCGTCACGCGGTGAAAGTCCACGCCCTCCCACGAAAACGTCTGCGAGCCAAGCACCTTGGGAAGCGAAATGCCCGCGAGCGCCTGATCGGTGAACGCGATCTTCTCCGCGCCTGCCTGCAAAGTAAGCGCGCCAAGCGCCAGCATGCCGAAAAGCATGCCGGACGCCAGTCTTCGAAGCTTGTGTTTCATGTGGGATTCCTTTCTAGTTCTGCCCGATCACATCGTAGACCGTCTCCGTGCCGTCGGGCGCGCGATAGGTGTAGACCGTAAAGCCGTCATAGGAGAGCTCACCGTCCTCGCCGTCTCCGAGGCAGGACGAAGCGTAGCTCTCGCTGGCCGGTTTGCCGATTTCGTCTGTCAGCGCCGTCAGGTCTTCGCCGATCATCTGCTGCGCCGTCTCAAAGCTGTTCTTCTTTTCTCCGCACGCGCACAGCAGCAGGCAAAGCGCAAGCGCAAGCGCCATCAGTTTTCCGATTTGTTTCATAGTTCCCTCCGCTAAAACTCACTGTAGACAAAGCTGACGCCCTGCGTGTCCATCAACAGCCACGCGGCAAAGACCAGCGCCGCCGTCAGCGCGCAGAAAAGCGCCGTCCAATACCATTTAGACAGGATCGCGTGTTTCATCCGCGTTCCAAAATTCAACCATCGCCCGATCAACGGCAAGCCACCCCTTCCAGCCCAGATGCATCGTATCGCACAGGAAATACGGCGTGTATTCCTCCTGCGTCAGATCGAGCATCGTCACATTGTCATACGCTTCGGCAATTTCACGCACCGCCTCATAATAGGTCTGGCGCGTGCTTTGTGAAAGCCCCGTGTAGTCGCTCCATTTGCCGTTCACCGGCACGTGGACAAAGAGCGCCTGAATGTCCTTTGCCCTGCAGATCTCAAACAGGCACCGCAGATCGTCGTACTCCGGCGAACTATCGTAGGAGACTGCCGCGTCGCGGCCCGCCATCTGGGGCAGCCGGTGCCCGACGTAGGTCTGATAGTAGGCGTCGAGCATGAAATAATCATTGTTCGTCACCTGCCGGGAGGCCGCCTGCATTGCAAGCGCTTCCTCCTGCGCCCAGTCGATCTCCCCGGACTTTGCCTCGCCCACGGAATAATCGCCCCGGCGGATCAGCCGCGCGGAGACCGCCAGATCCTTTGTATCCAGCAGCCACCGGGAGATACCCGCATACAGCGCGAGCAGCGCTTTGGAAAGCGCGCTGTCAGCCTCCCACGCTTTTGATAAAAGCCCTGCCGCCGTGTGTGTCTGCAGGCTCGTCCCGTTCTGCGCGTTATACTGCGCGATCAGGCTCTGCACGCGGCAGGCGACATACCGGCGCGTATCGGCAGGGATCTCATCGTCTTTCAGAAGCGCGAGCAGCTGCTGCTCAGAAAAGTTCGCCAGAAACAGATCCGGCGCAATGCCGCCCTCGACATAGGACTGCGGCGCGGTGATCAGAACGATCTTTTTCCCCTTGAGGCTGTCTCCGGACGCGCCGACTGCCATCGCGTGAACGAGCGACTGGCACGAGCCGCGCCCGACGAGATCGACCTGAAAGCCCGCGCGCTTTCCGGCAAAGAAGTTTGCCGGGTGCGTGGGGATCTCGAAGGTCTTGAGCTCGCTCGAACCGAAAACCGTCAGCGTGTCCGGCAGCTCTGCCGCCTCTTTCACGAGATACGTCCCCGTGATCTTCTCCACATCCAGCGTGTTCCCGAGCGCTTCCGGGTAAGACGGCGCAGTGATCTGGACCGTCAGCCGCACCAGCGCCAGTCCCAGAATTACCGCCGCCAGACACAGAAGCGCCCTGCATCCTTTCCGCATCGCGCTTACTCCAGAAGCGCCGCGATCTTGGCGGGCGTGGAAATTTCCTCGCGCGTGAGGTTTGCGACATCCAGTCTGCGCCCGAAGCTCTCCAGCTGCACCAGCAGCTCTACCAGTCCGAACGAGTCGAGAATGCCCTCTTCAAACAGCTCGGTGTCGGACGCGATCTCGCCCTCGTCCGCGCCGGCAATTTCACAAATTGCGGTAAGTACCTGATCGATCATAGAAAATTACCTCCTAAAACAGTCTTCCGGAGAAGATCAGAAGTCCGAAGCTGAATAAGTGCAGCGTCAGAAGCCGCAGGACCCAGCTCGCGCGCGGGTCCTTTTTGAGTGCCTTGAATTTTTTGCAGCGCGTGTCCAGAATGTCGTTGACGCACATGAGAAGCCCGTGATACGCACCGTAGACCAGATACGCGGCCGTCAGTCCGTGCCAGAGCCCCATGACGAGCATCGTCAGCACGTACCCGAGATAGGAGCACGTCCGTCTCTCCTTGAACCACTTTCCGCGCAGCGCCGCCATGCAGAAGCGCGTGTAGACATAGTCGCGCAGGAAGGTGGAAAGGGAAATGTGCCACCGGGACCAGAAATCCTTCATGTCGACGCTCAGGAAGGGCAGGTTGAAATTCTCCGGCTGCTCGATGCCGAGCAGATACGCCGTCCCGATCGCCATGCGGCTGTAGCCCGCGAAATTGAAAAACATGAAAAGCGTGTAGCCGTACATGTACCCGAGCGTGCCAAGCGGCGTATCGGGCATGCGCGCGACCCAGTACTGCCAGATGAGATTTCCGAGGACGAAATTATAAACAGCCCCCGTCGCCAGCCGCCAGAACCCTTCCTTCAGAAGCGTCTCATACGCCTCCGGGCTTCTCGTCTTTCCAAGATCGGCAGAAAAGCGTTGAAACCGGTCCAGCGGGCCCGAGAGGATCGACGGGAAGAACAGCAGAAAATAGCTCACATTCAGCGGCCAGAGCTTCGTCAGGTGCCCGTCGTAGATCTCCACGAGGATCTGCACCGCCCGGAACGAGACATAGCTGATGCCGAGCATCGAGAAGACCGAAAACTCCCGCACAAAGACAGAAAGCTTCGTGAAGATCAGCGGCAGCAGGCTCAGAAGCAGAAAAATCCACAAAACCCAGCGCTTTTCCGACGTTTTCCGCACCCGAAGGTACAGGAAGATCATGGCCAGCTGCCACAGCCAGAACAGCGCCAGCGTCAGAAGCTTTCGCGGCGTGTCAAAGATCAAAGCCAGCATGACCGCGGTGATAACAAAGCCGCACACGCGCAGATTCTTTCCCCGCAGACCGAGGATCACCGCCGGAAGCAGCGCCAGCGCCAGCGTGAAGAAAAATCCAAGCCCGGAATAGGGACTCATAGCTCCTCCTAAGTTGCGCGCAGCGCGCGCAGTTGTTTTTTGTCGATCTTGCCGTTTGTGTTGAGCGGGAACGAATCCACCGCGATAATCCTGCGCGGCACCATGTAGGACGGCACCAGCGCGCTCAGCTCCTTTTTAATGCGCCTTGCGCGCTGCAGGCTTCCCTCTCCGTCCGGCTTTTCCAGCATCACATAGGCGGTCAGTGCGACGGCCTTCCCGTCCTGCAGCTCCGCCAGAACGGCGGCTCTTGCGATATTGGAGACCTTTGCAAGGTTATTTTCCACGTCCTCCAGCTCTACCCGGAAGCCGTTGAGCTTGATCTGATTGTCGAGCCTGCCGAGATAATAGATCAGTCCATTTTCCATCCGGCACAGGTCTCCCGTGCGGTAGCCGCGCCTGCCGCCGTCGGCAAAGAACGCGCGTGCGTTCAGGTCCGGCCGTCCCAGATATCCGGGGCTGACCGTATCTCCGAGCAGGCAAAGCTCGCCCGCTTCTCCCGGCGCGAGCGCCTTTCCATCCGCGCCGCAGATGCGCGCCTCACAGTTGGAAAATGCATAGCCGATGGGAAGCGGCGCGTCTGACAGCAGCATTTCCCGCGTCATCCGCGCGCCCGTAACGAGAACGGTCGTCTCCGTAGGGCCGTAGGCGTTGACAATCGGGACGCCCGGAAAGCGCTCCGTCAGCTTCTGCGCCAGCTTTTTTGTCAGGACTTCGCCGCAGAACAGCAGCTGCCGCAGCCGCGGCATGAGCGCGCCGCAGAACTGCTCCGACTGCACGCAAAGCTCAGCCAGCGACGGCGTCGACACCCAATCGGTAAGATCCGCCTTTTTCAGAATTTCAAACAGCAGCTTCGGGTTTTCCAGCGCCGTCCGGTCTGCTGTCCAGAGCGTCATGCCGCGCCCGAGCGCCTCATAGAGCGCGCAGACGGAAACGTCAAAGGAATAGGAAATTTCGTTCAGAAACGCGCCGCCGGGCTGCATCCCGTCAAAAAACGGGCGCACGCCCGCATGGAACGCGGCAAGATTTCCCGCCGTGATCTGCACGCCCTTGGGTTTTCCGGTCGAGCCGGAGGTAAAGAGAATATATGCGGTCTCGTCCGGCTTCAGCCAGTCCTCTTCCGCAGAAGGCGCGCAGGGCTGCGTCAGGATCTTTTGCAGCTGCGAAGGATCCAGGTGCGGCAGCTCCAGCGTGCCTGTGAGATCCACGATCACGCACGGCTTTGCCTCTGCGGCGATCTGCGCTACCCGCTCAGCAGGATATGTCACATCGACTGGCACATAGCCGCGCCCGGCCTTGAGACTTCCGAACATGCACGCCGGGATCTCCAGCTCCTTGTGCCCGTAGATCAGGACCGGCGCCCTGCTGCCCGACGCCGCCTGCTGCAGATACGCGGCGAACGCGTCGGACCAATCGTTCAGTTCCCGGTAGGAAAGCGTCTGCTCGCCGTAGACGATCGCCGTGCGATCGGTTCCGGCAAACTGCGCAAGTTTTTTCAGGATCTCCATAGGCGGTTCCTCATTGTAAAGCGTTCTCGTCCCACTGGTGCGTCTTCCGCAGGAGCGCGGCGGACGCCATGCAGTAATCCTCCGCGTGCTCTGCGAAGCTCCCGCCGTACAGCGGGTCAAAATAGATGCCCTCACCGCCGACGACCGCGTAGACCCACGCGTGCTCGACCGGTTCCGCGCCTTCCTCGCGCACGAACGTTCCCTGCACCAGCTGCGCGTCAAATCCCATCCGCCGCAGCAGAACGGCCATCAGCGCCGCCTGTGCGTCGCAGTTGCCCTTGCGCTTCTGCAGAAGCTCCAGCGCGAGCTGTTCGGTCAGCTCGTCCGAAAAGCCGCCGCTGGTGTCTGCTGTTCCCGGGCGGTAGGTAATATCGTGGGCGATAAAATCAAAGACGGCGCGCAGGTTCTCCTGCTCGCTGTTTTTCGTGCTGCACCGCTCCTGCAGAAGCGCCAGCACCGCGTCGTCCAGCGCCGCGTTGCCCGTCGGTTCTCCCGCGGGCGCATACAGCTTCGGCGCGCACGCCGCCAGCGTCAGCAGCAGCGCAGCCAGCATCAGACATAAGATCTTCCGCATACCGCACCCTCACTGCGCGCGATGCTCGCAGACGATGCCGATGGCGCATACCGTATCGCCGTTCAGTTCAAAATAGATCCCCGCCGGGACCATCTGGTCGCTCGCAGCAGGAAGCTCGAAGGACACGACGCTGCCGGTTCTGGTGTAATCCGAGCCGTAGGCGTCCCCCACATCCTTGAGACTGCTGCCGATGGTGATGCCGCGCGCGGTCTGCACGTTCTGCTCCGCGTAGGCCTCCATCAGATGCTCCGCGCCGTCGTCGCCGGGGTAGGTAAATACCGAGAAGCCGTCACCCGAGTAGGTGTGCTCCATGCCGGAATACACGCACGAGACCGCTTCCGCGGTTTCATAGTCCCCATCAAAGGCCGCCAGCAGAGCGTCCACGCTGCTCTTCGCCGTGACCTCCACGCCGTTCACCGTCATGGAAAGATCCGCTTCCGACAGTGTCTTCTGCCGGTTTCCGCATGCGCAGAGCGCCGCGCAGAGCACCAGCGCCAGCAGCAGGGCAATTGCTTTTTTCATCTCTTGTCCCTCTTATTCCGCGTCGACGATCGTCTCGACGCCGTTTTCCCGATAGGTATAGACCGTAAAGCCGTCATAGGTCCAGACGCCGTCGTCGCCGGGGCCGGAGCAGGACGCTTCATACTGCGTCTCGAGCGGCTCGCCGATCGCCTGCGTCAGCGCCGCCGCGTCCTGATCGACGAAGGTCAGCGCCGTTTCCAGTGCCGTCGGATCTGTTTCTTCCGGCTCCTGCGCGGGTACATCCTCGGTTTTTTCCTCGGCTTCCGCCGCTTCCGGTGCAGCCGCTTCCGGCTGCACGGCGGGGGCTTCCTCCGGGCGTTTTTCCTCCGTTACATTCTGCGCTTCAGGCGCGGGGGCTTCGGCTGCAGGCTCCGCGGTCTCTCCGCAGGCGCACAGCAGCGCCAGGCAAAGCGCCAGGATCCAAATGACAATGCTCTTTTTCAAAACCGTTCTCCTCTTTTCCTTCTTCGTCAGTGCTTGAGATATCTGGCGTGCGCCGTCTCATACTGTACGCCGTATGCGCCGTAATCGTCGTTGCTGATACCGGCGCGGAGATTATAGTTTTCGATCTGCGGGTCATACAGGAGCGTCTGTCCGTCCTGCGTGATCTCGACCCAGCCGTGGGCGATCGGGTACCAGTTCCACACGTAGCCACACTCGCCGATGATGCATTCCGCTTCAAAGCCGAGCCGCCGGGAAAGCAGGCAGAAGCTCGCGGCAAAGTTATAGCAGTCGCCCTTTCCGGTCGAGAGGATCTTCTCCGCAAAGTCCAGAAGCTTTTCATAGGGCGGCGTTTTGACCTCCGCGCCGAACGCGGCGTTGCGCCCGAGATATTTATAGCTCCGCACGTAGTCATAGCACGCGCGCAGCATCTGCTCCTGCGTCATATCCTGCGTCGTGCAGGCGGCGATCACCTCGTCGAGGAGCCCATCCAGTTCTTCATTTCCGGTGGTGTAATATCCGTTTTCGTCAAACAGATACTCGCCCATGGCTCCGTTCTGCAGCAGCTGTCCGCCGCGCAGCGTAAGGACCACATGCCCGTCCGCCCGGTGAAGCGCGCCGTCCGCAAAAATGCAGCCCGTGTCCGTATCCGAAAGATAGCGCCAGCCGCCGCTGGTGAAAAGTCCGTTTTGCCGGATAACGCAGCCGTCCTCATCGACCACGAAGCTGCGCCCATCCTGCGTGTGCGCGCCCGCGCGCATCGGGGAGACCGCGAGCGTCCGCACATTCCACTGCTCACCGGCATCTTTCAGATACTCGTGCGGCAGAATCGCCTCCAGCACATCCGCGTATCGCGCGTCCGTGCGCGGCACGTCCAGAAGCAGGTCATAGGAAAGCGTCTCCAGCGCGTGCCGGTCCGGCGTCCGGCCGAGCAGCCGGTTGACCAGCACCGCCGCGTCCGCGCGCGTCAGAGCCGTACTGTCGTCCATGCCCGCCGGAAGCGCCGTTTCGGGCAGCGCCAGCGCGCGCGTGAGCGCCGTTCGCAGCTCACCGGCCAGCGTGGTATCCAGTGGCCGGAAGCAGGGGAGCGCTGGTTCCGCCTCCTGCGGCGCGTCAGAAGCTTCCGCATCCAGCTCTTCAAAATACGGCGCCGCCGCGCAGACCGCGCCGGAATACCACGCCTCGGGCGGAACATCCGTGTAGCTGCATTCCGTCTGGCTCTGCACCGGCAGCCCGGCCAGATTGCAGACCAGCTGCGCAGCCTCCGCACGCCGGAGCGGCTGATCCGGCCCGAAAAAACCCCTCGGTGCGCTCATATACGCTTCGTGCAGCAAGTATTCCGGCCCCGCAGCTTCCTGTTCGACCACAGCTGCCGCGGCAGCCAGTTCCGCTTCCGCTTCCTGTTCCGGCTGCGGCGCCGTCTGTGCGCAACCGCCGAGCAGCAGCGCCAGCGCCAGCGCGCCGCACCAGATGCCTAACGTTCTTTTCATATGCTCTCTCGGGCATATGCCCTCTCCTGCTCTTTTTCGTCAAAATCTTCCTTCGCGATTGTATTATAGTATAGAAAGCGGCCTGTGTAATGGTTTCCAGCAAAAAAACTCACGGTTACTTTTGTATAAAAATGGGAAAAGGACCGGCACAGATCGTGCCGGTCCCTGACCGTATATTTGGTTTTGGCTTGGAATCAGAGCTTCAGTGCGCGGATGGCGTTGAGGACGGCGAGGACCATGACGCCGACGTCGGCGAAGATGGCGGCCCACATGTTTGCAACGCCGATCGCGACGAGCGCGAGGCAGGCGAATTTGACGACGAGCGAGAACACGATGTTCTGCTTGACGATGCCGATGCATTTGCGGGAAATTTTGATGGCCTTGGCGATCTGCAGAGGGTCGTCGTCCATGAGGACGACGTCGGCGGCTTCGATCGCGGCGTCGGAGCCCATGGCGCCCATCGCGATGCCGATGTCCGCCCGCGTCAGGACGGGTGCGTCGTTGATGCCGTCGCCGACGAAGGCCAGCATGTCGTTTTTGCCCTTGGCAGCCAGCAGCTTCTCCACCTGCGAGACCTTGTCACCCGGCAGCAGCTCGCTGTGCACCTCGTCCACACCAAGCTCTGCGGCAACGCTGTCGGCTACGCGCTTGGCGTCACCCGTCAGCATGACGGTCTTCTGGACGCCTGCTTTTTTGAGCTGGGCGATGGCCTCTTTGGAGTGTGGCTTGACGACGTCGGAGATGACGATGTGGCCCGCGTATTTGCCGTCGATGGCCATGTGGATGATCGTGCCGACACTGTGGCAGCTGCAATACTCGATCCCGAGCTTTTCCATGAGCTTGCTGTTGCCTGCGGCGACGGTATGGCCGTCGACCTTCGCGGTGATGCCGTGACCGCTGATCTCTTCGATATCCGTCACGCGGCTGCGGTCGATCTCCTTGCCATAGGCCTTCTGCAGGCTCTTGCTGATGGGGTGCGAGGAGGCGCATTCGGCCAGCGCGGCGTATTCCAGCAGCTGCTGCTCCTCGAGCGGGCTGTGGTGAACAGCGGTGACCTCAAACACGCCCTGCGTCAGCGTACCGGTCTTGTCAAAGACCACGACCTTCGATTCAGACAGCGCCTCGAGATAGTTGGAGCCCTTGACCAGAATGCCTTCCCGGCTCGCGCCGCCGATGCCGGCGAAGAAGCTCAGGGGGATACTGATGACGAGCGCGCACGGGCAGCTGACGACGAGGAACGACAGCGCGCGGTAGATCCAGTCCGTCCAGTTGGCGTCCACACCTGCGAGCATCCGGCCCAGCGGGACCAGAATGGCCAGCGCCAGCGCGCCGATGCACACGGCGGGCGTATAGACCTTGGCAAAGCGGGAGATAAACGTCTCGGATCTCGACTTGCGCGAGCTGGCGTTTTCCACAAGGTCGAGGATCTTCGACACCGTGGACTCGCCGAAGGCCTTCGTCGTGCGGACCTTCAGAACGCCGGACATGTCGATGCAGCCGCTGATGATCTCGTCGCCTTCTTTGACGTCGCGCGGCAGGCTCTCGCCGGTCAGCGCGCTGGTGTTGAGACTGGCGCTGCCCTCGACGATCACGCCGTCGAGCGGGACCTTTTCGCCCGGCTGCACCACGATGATGCTGCCGACGGCGACCTCATCCGGGTCGACCTGCGTGAGCTGGCCGTCCTGCTCAATATTGGCGTAGTCCGGGCGGATGTCCATGAGCGCCGAAATGTTCCGGCGGCTCTTGCCGACGGCGTAGCTCTGGAACAGCTCGCCGATCTGATAGAACAGCATAACGGCGATGCCCTCGACGTAATCGCCGCTCTTTGTCCAGATGGCAAGGCCGAACGCGCCGAGCGTGGCCAGCGCCATCAGGAAATTCTCATCGAACGCGCGGCCGTTGGCGATGCCTTTACCGGCCTTTTTCAGAATATCATAGCCGATGACAAGATAAGCGGCCAGATATGCGATCAGCTGCGGGATGCCGGTGATGGGGATGAAGTGCAGCGCGATCAGCATGACGGCCGTGATGAGGATGCGGACGAGCATCTTTTTCTGTTTCTTTGTCATGGGAAGTCCCTCCGTTTTCCTGTGAAATACAGCGCCGCGGAAGCGGCGCTGTACGTACATTAAAGCTCGATCTCGCAGTCAGGCTCTACCTTCTTGCAGGCCTTGAGAACGGCTTTCATGGTCTTCTTTTCGTCTGCGCCTTCGGCAAATTCCACGATCATCTTCTGCGTCATGAAATTCACGGTCGCGTTTGCAACGCCTTCGGTCTTCTTCGCGGCGTCTTCCATCAGGTTCGCGCAGTTTGCGCAGTCCACTTCGATCTGATACGTCTTTTTCATAGTCAAGATACCTCCGGTTCGTAATTGATAGATGAATTAAATGGTTGCTTAATCATTACATCCGCAGTATACTGACGATGTACCGAAAAAGCAAGCGTTCCGACACGCTTGCTTCCGAAAAGGCGAAGGGAATTTCCAAAACGGAGAAAGGAGAACGTCATATGTCCGGATTTGTGCTGCCGCACGACCACGGCGGGCAGCGTCATGCCGAGGATCTGCACCGGGTGCTGATGAATGTTTCACATTTTGTGGCCGTGTCCGAGATCTTCCGGCAGCTGAGCGACCCCACGCGCGTGCGCATTTTCTGGCTGCTGAGCCACGAAGAGGAGTGCGTCATCAATCTGGCCGCCATGCTGGAGATGTCCAGCCCCGCAATCTCGCACCATCTGCGCTCGCTGACGGACAGCGGCCTGCTCACCAGCCGCCGCGACGGCAAGGAGGTCTATTACCGCGCGGCAGACACCGTGCAGATCCGCATGCTGCACGAGATCGTCGAGCAGGTCATGCAGATCGCCTGCCCGGAGCGGGAGGTCGACCTGCAGGCCGCACCGGAGCAGATCATCCGCCATGTGCATGACGAGCTGACGACGAACCTGTCCGAGCGGGTAACGATCGAAGAGCTGTCCAAGAAATATCTGATGAATACGACGACGCTTAAGCGTGCGTTCAAGCAGGTCTACGGCGAGACCATCGCCGCCCACATGAAAAAGCACCGGATGGAGGCCGCCGCCTCCATGCTTATCAAGACGCAGAAGGAGATCGCGGCCATCGCGCAGGCCGTCGGCTATGAGAGCCAGAGCCGCTTCACCGCCGCCTTCAAAGAGACCTACGGCCAGCTCCCCACGGAATACCGCAAAGAGCGGCAGAACCAGTAAAAAACGCGTCCCGCATACCGGCCGGTATGCGGGACGTTTGTGTATTATGCCTTTTCCGGCAGCGTAAATTCATAGCGCATGGCGAGCGCGTGGAACAGATCCTCCATCACGCGCTGCGAGACGGCGCGGATGTCGAGGCTCTTCACAAACGCGAGCGCCTGCCGGATCTCGTCCTCCGGGACCTTGTAGGCGCGCAGGCTCATGGTCAGGAAGTACCGCAGCTTCTTTTCCAGCGTCATGGACGCGTCGCACGGGTGCGCCATATATGCGCGCATGATCCCGGCGGAGCCGATCTCCAGCGCGTAAAAATCATCCTCGGTCAGCTCCGGCTGATAGGAGCCAAAGATCTGATACAGCTCCTTCGCGGTTTCGTGGAAGATATAGTCCGAGGCTTCGGCCTGTGTGTAGGCTTCGATGTAAATTTCGCGCAGATGCTCATTCAGCTCTGTCAGCGTCATCTGGATGGCAGTCTCTGCCGCGTAAATATAGACAGGCGGGAGATGGACGCCCGTGAGTCGGCGTGCGGTGCCGAACTGGTTGGAGAACATGAACTGCACCAGCTCGGTCAGAACGCCGTCCTTGGCGCGGAAAATATTCTGGAAGCTGCTGTTGGAGACGTCCGCCTTGTGGACGATCTCTGCAACTGTGGTTTTTTTGTAGCCCTGCTCGAGAAAAAGCTTGACGCAGACGGTCAGGATCCGCTTTTTTGCGGGCAGACTGGCACTTGTGAGTGCGATAGGAAACACAACCTTTCTGTTTTTTGGTTACAGGAAAAACTTCCGGTGCAGCGACTCGCGCAGCGGCTTGCAGACGGCGATAACGATCAGCATGCTGCCGATGACGACGCCCGCGACCAGCGGATAGAACGACCAGAAGAACGTCTCGTGGATCTGGAACGTGAGATTGAGCAAAAACTCAATGAGCACGGCCAGCGCACCGCTTAAGATGAAGCCGCCGCCATAGATGAACAGATATCCGCCGTGCAGATAGTGCGTCAGCGTGACGACCGCCGTGACCAGCAGCCCGATTGCGCCCGTGACCGGGAAGGCGAAGGACAAAAACCAGTGGCCGCCGACGGCAAAATCGATGTACAGCAGATACAGCCCGACGGCGACAAAGTCCACCGGCACAAAAATGACCGGGTTCGGATGCCGGAACCACATCGGCAGCAGGATGATGATATAGAGGAGCGCAATCGCGCCCGCGGCATAGCCCGACCAGACGAGCGTGCCGTTGATGCGCCAGTCGCACAGCAGACACAGAAGCGCCGGCAGAAGCGCCGCCACGGTCAGCACGAACAGAATGCCGGAGCGGTTCACATCCTCCGGCCGGATGCGGCGGGCAGGGGGGAAGGGCGGTTCCGCCGCGGTGCGCGGAATGTCGGGATGGAAGACCGGCGTTCCGCAGAGGGGACATTTCTTTTCGCTGTCGGCGAGCTCGACGCCGCAGTTCACACAATACATATAGATGCTACCTCCTGTTATGCCCAGCGCTGGTTGCTCTCGACCCTGACGGGCAGCCCCAGACTGTGCAGGACACGGTAAAAATGAGATTCCAGCTCCGGCTCCCGGATGTTGCGGATCATGTTCACATACATCGTGCCGTCCCAGCTGACGACGCCGCAGTTGTGCGGCGCCTTGGCCTGCACGCCGATGATAAAGTCCATCCGCGCCACATACGGCGCCATGGCCTGCGGCAGACGGACCGCGCCGAGATTGGACAGGCACAGGCAGGATTTGCACTCGCCGACCAGATCGAAAACGGCCTTCATGGCCAGATTCTTGATAAACAGCGGCATGACGCGCAGAACGGGGGAGCGCTCGCTCGCGACGTTTGTCGCGATCTTGGCGGCCATCATCCGGGGGTCGTTTTCAAGCCCCATCCGATGATGAACGATCTGGCAGATCTCCGGAAGCGAATAATCGCCGAGGCGCGGGTCAATTTCCGGCGTCACGTAGGATGCAAAATTCCGCAGCGTCCGGCTGGGGAACAGGCCGCGCAGATTGACCGGCAGCAGGACCTTGACGGGCTTGCGCCGCATGCGGCGCGGCACCTGCTCGGCCTGCAGATCGCAGATGGCCTTCATCATGACGGCTGCGATAAACTCCGTCACGCTGACGCCCAGCTCGCGCGACTTTTCCTTGACCGCCGCGACCGGCAGCATGAGCGTCGTGAGGTTCAGAAAACCGTCCGGCTCCGGCGTGCCGCTCAGGTGGTAGGCCGTCTGCTCGCTGCGGCTGGCGGTGATGTCGCCGGCATAGCGCAGGAAGCTGTCCTCCAGCTCCTCCGGGTCGGGATCCTCCAGCCGGCCGAGGACGCCGTCCTCCGCGGGGATGGAAATGCCGTATTTCTGGCAGAGATATTCGGCGACGAGCGTCTTGAGGAAGATGAGCCCGCCCGTGCCGTCCGTGACGGCGTGGAAAAACTCCACGGCGATCCGGCTGTGGTAGACCAGCACGCGGAACGCGCACCTGCGCACGTCGTCAAACGGTACGTGGACGAGGGGATAGCTCTTGTCCTCCTCAATGGGCGGCGCTTTTTCAATCTCCTCGAGATAATACCAGAACGCGCCGCGGCGCAGCCGCACTGCGATCGACGGGAAGCGCCGCACCGTCACGTCCAGCGCCGTGCGCAAAACCTGCACGTCGACCGGCTCCTTGAGCGTGGCGGACAGGCGGAAATAGTTCGTCCACCCGCGCCGCTTGGCCGCGGGATAGATCTTGGCGGCGTTGTCCAGCCGCATCCAGCGGAGCTTCTTGGCCGGGCAGAGAACGCGCGTCAGAAAGTCATTGATCGTGTCGAAATCCGACATGTTTTCGTTCAGATAATACAGCACATACGCGTGCCAGCGCTCCGGCGCGACGATCATCTGGCTCCTGCAGCCGCAGTCCAGCAGCTTCTGGTGGAGCATGCGCGTATCGTCCAGCATGACCTCATCGCCGCCGACAAAGAGAAGCGACGGCGGCAGCCCCGTCAGATCGCCGAACAGCGGCGAGCAGAGCGGGTCTCTGGGATCGTCAGTGTAGCAGCCAGCGTAAAACTGCAGCAGCTCCGGCGTCATGGAGGGGTCAATGTCGCGGTTCGTGATGTAGGATTTGCCGGAGCCGGTCAGATCCGTCCACGGCGAAATGCCGATCAGGCCGCACGGAAGCGGCAGGCGAAGCGATTTCAGCTTCAGACATAAAGCGTAAATGAGACCGCCGCCCGCGGACTCGCCGCAGAGCAAAATCTGCCGGGCGGGATAGCCCTTGGACAGAAGATACTGATAGGCCACGACTGCGTCATCCAGCGCGGCAGGGAAGCGCTCCTCCGGCGCGAGGCGGTAGGCCGCGCAGAACACACGCACGCCGCACTCATCCGAGAGCGTAGCGGCGAAGCCCTTGGCATAGTCCAGATTGCCGCACGTGTAGCCGCCGCCGTGCAGGTATAAAATGACGCCCTGCCGCCGCTCGTCCTTCGGGATGATCCACGCGCCCCGGAAGGGGCCGAAATCGTGGTCGCGGACGATGACGTCGCGCCGGTGGATGGCCTCCATCAGCTCGCCCAGCTTGTCCTGCCCCTTGCGGGTGACCTCCAGCGAGCAGTTGGCAACGAAGGGCTTGAAGAAATTCAGTTGTGCGCGCACCAGCTTTGCAGGCAGACCCATGTGTGATGATTCCTTTCCGAATTGCAGGCGAAAGAATAAATTACTCTATAGTATAGCATTCCCGTGGGACTTTGTAAATACGCGAAACGGGCACTCCGGGCGGCTCCACAAGATATTGCGTGGTTGTTACGTCTACCGCACAATATGGGGCAAAAACGGCGCAACCAGTTGGAAAAACAGCAGATTTCGTAAAAATTGGTTGCAATTTTTAATTTTTATGGTAAACTGATACCATACATCCTAGCAGACGTGCATGCATGTCTGCGATTTGAAAGAGGTGCAAGTATGAAGCGTACATTTGGAAAATTTCTGAGCCTCATGCTGGTGCTGGCCATGCTTCTGGCCATGGTACCGGCCGTGCTGGCGGCAGATACGACAAAAGCAGAATTTACCGCCGCCATGGGCGTCGGTGACGAGATCGTTTTCCCGAGAGCGGGAGATGTGACTGTCGGCACACTGGGCGAGAAGACGACCTGGTCGCTCACCACGGGCAGATATGGCTCGCCCAGCGACTATGCTGCGCTCCGGTACAGCAAGGGCGCAACGACGGTCGTGACGGCCAAGAAGGCCACCGGCTCCACCACGCTGACCCTGACGGCTAAGACTACGACCGGCACGGGCAGAGACACCGTGACCTATTATAACTACTGGACCGTGACCATCACGGCCTGGGGCATCACGCTGTCTCCGGATCCCATGAATCTGGTCGGCGGCAAGACCGGTACGCTGACCGCCACGGTCACCGGCCCGGCCTCTTCTCCGGTCGGCACGGACGGCGGTCTTGGCAGCGCGAAGGTCTCCTTCAAGAGCAACGCGACGAACATCTCGCTGAAGGGCAGCGCGGACAGTACCTACTCTGCGCAGACTGCCGAGCAGACGATCAACAGCAGAAACGGCGTCAGTTCTGTGAGTGTCAAGGCGGCCGATGAGACCGATGCCGGTCTTGTGACGGCGACGCTCAAGTATACGCATTACTATACGAACTATCAGGATGTGCAGCAGACTGAGACACGCACGCTGGAAGAATCCGCCTCTGTCTACACGACGAAGTCGAGCCAGCAGAAGCTCTCCATCCTCAATGGCTCCACCGATGTGACGAATAAGACGATCAGCGCTACGACAAGCACCAAGAGCTTCACGCTGACGGCTTCTCTGAACGGCAGTACCTCCGGCAGCTATTCTTGGACGAGCAGCGATACGTCCGTCGCTACCATTGGCAGAAGCGACGGCAAGGTGACCATCAAAGGCGAGGGTACCACGACCATCACAGTCACTTCGCTTGTGGATAGCACGAAGGAAGCAACATGCGAGATCAGCGTTTCCAACGAGACACTCACGATCGACAGCATTACATACAGCGACAGCACGATCAATGATCTGGAAACGAAGGAGCTGAAATTCAGCAGCGTGTCTCCTGCTATTACGAATTATACCGTAAACACTGTCAAGCTGGTCGCGAACCTCAGCGATTATGCAAATGCATCCGACGTTACATGGACGATCAACAAACCGAGCCTTGCAGATTTCGACGGCAACACCAAGGCCACGGGCGGCGAGGTAACGCTGAAAGCCAAAAATCCGGGTGAGGTCAAGGTCACTGCGACGATCACCAATGCGAACGGCAAGACCGATTCCAAGAGCATGACGATCCGGATCTGGACGGCCAAGGAATACAATAAGCAGGAAAAGCCGAGCATTTCCTTTACGGCCAGCACGGCGCTGAACGCGCTCAAAGAGCTTGAAAGCAAGGTCGTTACCGTCACGCTGACGTCTACCGGCGCGAAGGTTTCGCTGCCGGTCAAGAATGCGCATATCGACGGTTCGGGCGATAGTGTCCAGATCATTGCCGACATTGACGGCGCAGATTCGAAGAATTACATCATTTATTACCCGAAGAATGATTCGAGTGATACGAGCGAGACGGCAGCAACCGGTACGGTCAGCTATTCGCTCACCAGCGATTCCGACATTTTGTTCTATGAACAGCCGGTTTCGAAGGTTACATACAAAGTAACAGACACGTTTGAGCCGCTGTACACCTATTTCAAGGTGACAAAGAGCCAGTACTATATCACCAGCGTTGCATGGTATGATGTTGCTACGCATAACAAGCTTCAGGAGGTTACATATGACCTTGCTGATGCGAAGACGGTGCTGTCCTCTACGTTTGATCTGAGCAAGAATGGCAATATCACCGGCCCCGGCGACTACACGTACCAGTGCATCGTAACGGCCAAAAATTCGAAGGGTAATTCGGTTACCGGCGTCAGCACGGGTTCGACTGTCACGGTTGCGGGCGACTACTTCGTTGAGATCACCGCGGCCAAGACCGCGGTCAGCGTCGGCGATACCTTCACGGTCTCCGGCGTGGCCCAGACCTATAACCCGTCCTCCAAGAAGTATGTCGATGTCTCCGCGGCGCACAACCTCACCTGGACGCTGAGCGATTCCTCGCTCGCTACCCTCAGCAAGACCACCTCCGCCAAGGGCGCGACCATCAACGTCACGGCTACGGCCGGCGGCAAGCTCGTCCTGACGGCCAAGACCACCATCAACGGCAAGGACTATGAGGGCACCAAGACCATCACCATCTCGACCCCGAAGGCGGACGACGTCCGCGTGACGCTGGGCGATGACGATACCTACGTCATGCTCGACGGCAGCAAGATCTCCGACGCAGTCAAGGCGGCGACCAAGTCCACGCCCAGCACCTTCATGTTCAAGCAGCCGTCCTACGGCACGGTCTATACCTCGAGCAGCCTCTCCAGCGCCATCAGCACGACCACGAAGTATTCCGCTTCCGAGGTCAGCAAGATGGCCTTCAAGCCGACCCGGACCGCCGGCAGCTACACGATCGAGTACACCGCTTACGTCTCCAACGGCGAGCTTGCCACCGGCAAGATCATCGTCATGACCAGCAGCGGTACCGTGACCTATCACATCTCCGCCAATGAAGCGCAGGCCATGCAGGAGAGCGATTTCCGCAATGTCTACTCCGGCACGCTCAAGTCCGTCCGCTTCGGTTCCACCGGCGATTCCCGCGGCTCCCTGTATAAGGGCAGCACGACCGGCTCCGGCAAGATCGACACCACGACGTCCTACTTCATTTCCAGCCAGGCGTCCACGGGCGCGAGCCTGCTGTCGAACGTCAACTTCATCGCCGGCTCCAGCACGTCCAAGTACTCCGTGACCATCCCGTTCACGGCCTACGGCACGGCAGGCGACGTGGAGGGCAATCTCGTTGTCTACGTCAATGACACGCACTCCATCTACTCCACCGGCGCGACGCTCAAGTCCATGTCCATCGCGGACGAGCTGGCGCCCGAATCCGGCGCGAGCAGCGCGTACCTGACCATCACCGGCGTCACCGGCGGCAAGCTCTACACGCAGTACACCAGCATCACCAGCTGCACCGAGCTGAGCAGCAAGGAGTATAACAGCACGAAGTTCTACTTCTCCGGCTCCAACTCCGTTGATAACCTCTATGTCCTGCCGAAGGCAGACGCGACTGCGGTCGTCGTCAGCTACACCATCAACGGCTCGACCAAGGGCTCCGTCAACTTCAAGGTTGTCCAGCAGACGGCCTCCCAGAAGTTCAAGGACGTCAGCGGCTCGACCAAGTGGGCCTCCAACTCCGTCGACTTCATGTCCGGCAACGGCCTTGTCAACGGTATCAGCACCAAGGACCCGACGGTCTTCGGCCCGAACCAGAGCATGACCCGCGCCATGCTGGTGACGATCCTCTACCGTGCGGCAGGCCAGCCCTCCGTCGCAGGCATCACCAACAAGTTCACCGATAACAAGGACGGCCAGTACTACTACAACGCAGTCCTGTGGGCCTCCAACAATGGTATCGTCAACGGCGCGACCGCCAAGACGTTCGATCCGGACGGCAAGATCACCCGTGAGCAGATCGCAGCTATCCTGTACCGCTATGCAGGCTCCCCGACGGCGAATACCTCCGCGCTGAACAGCTTCACCGACCGCACGCAGGTCAGCTCCTACGCGACCACCGCGATGCAGTGGGCTGTCGGCAACGGCATCATCACCGGCGTCAGCTCCAACGGCCGGACCACCCTGTCCGCCAAGAACAACGCCACCCGCGCTCAGGTCGCTGTGATGCTCCACCGCTTCCTGACGCTCGATAAGTAAATCCAAGGCGAATCAACGCAGACGCCGCCCGCTGCACCCCGCAGCGGGCGGCGGTTTTGTATACCCTCTCCGTCCTCGCTTCGCTCAGCCACCTCTCCCAAGGGGAGAGGCAA
>ERZ1673752.2006-NODE-2006-length-24922-cov-11.187477_pt1 | contig 24922 bp, 20 predicted proteins | sample MGYA00580195_ERZ1673752 | MGnify/ENA primary metagenome ERZ1673752 (study PRJEB41218, sample SAMN15661744) | gut metagenome | host: Homo sapiens | place: Canada: London | collected 2015-08-20/2019-03-30 | study: EMG produced TPA metagenomics assembly of...
ACCGTGACTGCCAAAACCCTCTCAGTCGCCTGCGGCGACAGCTCTCCCAGAGGGAGAGCCAAGAGCGCGTACCAGTACACATCGGAGACATGACCGGCTCAGAGACTGGCTGCCAGTGCTTTTGCCTTCTTCATGGCTGCGGCGAGGGAGGCTTCGGCGTCGAAGCCTGCAACGTCCATGCCGTCGGCGGCGATGCAGGTATAGGCGCCGATGCCGAAGAAGGTGTGCAGGGCGCCCAGATACCGGCTGCCCATTTCCATGGCGTCGCCGGTATAGAAGCCGCCGCGCGTGGTCAGGAAGACGAGATGCGACGCGCGGCACAGGCCCTGCAGGCCTGCTTCGGTGCTGCCGAAGGTAATGCCGTCGACAGAGACCTGTTCAATATAGACCTTCAGGAGCGCCGGGAAGGCCAGATCCCAGAACGGGGCGGCCATGACGATCAGGTCGGCCTCCGCGAACTGGTGCGCGTAGCGAAAGCGCGGATGATCCCGCTCGCCTGCTGCGAGAAGCTGCTCGCGCTGGGCAAAATAGCTCTCTTTGAAATAGGACAGATCCTCCGCCATGAGATCGAGGTGCTCCACGCGGCAGTCCGCCGGAAGGGCGGACAGGAACGCGTCTGCGAGGCATTTCGTCCGGGAATTTTCGCGCCGGATGCAACAGTCGACATAGAGAACGGTCCTCACGCCTGTCCCTCCCTGTCGAGGCGGTAGAGCGCTTCGAGCGCTGTCCGGATCTCATTACGCTCGCCTGCGGCGGTCAGGCTTTCGCCGTCCACATAGCCGCCGATGGCGTCCGCGGTATCCTCGCCGCAGACGACGACGTTATTGAGGATCGACGCGGTCTTCATGCCGCGCAGACGGCCGATGGTGAACACCGCCGCCGATTCCATATCCGCGCCGAGCGCGCCCTTGTGCGCCCAGTAGGCGCTTTCTGCTTCGTTTTCCTCGTGGTAGAAGCTCTCGTGGCTGTGGATGATGCCGACGTGATAGCGGCAGCCGAGCGCCTGCGCGCTCTGCACGCAATAGCCCAGCAGCTGATAGTCCGCGACGGCCGGGTATTCGGTATGGACATAGGTTTTGGAGACGCCGTCGTCCCGGATGGCGCCGCAGCCGAGGATCAGATCGCCGAGGCGGATGCCCGCCTGCAGCGCGCCGCAGGAACCGATGCGGATGGCAGCGGTAACGCCGATGTTATGAAGCTCCTCCAGGCAGATCGCGGCGGACGAGCCGCCGATGCCCGTGGAAATGGCCAGCACGGGGATGCCCCGATACGTGCCGGTCAGGCTGCGGAACTCGCGGTTATAGGCAAGCTCGCACACGTTCTCCAGCTGCGCCGCTACGCGGTCCAGCCGGGCAGGGTCGCCGGGAAGAACGGCATAGCGGACGCCAAGCGTCTCGTCCAGGCAGATATGCGGCTGCTTCATGAAAAGCCCTCCTTCAGACGGTCTGAATTTCGATATGGTAATAGTTATGGCTGCAGGGCGCATGCTCGACCTCGACGCGGTAGTCGAGATCCAGCACGCCGCCGTGCTCGTTGAGAAGCGTCGTCATGCCCTCGGTCACGACGCTGATCATCATGGTGCCGAAACCCATGTCATAGAGCGAGTCGTGGGGATGCTCCGGGTCAAAGATCATCTCGGCGTTCACATTGCCGCTGCGGCGGAGCGTGACGGTCTTGCCGTCCTCCACGGTGAAGGACGTGACCACACCCTCCAGCCCGGTCATCTCCGATTCGACATAGGAGATGATGGCAAGGCCCGGCTCAAAGCAGTAGGAGCCGTCGGTCACGAGGTTCAGGGTCTGCGGCTCGCAGTCTTCCATGCGCTGCGTGCCGGTGATGGAGATTCTGGCTGCCTGTACCATCACGCCTCCAGTGCCAGCGCGAGCAGATCGTCGATCAGCTCGCTGTAGGGGATCCCGCTGGCCTCAAACAGCTTGGGATACATGGAGATCGAGGTAAAGCCGGGGATGGTATTGATCTCGTTGAAGATGACGCCGCCGTCCGCCGTGACGAAAAAGTCGACGCGGGAAAGGCCGCGGCAGCCCATGGCCGTATAGACGCGGATGGCAGATTCACGTACCTGCTCGGAGGTCTGCTCGGAAATGCGTGCGGGGATATAGAGCCTTGCGGAGTCGGAGATATACTTGGCCGTGTAGTCATAAAATTCCGCGCCGGAATCGATCTCGCCGCAGACGGAGGCAAACGGGTTTTCGTTGCCGAGCACGGCGACCTCGACCTCCTGCCCGCGGATGAACTCCTCGACGAGGACCTTGCGGTCATACTTGAGCGCGGCCTCGATCGCGGCTTCCAGCGCCTCGCGGTCCCTCGCCTTGGCGACGCCGACGGAGGAGCCGGTACCGGCAGGCTTGACGAAGACCGGATACGGGAACTTTGCCTCTACGGCGTCCAGCGCCGCTTCGCGGCTGCGCGCGAAGCTCTCGCGCGTCACGAGCTGCCAGTCGGCCTGACGCACACCGGCCTGCGACGCAATGAGCTTGGTGATGGTCTTGTCCATGCAGGCCGCGGAGGCCGCGACGCGCGGGCCGACATAGGGAATGCCCGCGATCTGCAGAAGGCCCTGAATGGCGCCGTCCTCGCAGTTTTCGCCGTGCATGACGGGGAAAACGACGTCAATGCGCTCGCGCACGACGCAGTCGTTTTCAAAGCTGAGCAGCCCCTGCCCGCGCACGGGCGAGAGCGCCGCGCGGCGGTTATTTTCGCAGTTCTGCCACGTCCCGGCGGGGAGCATGCTGTAGTCCTTGCCGCCGAAGAGGATCCAGTCGCCTTCCTTTGTGATGCCGACCGGGAATACATTATATTTATCTTGATCAATATGGTTCAGCACGGATTCTGCTGAACGCAGCGAGACCTCGTGCTCGGACGAGACGCCGCCAAACAGGATACAAACGCTCAGTTTTTTCAAAACAGGAACCCTCTTTTCCGCCGCCGCAGTTAAAGATCACACGGCGGCATTCTTATCATATGCGAAACTGCCGCAGAACTCAAGTATCTTTTTCCATAATACTGTGATTTTAACAGTAGAAAATCCGGTGCAACCTGTATATAATGTTTAGAGCGTTATTGCAGAGGAGGCTTTGGGCATGCAGATCGATCTGTCAAAAAAGGAGTTCCGCAGGCTTCTGGATATGGTCTATATCGGCAACTGGATCCTCAACTCGACCCGCGGGGACGACCGCTTCGAGGATTACGACAATCTGGAATCGAAGCTGTTCTCCCTGTGCCGAAAAGAGGGCATGGGCGCGCTCGTCGAGCGGTATCAGGGCGTGGATGTTCCGTCGCGCGCGTTTTCGGACGGCGGCATCCACGAGGCCATTATGGATTACGAGGACACGGTGTTCTATGAGATCCTCGCCGAGGAGCTGGCGCGGCGCGACATGGATTACCAGCCGGTCTCAAACGACAATTACGAGGAGCTGGTCTCCCGTATGGACGATTACATCGCCGAATTTGAGGCGCACGGAACCGACAATATCTCCATTCCGGATATGGATACGTGAAAAACAGCCTTCCCGCATGGGAAGGCTGTTTGATCTTATGCAAAAAATCGGCCCACCGGCGGTTCCCGTCGCCGGTGGGCTGATCCTTTTTTGACAATGCGCTGCGATGGGGGACCCGCCTGCTGCACTGCCCGGAAAGCGCTCGGTGTGTGCAGCGTTTCCGGTCGTGCGCTTCAGGGGGATGAGGCGCAGGTTCAAACAAAAACGTCCGCACAGCCACCAGCCGTGCGGACGTGAACGTCCAATCAACTCCCGGTGACGGCAGGAGCACAGATCCAGCTCTGGCGTATCTGACTTAGCATGTCGGGCATGCATCACAGTGACCCACTCGCGGGGCTTCTCACCCCATTCCGCTATGGCGCAGAGCCATGCGAACTGAATCCGCCTATCAACTTTCCTGTCTCTATTATAGCACCTTTCCCGGCGTTTGCAATCCTAATTTGCAAAAATTTTTTGCTGGCCAAATCGGCTCCCCCTGCCTGGAGAAGACCCTTGGCTCTCCCTCTGGGAGAGCTGTCGCCGCAGGCGACTGAGAGGGTTTTGCGGGCATGGACGTTGTTTACCCTCTCCGTCCTCGCTGCGCTCGGCCACCTCTCCCAAAGGGAGAGGCAAGGGGTTTTCCGGTATCAATCTGTCCACTCCATATCTTGTATTCTTTAACACCAAATTAACGAGATCATGCGCTATAATAAGCCCGAAAATCAGGGCGCGGATGCGCTTTGTGAGGAGGAAGATAGTATGTTTCTGATTAACGCCGCCATGGAGCGCATTTCCATCGGCACCGCCGCTTTGATCGTCGTTCTCGGCATGGCTGTTGTTTTCTTCGGCCTGATCCTTCTGATGTTCGTCACACAGATCGCAGGCAAGATCATCTCCAGCCGCAAGAAGAGCGAAGCGCCCGCAGCCGCAGCTGCTCCCGCCGCTGCCGCACCGGCTGTCAGGCCCGCCGAGGCTCCCGGCTCCGCCGGCCAGATCAAGCTGCACAACGTCCCCGACAAGACCGCGGCCATGCTGATGGCGATCGTCGCCGACAAGACCGGCAAGCCCCTCAACCAGCTCCGGTTCATCTCCATCCGCGAGATCACGGACGGCGAATAAGCTACATAGTCCCGCAGCGCGCACAGGTTTCTGTGCGCGCTGTTCTTTCTATCAGCTTTGTGCATTATGCATGATTGGAAACGTTAATATATCGTTAAGATTAGTCAGATTGACTTTACGCGGGCGCTTTGGCATGGTATTCTGTGTAATGTAATCTGGGGGAAACCCCGAGAAGAAAGGGAGATTTTTATGAAAGAAAAGAAGAAGCTCAGTCTGCCCGCGTGGATATTTATCGGCATGCTTGCCGGTATTGTCTTCGGCCTCATCTTCGCGTTCGCCGGTCTCGGCGATTTTACAACCGAGTGGATCAAGCCCATCGGCACGATCTACGTCAACCTGCTGAAGTTCCTGGTCGTCCCGGTCGTCCTGTTCTCGATCGCTGACGGCGTCATCAGCCTGAAGGATCTCAAGCGTGTCGGCTCTGTCGGCCTGAAGACCTTCGTGTACTACATGATCACGACTGCCCTGGCTGTCGTCATCGGCCTTGTTCTGGTCAACATTTTCAAGGGCAATTTCACCCCGCTGCCGTCTGCTGAAATTGAAGGTCTTGCATATGAGGCAAAAGAAGCCCCGTCTGTCATGCAGGTTATCGTGAACATCTTCCCCGATAACTTCTTCAAGCCCATGGTCAACTCCGACATGCTGCCGGTCATCGTCATCGCCATCTTCCTCGGCGCGGGCGTCCTGGCTGCCGGTGAAAAGGGCCAGAAAATCGGTGAGCTCATCAACTGCTGCGAAGAAGTCATCATGAAGATCATGATGATGATCATCAAGTTCACCCCGATCGGTGTCCTGTGCCTGATGACGAACGTTGTTGCCGTCAATGGTGCCGACATTATCGGTAAACTTGCGCTCATCATTGGCATCGCATATCTTGCCTACCTCATTCACGTTATTGTAGTTTACGGTCTGTCCATCAAGTTCCTGTCCAAGATGAGCCCGATCAAGTTCTTCAAGGGTCTGGCTCCCGCGATGATCACCGCATTCACCACCACATCCTCCAACGCTACCCTGCCCGTCAACATCGAGTGCTGCAACAAGATGGGCGCGGAGCCTGAGATCAGCTCCTTCGTCCTGCCGCTGGGCGCGACGATCAACATGGACGGCACCGCGATCTATCAGGCGGTCTGCGCAGTCTTCATTGCCTGCTGCTACGGCGTTCAGCTGACGCTGGGCGACATGGCCATGATCGTTCTGACTGCGACGCTCGCGTCCGTCGGTACCGCAGGTGTCTCCGGCGCGGGCATGATCATGCTGGCGATGGTCCTGACGCAGGTCGGTCTGCCGGTCGAAGGCATTGCCATCATCGCCGGCGTCGACAAGATCTTCGACATGGGCCGCACCACGCTGAACATCACCGGCGACGCGACCTGCGCCCTGTTCATCTCCCGCCTCGAGCGTGAGAAGGCTGCCAAGAAGGCCGCGAAAGCTGCAAAGTAAAAATCAATCCATAAGACCCAGACCCTCTTATTTCTAAGAAAGCGCACCGCAGATTGCGGTGCGCTTTCTATGTGAAGTAAAAAGTAATAGTGAAGAGTGAAAAAATGTGGTGCTGGCTGCGCCAGCGATTTGAATTGTGCCGCTTTGCGGCACACAACACCTATTCACTCTTCACTATTACTTATTACCTGAAACCCCCCGGTTTCCGCGGAAACCGGGGGTTGATCACTGGTATGGAGGGAAACTTATGCTTCTTCCTCTTCCTTCTTGGCGTCTTCGATGATCTTGGCCTGGTTCATCTGCGGGACTTCCTCGTAGCGGACGAACTTCAGCGTGTAGCTGCCGCGGCCCTGGCTCATGGCGCGGAGGTCGATGGAATAGGAGGACATTTCGCCGACCGGAACTTCGGCCTCGACGATCTGGTAGCCGGGGTTCTCGGGATCGGGGTTCATGCCCATGACGCGGCCGCGGCGCTTGTTGAGGTCGCCGATGACGTCGCCCATGTTGCCGTCGGGGATAAGGACCTTCAGCTCGCCGATCGGCTCGAGCAGGGTCGGGCCGGCGGTGGGCAGGCCTTCCTTGTAGGCGATACCGGCAGCGGTCTGGAACGCCATATCGGAGGAGTCGACGGGGTGATAGGAGCCGAAGTACAGCGTGGACTTCAGGAACACGACCGGATAACCGGCCAGAACGCCCTTGCCGATGCAGTTGCGCAGGCCCTTTTCGACGGACGGGATGAAGTTCTTCGGCACGCAGCCGCCGACGGTCTCATCGGCGAAGATCATGTCCTCGGACTCGCTCTGCGGCTCGAAGCGGATATAAACGTCGCCGAACTGGCCGTGGCCGCCGGACTGCTTCTTGTGACGGCCGTGGATCTCGACCTTCTTCTTGATGGTCTCGCGGTAAGCGATCTTGGCGGGCTTCAGAACAGCCTCGACCTTGTACTTGCTGGCAAGCTTGGCCATGAGGACGGACAGCTGCATATCGCCGGCACCGGCAATGATGAGCTCCTTGGTCTCGGGGTCGTTGCCGTAGGTGAAGGACGCGTCTTCCTCGTTCAGCTTGACGAGGCCGGCAGCGATCTTATCCTCGGTGCCCTTGACCTTGGCGTAGATGGCCTGCTTGTACATCGGCTCATCGTAGGTCATGCCCTTGATGCGGACGGTCTTGCCGGGCAGTCCCAGCGTGTCGCCGGTCTTGACGGAAGCGAGCTTGGTGAAGACGCCGATATCGCCGCAGCAGATCTTGGAGGTCTTGGTGTTGTCCTTGCCCTTCGGGAAGAACATGTTGCCGAGCTTTTCGGAATCGCCGGTGCGGGCGTTGACGACCGTGAGGGTGTCTTCCATGTCGCCGGAGATGACCTTAAAGTAGGAGTTCTTACCGTACTGGTCAGCCAGCGTGTTGAACACGAACGCCATGGGGCTGCCGTTCGGGTCGAGCTTGAACTCGGATTCCTTGCCCTCGTCGTCGACCTGAGTCATGGGCTTGCCCTCGAGGGGATTCGGGGCATACTTGACGATGTTGGACAGGAGGTTGGTGGTGCCGAGGCCCGTGTAGGCGCAGCCGCAGAAGACCGGGGTCACGCTGCGGTCGCGGATACCGGCCTTGATGCCAGTGATGAGCTCTTCCTGCGTGAAGGGCTCTTCCATGAAGAACTTCTCCATGAGCGCTTCGTCGGTCTCAGCGACCTGCTCGTTCAGCTCTGCCATGTACTCTTCGATCTTGTCGGCGGCGTCGGCCGGGAGAGCGATCTCCTTGCCATTGGCGTCATAGGCCTTCTTCTCGATGAGGTCGACAAGGCCGACGGCCTCTTCGCCCTTGAGGATCGGGAAGGTGAACGGGATGACGGATGCGCCGAACATTTCGCGCAGGCTGTCGAGAACGTTGAAGAAGTTGGCATGCTCTTCGTCGAGCTTGGAAATATAGAACATGGCGGGCAGACCGGCCTTCTGCAGGTACTTCCAGCCCTTTTCGGTTCCGACGCCGATGCCGCTCTTGGCGGTCAGGCAGATGAGGCCCGTGTCAGCCACGCGCAGAGACTGCACGATCTGACCGGCAAAGTCGAAATAGCCGGGGTTGTCGATCACGTTGATCTTGCACTTGCTATATTCAACGGGAATCACAGAGGAAGAGATGGAATACTGTCTCTTCTTCTCTTCATCGTCAAAGTCAGAAACAGTGGTGCCATCGGCGCGCTTGCCCAGACGGGTGATCGCCTTGGTGGTGAACAGCATGCTCTCGCAGAGTGCGGATTTGCCGTCGCCGCCGTGGCCAAGCAGGCAGATGTTGCGAATGTCATTGGCAGTATAGCCCATAGTGAAAATTACTCCTTTCTCCAAGCAGGGCACCAAACGGCGCGCCCTGCCTCTCGGCAGATCTCAGTTTCGCCGACCTTTAGAATCCATTATATACGAATCCCCATGGGATTGCAATTAGAATCTTGTGAAATCCCATGAAAATCTGCATTTTTCCCGTGCTCTCACGTCCGTCCGGCCAGAGTGCCCGTCAGGAGCGCCGGAACGAGCCACAAAAGCGTGTACAAAAACAGGTTCCAGCACGACGCGGACAGGCTGGAGCCGAGGAACGTCAGAAGGAACATCAGCGCCGCGCCGATCGCGCTGCCCGCGATCGAGACGATGATCGAGCAGATGGCCGCGCCGCGCATGCTCCGCGCCGCGCAGACGCTGCCGGAGAAGGCCGCGAACGTGCTACGCGCCATGAGCGCGCCCTGCCGCCCGGCATGGACGGCGTCCGGAGAGGACAGGCGCGCCCGCTCCTCCACGATCGGGAACTCGATATGCTCCGGCGGGATCTTGTAGCGCAGCTTCAGAAACTGCGGGGTGATCATAAAATCGCGCGTGGCCAGCACGGGCACCAGATTGCCCGCGCGCAGAACGGCCGCGAGCCCCGCCCGGACGGACTCCGCCGGGGCGTAGTTCAGGGCAAAGACCGCGGCAAGCTCGCCATTGATGGAAAGATAGACGGCCTGCTTGAGCCGGATGCCCTCCGGCACGCGCACGCGCATGAGCTTCATAAAGGCGATGGAGCCCATCAGCACCACGTCGCCGCGGATCGTCGCGCCGAGACCGCCGCCCTCGTAGCGGCGGAAGGAATCGACGGTGTAGCGCCGCCCGTTCTGGTCGTGCATCATCTGCTCGAACAGCGGCACAAGGCCGCTGCCTGCCGTCTGCACGACAGCAGTGGCATAGCCGATGACCATGGGTGCGGGACGGTCAGCATAGATCTTCATGCCGCCCTGCGTCACGTTCTGCGGCGGGAAGAGATCCGCGTCCTCCATGATAAGCCCGGCCTCACCGGACAGGTTCCTTGCGCCCTGCCAGCCGGCCACGGCCGCGCCCGTGCGGTACAGGCGCTTGCTGAACGAGGCGAACGGCCTTGCGTAGGCGATCAGGATGCCCGCCGGGTAGCTCGCCAGCAGCATGGCCGACCACGACCACAAAAAGCTCTCGCCGCTGCGAAGGGCCGTCAGGATGGAAAGCGCCAGCGTCACGGCCGTCATGACAGGGGCGTAGGCGCGCATGATGCGGCTGCCGGCGTCCGGCATTTCGAGCTGGACGGCGAACTGCTCGGCATCGCCGGGCGCGCGGAAAATACAGTCGTAGCCGTGCCACGCCTGTTCTTCACGCACGGCGGCGACGGGGTCTTCCATGTTGCCGACGGCGCGCAGGGATTTGCGCCGGGCTTCATAGAGAAGGCTGCGGCTCCAGAGCGCGAGCAGCAGAAGGACCGACGCGACCGTGCAGAACGGCGTGCGGCCGCCGCCGATGGCGAAAAACGCGTCTGCGGTCACGGCGATGAGCGCCGCGAAGAGCATGCTGGTATGGTCGAAGCGGAGCTTCAGAAGCTGCGTCACGCCGCCAAGGCAGACGTCATAGGACAAAAGCGCCTGCACGATCAGAAGCCCAAGCATCACCGTGGCATAGATCCCCGTATTTGCGCCGTCGCCGCCGATGACGGCGGGCGTGGACAGCACCAGCAGCACGACCGACCCGAGGCACAGAAGGGCGCTCACGAGCAGCCGCAGGCGGATGCCGGAGGCGGCCGCGTAGAACTGGTACGCTTCGGCAAGCGACGCGAAGGTATGCTCCGGCTGCTCCTGCGCCCGCTTTTTCCGCGCTTCTTTTTTCTGGAAGCGTTCGAGCTGGCGGCGGCGCTTTTCTGCCTGCCGCTTCTCCCGGCGCTCGGCGCGGGCCTGCTCGCGCGCTTCTTTTGGGTCCTGCGCGGGCGGCGCGGGATCCGGCTCGCCCTGATAGGTCCAGACCGCGGGGCGCTCCGGCTCCTTCTTCGGCTCGTCGCGGATGGGCGCGAAGCGGATGGTATCACCGGAGACGGCGGCAGGCGCTTCCGCTTTTTTGGGCGGTTCCGGCTGTTCCGGTTCCTCCGGCTGTTCCGGCGCTTTCGCGGCAGGCTGCGCCTGCGGCGGCTCGCGCTTCGTCCAGCCGCCGAACTCGTTCATGATCTCCTCGAGCGAGTAGGCAGTCTCCTGCGGTTCTGGCGCTTTGACCTGCTCCTCAGGCGTCTTGTTCAGTTGTGTTTCGTCCTCCGGACGCCTGGTTGGTTCCATACTCTGCTCCGTGTTTTGTAAATCTGTCTCCCGTTATCCTCTCTGGCGGACCGCCTCATACAATAAAATTGCGGCGGCATTCGACGCGTTGAGGGATGAGATGCGGCCATGCATGGGTATACTGACCTTGAAGTCGCATGCTTCGGAGACCAGGCGGCTCATGCCCTCGCCCTCGTTGCCAATGACGATGGCGGCCGGTCCCTTGAGGTCAGCCTTGTACAGCTCGGTCTCGCCGTCCGCGGCGGTGCCGAACACCCAGACGCCGGCCTTCTGCAGCTCACGGATGGTGCTGACCAGATTGGACACGCGCGCGACCGGCAGATATTCCAGCGCGCCCGCGGATGCCTTGCCGACGACGGCGGTCAGGCCAACGCTGCGGCGCTTCGGGATGATGACGCCGTGCGCGCCCGCGCACTCCGCCGTGCGGATGATCGCGCCGAGGTTATGCGGGTCGGAAAGCTCGTCGCAGATGACGATCAGGGGCGCTTCGCCCCGGGTTTTCGCGTTTTCCAGAATGTCGTCCACGCTCGCATAGGCGTGCGCGGCCACCACGGCGATGATGCCCTGATGCGCGCCGGTCGCGGAGAGCTGGTCGAGCTTTCTGCGGTCTGTTTCAGCGACGGCGGCACCCGCTTCGCGCGCCATGGCGGCAAGACGGGCAAGGGCGCGGTCGGTCTCGCCCGCGGCAATATAGACCTTATCGATTGGACGGCCGGCCGTCAGCGCTTCCTGCACGGCGTTGCGGCCCTCCAGCAGATTCTCCGCCGTCTCGGGATCCGGCTGTGCGCGGCGGAAGGCGGGTTTGCCCGCGTGCCGGGGATTTTCCCGGCTGTATTTTTTCTGTTCCATGGCTTCTCCAGTACTTGTCATAGTGATTCAAGGTACATTATAACAGCTTCTTCCGCAAAGCTCAATCAGAATCTCACAATTCACAGAAAATTTACCGGGCGGCCACAGGTTCTTTCTTGTAAAAGCCGGGCGGGTGTGATAAGATTTGAAGCAGTTTGCAAAGCCTGGATTTTCCACGTTTTTTCACAGAAAGAAGGTGCGTTTTTGAATAACGACCCCAAAAACAAAAAGCCGCAGAACAACAAGCCCCAGGGCGACGACGGCCGTCAGGGCCGCAGGATCGTCATTCTGATGGTCGCGGCGCTCATCGCGACGCTGCTCATCAACACGCTCTATACCTCGATCGCCAACGCGTATCTGTCTGAGATCTCCTACACGGAGTTCCAGCAGAAGCTCGACAATGACGAGATCGCCGAGATCGAGTTCCAGTCCGACCGCATGGTCATCCTGACCCGCGAGGAGGCAAAAAGGAACGCGTCGCAGCAGCGGCTGTATTACACCGGCTATCTGCCGAACGTCTCCAACGACGATCTGATCGCCCAGCTCAAGGCGCAGGGTGTGGAGTACAACACGGAGATCGTCGAGCAGGCCAGCCCCATCGTGACCTTTGTCGTCACATGGCTGCTGCCGGTCATCATCATGTACGCCCTGTTCAGCCTGCTGATGCGCAGCATGTCGAAGAAAATGGGCGGCATGGGCGGCATCGGCGGCATCGGCGAAAGCAAGGCCAAGGTCTACATGGAAAAATCCACCGGCGTGACGTTTGCTGACGTTGCCGGCCAGGACGAGGCCAAGGAATCGCTCGTCGAGATCATCGATTTCCTGCACAACCCGCAGAAATACGCCGCCATCGGCGCGAAGCTGCCGAAGGGCGCGCTGCTCGTCGGCCCTCCGGGCACCGGCAAGACGCTGCTGGCCAAGGCCGTCGCGGGCGAGGCCAGCGTGCCGTTCTTCTCCATCTCCGGCTCCGATTTCGTCGAGATGTTCGTCGGCGTCGGCGCGAGCCGCGTGCGCGATCTGTTCCAGCAGGCGGCGAAGGTTGCCCCGGCCATCATCTTCATCGACGAGATCGACGCCATTGGCCGCACGAGAGACTCCAAATTTGGCGGCAACGACGAGCGTGAGCAGACGCTCAACCAGCTGCTGGCCGAGATCGACGGCTTCGACTCGAGCAAGGGCGTCGTCATTCTGGCCGCCACGAACCGGCCGGAGATTCTGGACAAGGCGCTGCTGCGCGCAGGGCGGTTTGACCGCCGCATCATTGTCGACCGGCCGAATCTGGCGGGCCGATACCAGACGCTGCGCGTGCATACGAAAAATATCAAGCTGGCGGAGGACGTCGACCTTCACAAGCTGGCGCAGGCGACAGCCGGCGCGGTCGGCGCGGATCTGGCGAACCTCGTGAACGAGGCGGCGCTGCGCGCCGTGCGTCTCGGACGGAACGCCGTCAACCAGCAGGATCTGCTGACGTCGTTTGAGCTGGTCATCGCGGGCACTGAGAAGAAGGGCACCGTCCTGACCGACACGGAAAAGCGCATCGTCTCGTACCACGAGGTCGGTCATGCGCTGGTGGCGGCGCTGCAGAAGCATTCGCAGCCCGTCTCCAAAATTACAATTGTCCCGCACACGTCCGGCGCACTGGGCTACACCATGCAGATGCCGGAGGAGGAGAAGTTCCTGTCCAGCAAGGAGGAGCTGATCGTCGAGCTGCAGACGCTGCTCGGCGGCCGCGCGGCGGAGCAGGTCGTCTTCGGCATTGCCACGACGGGCGCTTCCAACGATATTGAGCGCGCCACGGAGCTGGCCCGCAAGATGGTCACGCAGTACGGCATGAGCGACAAGCTGGGGCTCATGGCGCTGTCCACGGTCTCGAACCCGTATCTGGACGGCAGCACGATGATGAACTGTGCCGACTCCACTTCCTCCGCGGCGGATGAGGAGATCCACAAGCTGCTGATGAGCTGCTATGAGGACGCCAGAAAGCTTCTTGTCGCGCACCGTTCGCTGCTGGATGAGATTGCCCTGTTCCTTCTCACGAAGGAGACCATCACGGGCGACGAGTTCATGACGTATGTGAACGCGGAAAACAAAAAGCTGAACGACGGCTCCGACGCCGAAGCGGAACCCACACCCGCGCAGGGCGAGGCGTCCGACGCAGAGTAATTTTCCCATATCCGCGCCCCTGTTCTGCAGGGGCGCGGTATTTCCTGTTATCCTTCCGGAGGTAATCATGTTTCTTTCTTCCGTTCTTGATACGGCGGCCATTGATGAAAAGCAGGTGCAGTCGTTCTTTTCGCGGCTGACGCTGGAAAAGCTGCTGTATGCGGCGGTGCTGCTGGTCTTGTGCGCGGTGCTGATCCGGCTGATCCTCAAGGCTGCGGACAAGCTCTTTGCCAACTCGAAGCTCGACCACACGATCTTCGGCTTTCTGCGCACGGCGGCCAAGGCCATCCTGATCTTTATCACCACGATGCTCGTGGCCGGGACGCTCGGCATCGACACGTCGTCGCTGCTGGCGATCTTAAGCGTTGCAGGTCTTGCCATTTCGCTTTCGGTGCAGAGCTCCCTGTCCAATGTGGCCAGCGCCATGATGATCCTGACGTCCAAACCCTTCCGGGCCGGGGATTACGTCCAGCTCGGCGACAAGGCCGGCACCGTCCTCACCATCGGCGCGATCTACACGAGCCTTCGCACGTACGACAATCAGCTCATCTACATCCCGAACAGCCAGGTGACCGCCGCGGCGATCGTCAACTGCACCTCGGCCGAGACGCGCCGGGTGGATCTGAGCTTCTCGGCCTCGTATGACGACGCGCCGGAGACGGTCCGGCGGACGCTCTGCGGCGCGGCGGCGGACTGCGGAAAGGCCCTGACAGACAAGCCCATCGAAGCGCACGTGACCGGCTACGGCGACAGTTCCGTCAATTACGTCCTGCGCTTCTGGGTGCGGACGCAGGATTACTGGGACGCGTACAACGACGTGATGGACCGCATGAAATCCGCCTTTGACGCCGCCGATATCAGCATGACCTATCCGCATATCAACGTTCATATGGATTCATAAAAAAATAAATATCCGCATATCGCATGTCATTTTTGTGATAAAGTTGGAATCTTCGTAGAAACGTCGATGATTCCAACTTTTTATTTTGTATTAATGTTAGAATATATCGATAAAAATGGATTTGTTTCCATCCCCCCTACCGGGTTCCGATCGGTTGACTTTCCACAGCCCGCTTGTTAGAATAAGATACAAGCTATGTAAGGCGTATCCTGCGCTCTTGGTTTCGGGGCCCCGATGCGTCTGCTCGGTTTGTCTGCAGGACATACCCCCCTTCCGTAACCGAGGGCGCTCTTGCGTCCGAGGTCCAGAACAAAATTTAGGAGGATACATCATCGATGGATTGGGATCGCTTAATCACTATTGAACAGATGGAAGCGGCTACCAACGAATTGCTTGAAACCGGCAAAAAAGTTGGCGCTGATTCCTGGCAGCAGCGCGTCAAAAATCAGACGCCGCACTGCGGCTTCGGCGAAGCCGGTACCTGCTGCCGTATTTGCTCCATGGGCCCGTGCCGCATCACCCCGAAGGCGCCGCGCGGCATCTGCGGCTGCGACGTGCACGGCATTGTCGGCCGTAACTACCTGCGCTTCACCGCAGGCGGCGCAGCCACGCACTCCGACCACGGCCGTCAGATCTGCCATACGCTGTATCAGGCAAAAGAGGGCGGCTCCTATCAGGTCAAGGATCCGGAAAAGCTGAAGAAGATCGCCGCTGAATGGGGCATCGAGACCGAGGGCAAGGACATCTACGATCTGGCCCACGAAGTTGCCGAGACCGGCCTTCTGGAATACGGCAAGCCCTTCGGCGTGCAGCGCTATTTGAAGCGCGCACCGGAGCACACCCAGAAGCTGTGGCATGATGCCGGCATCGAGCCGCGCGCGATCGACCGTGAGGTCTCGCAGTCGCTGCACATGACGCACATGGGCTGTTCCTCGCTGCCGGAAGCGCTCATCAAGCAGTCCCTGCGCGCAGGTCTGTCCGACGGCTGGGGCGGCTCCATGATGGGCACCGAGTTCTCCGACATCCTGTTCGGCACCCCGCGTCCCGTTGACACCACCGCAAACATCGGCGTCATGGAAAAGGACATGGTCAACATCATCGTTCACGGCCACGATCCTTCCCTGTCCGAAATGATCGTTATGTACTCGCAGGATCCCGAGATGGTCGCGCTTGCGAAGTCCGTCGGCGCCAAGGGCATCAACATTGCCGGTGTCTGCTGCACGGGCAACGAAGTCGCTATGCGTCAGGGCATCCCGATGGCAGGCAACTTCCTGCAGCAGGAAAACGTCGTTCTGACGGGCGCCTGCGAAGCCATCGTCGTCGACGTGCAGTGCATCTTCCCGGCACTTGGCCCGCTGTCGAAGTGCTTCCACACCAAGTTCATCACCACCTCCCCCATCGCCCGTATGCCGGACTCCGATTTCATCGAGTTCCATGAGGACACCGCGGCGGACAACGCCAAGGCGATCATCAAGATGGCGGTCGAGAACTTCAAGAACCGCAAGCCTGAGCTTGTCAACATCCCGAACCTCAAGACCAAGGCCCGTGTCGGCTACTCGGTCGAGGCCATCAAGAAGGAGCTCGACGGCGTCTGCAACACCCACGTTGACGCATTCGGCACGCTGAAGCCTCTGGCTGACGTTGTCAAGGCCGGCGTCCTGCGCGGCGCTGTCGCCATGGTCGGCTGCAACAACCCCAAGGTCCGTCCCGACACCGCGCACATCGAGCTCATGAAGAAGCTCCTCAAGAACGATATCATCGTCATCGTCTCCGGCTGTTCGGCACAGGCTGCCGCCAAGGCCGGTCTCATGGATCTCGACGCCGCCGAATACTGCGGCGAGGGTCTGCGCCGCGTCTGCAAGCTGGTCGGCATCCCGCCCATCCTGCATATGGGCTCCTGCGTTGATATCTCCCGTATGATGATCCTTGCTTCCGATCTTGCAAAGGATTGGGGCATCAACATTTCTCAGATTCCGCTCTGCGGCTGTGCACCGGAATGGATGTCTGAAAAGGCCGTTTCCATCGGCAACTACGTCGTGGCGACCGGTATCGATACATACCTGGGCGTCGATCCGTACTCCAAGGGTTCCAGCGAGATCACCGAGCTTCTGCAGGGTGACGCCCGCGGCTGCAAGGAGTGGGTCGAGGCGCACTTCGTTGTCGACACCAACATTGAGAGCCTGGGCGACAAGATGATCGCCGCGATCGAAGCAAAGCGCGCGGCTCTCGGCATCTAAAGCTTTCTCCCGGAGGGTCTTTACCAATTATGAAAGTAGCTATCACCGGCAAGGGCGGCGTCGGCAAGACGACGCTGGCCTCCACCCTCGCGCGGCTGTATGCCGACGAAGGGCGCACGGTCCTCGCCGCCGACGTCGATCCCGACGCCAATCTGGGGCTTGCCCTGGGCCTGAGCGAGGAAGAGGTCAATTCCATTGTCCCCGTCTCCAAAATGAAGCAGCTCGCAAAAGAGCGCACCGGCGCGAACGATCAGAACAGCTTCTACAAGCTGAACCCTGACGTCTCCGATCTGCCCGACAAGCTCGCCAAGGAGATCCACGGCGTCAAGCTTCTCGTCATGGGCACGGTCGACACCGGCGGCACCGGCTGCGTCTGCCCGGAGCATGTCATGCTCAAAGCCATCATGACGAATCTGGTCTTCCGCAAGGACGACGTCGTCATCATGGACATGGAAGCGGGTCTGGAGCACCTCGGCCGCGGCACGGCCAGCATGATGGATCAGTTCATCGTGGTCATCGAGCCGGGCGCGAGAAGCGTGCAGACCTATGTGCGCATCAAGGAGCTTGCAGCCGACATCGGCATCACCAAGGTGCGCGTTGTGGCCAACAAGATCCGCGGCGAGTCTGACCGTGAATTTATCAGAAGCCGGATCCCGGCGGAAGATCTGCTCGGTTTTATCAGCTACAGTCCCACCGTCATCGATGCGGACCGCAAAGGCCTTTCGCCCTACGACTGCAGCCCCGAAGCGCTGGACGAGATCCGCGCCATCAAGGCTGCCATCGACGCCAAAGAATGAATCTGAAAGGAATGAAACCACAATGAAGACATTGTTTAACCGCGTCTTCGACGGCTCTGACGAGATGTTCGCCAAGGCCGAGGAAGAAGTTAACAAAATCGTGGCTGAGGTCGGCCGTGACGCCCCCCTCACCCTTCCCTCCACCGCTTACTTCTGTGCCTGTATCTATGCCTACATCGGCAAGAAGGTCACCACCACCGGCGAACTGCAGGACGCTCTGGCTGACGTCAAGGCCATGATGCTCCGCGAGCCGCGCACGCACTCCATCTTCCAGTCCGGCGTCGGCACCGCCATCGCCGCCGAGATGATCGAGGCCTGCAAGTACGTCAAGACCCAGACCCCGTACGAGGGCACCAACTACCACGGCCACTTCACCGACGCGGAAGTGCGTGAGCTGGGCGTTCCCCTTGTCACCGGCGATATCCCCGGCTTCGTCGTCATGATCGGGCCGGCTCCGTCCACCGAGGAAGCTGTCGAGACCATCAAGGGCTATCAGTCCCGCGGTATTTTCGTCTTCCTGATCGGCGGCATCATCGAGCAGGCTGTTGAGGCCGGTATGTCCATGAGCTTCTCCGTCCGTGTTGTTCCGGTCGGCGAAGAGATCTGGTCCGTCGGCCACGTTATCTCCCTAGTCGTCCGCGCGGCCATGATCTTCGGCGCCATCCAGCCGGGCGACGTCGAGGGCTTCCACAAGTACACCTTCGACCGCATCAACGCGTTCGTCAACGCGTATAAGCCGGTCAACGACATCACCGTCGCCTGCGGCGCCGGTGCCATCAAGCTGGGCTTCCCGGTCATCACCAACGACCACGACGATATGTGGGCCGTTCCGAAGTCCCTCATCATCTATGATGACACGAAGGACTGGATCGACACCTCCATCGAGGCCCGCGGCATCAAGCTGAAGATCACGAAGATCGACATCCCGGTCTCCTTCTCCTCCGCATTCGAGGGCGAGATCATCCGTAAGGGCGACATGCAGGTCGAGATCGACGGCTCCCGCAAGGACTGCTTCGAGCTGGTCACCACCAAGGACGCTTCCGAGGTCGAGGATCACAAGATCGAGGTTGTCGGCCCCGAGATCGACGAGATCCCGGTCGGCTCCAAGATCTCCATGAGCTACACCGTCGAGGTCGCAGGCAAGGCCATGCAGCCCGACTTTGAGCCGGTCTTCGAGCGTAAGATCCACTCCTTCCTCAACTGCGTGGAAGGCCTCATGCACACCGGCCAGCGCGACATGATCCGTGTCCGTATCAGCAAGGCAGACTTCGAAGCCGGCTTCAAGTTCAAGCACATCGGCGAAGTTCTGTACGCCAAGATCAAGTCCGAATTTGACACCGTCGTTGACAAGTGCCAGGTCCGCATCGTCGTCGGCGACGAGCCGAACGCCGCTCTGCGCAAGCACGCCAACGAAGTGTTCGACAAGCGCGACGAGCGTCTGAAGAGCATGACCGACGAATCCGTGCCGGTCTTCTACTCCTGCATCATGTGCCAGGCGTTCTCTCCGAGCCACGTCTGCATCGTCACCCCGGAACGTCTTGGTCTGTGCGGCGCAGTTTCCTGGCTGGACGCGAAGGCGACCAACGAGCTCGACCCGCAGGGTCCGTGCCAGGTTGTCACCAAGGAGCGCTGCACCGACGAGCGCACCGGCCGCTACGAAGACGTTGACGAGGCTGTCGCCGAGTATTCGCACGGCGCGCTGGAGCATGTCACGCTGTACTCCCTGCTCGAGGATCCGATGACCTCCTGCGGCTGCTTCGAGTGCATCTGCGGCATCGAGCCGTGCTCGATGGGCGTCGTCATCACCTGCCGTGAGTATGCAGGCATCACTCCGCTCGGCATGACCTTCTCCGAGATGGCTTCCATGACCGGCGGCGGCGTGCAGACTCCAGGCTTCATGGGCCACGGCAAGCACTACATTGCTTCCCACAAGTTCCTCAAGGCTGAGGGCGGCGTCGGCCGTCTGGTCTGGCTGCCGAAGGAGCTGAAGGATCAGATCCGCGACAAGCTCAACGAGACTGCCAAGGATATGTACGATATCGACAACTTCGCCGATATGGTCGCTGACGAGACCAGCTGCCCGAACGGCGATCCGGAAGAACTGCTGGCCTTCCTCTCCGAGGTCGGCCACCCCGTTCTCAGCATGGATCCGCTGGACATCTAAGTATTCCAAACCGCATAAAAAGGCCCGGCTGCATTTGCAGCCGGGCCTTTGCCTTTCCTTTGGGGAGAGGTGGCTGAGGCGTGCATTCCCCCTTGCCTCTCCCATTGGGAGAGGCGGCTGAGCGAAGCGAGGGCGGAGAGGGTAAGCCGTGACTGCCAAGGCCCTCTCAGTCGCCTGCGGCGACAGCTCTCCCAGAGGGAGAGCCAAGGCTCCTCTCGCGGCAGCTCTCCCGGATGGAGAGCCAAGGGTCCTCACGCGGCAGCTCTCCCGGATGGAGAGGAAAGGGCACGGCATGAAAATTGGCGCGTATCGGTACCGATACGCGCCATAAACGATTCTTTTTAGTCTTTCGCCAGCTCCAATGTGCGCTCGTAGGCGGCGATGACGGCGGCCATGGCGGCGGCGCGGAAGTTGTGTTCTTCCAGCGCGCGGACGCCCGCGATGGTCGTGCCGCCGGGGCTGCAGACCTCGGACTGAAGCTTGCCGGGATGGCGGCCGGATTCGAGCGCCATGCGCGACGCGCCGATGAGCGTCTGCGCGGCCAGCGCCAGCGCCTGCCCATACGGCAGGCCGCAGCTCACGCCGCCGTTGGCCAGCGCGTCGAGAAACAGGTAGACATACGCCGGGCCGCAGCCGGAGACGGCGCTTCCGGCGTCGATCTTATCCTCCGGCATGCGCATACAGAGGCCCGCGCCTGCAAGATACCGTTCAAGCGTATCCAGCTCCTCCCCTGTCGTCAGGCCATCCGGCGCAATCAGCACGACGCCCGCGCCGAGCGAGACCGGCAGGTTCGGCATGATGCGCACGACCGGGCAGCCGATGCCCAGCTGCTTTTTGATCGTCGCGATGCGGACGCCTGCCGCCATGGAGACGAGCACGAAACGGTCCGCCCGCGCGGCGAGGACCGGCTTCAGCTCAGCCAGCAGGTCCGGCAGCATCTGCGGTTTGACGCCGAGAAAGAGATACTCACACTGTTCTGCCGCTTCGCGGTTCGATCCGGCGCGGCAGCCCAGCCGTTCGGCCAGAACCTCTGCCTTGAGCTGCGTCCGGTTCGTCAGCAGCATGGACGCGCCGCTCTGCGCGGCGGCTTCGGCCAGTGCGCCGCCCATATTGCCGACGCCGAGAAAGCCCATCTGATAGGTCGCCATGCATATTCCTCCTTATCGCGTCTGGCCGTCGCCGGTGACGATGTATTTATAGGTGGTCAGCTCCCGCAGACCCATCGGGCCGCGGGCGTGCAGCTTCTGCGTGGAAATGCCCATCTCGCAGCCAAGGCCGAACTCGCCGCCGTCGGTGAAGCGGGTGGACGCGTTCACGTAGACCGCCGCGCTGTCGACCAGACGGGTGAACTGCTTCGCGGTCTGCGGATTTTCGGTGATGATGGCGTCAGAGTGGTGCGTCGAGTGGGCGGCAATATGCCGGATGGCCTCATCCGCGCTGGAGACCGTTTTGACAGCGAGGATATAGTCCAGGAACTCGGTATCAAAATCGCGTTCGCCCGCAGGCGTGCCGGGGATGATCGCCTGCGTGGCTTCGTCCATCCGCAGCTCGACCGGCTGCTCTCCGGCGTCAATGCGGTCGTCGACCAGCCGCTTTTTGAGCATGGGCAGGAAATCCTGCGCAATATCCGTGTGGACGATAGCCACTTCCTCCGCGTTGCAGACGGACGGGCGGCTGGTTTTGGCGTTTTCGATGATGTTCACGGCCTTTTCCAGATCCGCGTCCTTGTCCACGTAGACGTGGCAGATGCCGGTACCGGTCTCGATGCACGGGACTGTCGCCGATTCGACGCAGGCGCGGATCAGCCCCGCGCCGCCGCGCGGGATCAGCAGGTCAACAAGGCCGTTGGCCGTCATGAGTTCGTGCGCGCTCTCGCGGCTCATATCCTCGACGAGGTTCACAAGCTCCGCCGGGAGGCCTGCCGCCTGCAGTCCGCGGTGCATGGCCGCCACGATGGCGGCTGCGGAGCGGTGCGCCTCCTTGCCGCAGCGCAGGACGCAGACGTTGCCGCTCTTGAGGGCGAGCACGGCTGCGTCGGACGTGACGTTCGGGCGGCTCTCATAGATGATCGCGACGACGCCCATGGGGACGGCCGTCTTCCGGATCACAAGGCCGTTTGGCCGGACGACCTCTGCAAGGACTTCGCCCACCGGATCCGGGAGGGCGGCGACCTGCCGCATGCCGTCCGCCATGGCCTCAATGCGCGCCTGCGTCAGGCGCAGGCGGTCGAGCATGACGTCGGAGATCTTCCCCTGCGCGGCGTCCAGATCCTGCGCGTTGGCCGCGAGAATGACCGCGGCGTCCGCCGTCAGCGCATCCGCCATGGCGAAGATCGCCTGATTCTTTTCCGCTTCTTCCAGCGCGGCCAGCTGTGGGCAGGCCGCTTTGGCTGCGTGCAGCAGCTCCTGTGTCGTCATGTGTGATCCCGCCTTCCCAAAAATCTTGTGCCGATGGACTTGCCGTCGAGCAGGGCGTACAGCCCCTCGACGTTCGCGCCGTTGGCAATGATCATATCCGTACCGGCCTGCGTCACGATCTGCGCGGCCTGCAGCTTTGTCTTCATGCCGCCCGTGCCAAGCTCGGAGCCTTTGCCGCCCGCGAGCTGCCAGATCTCGTCTGTCAGCTCCGGCACCAGCTCAAGGAGCTTCGCGTCGGGGTCCTGATGCGGGTCGGCGGTGTAGAGGCCGTCGATATCCGACAGGAGGACGAGCAGATCGGCTTGGACGCTGGTCGCGACGATGGCGGAGAGCGTGTCGTTATCGCCGATGCCGAACTCCGCGACGGAGACGGTGTCGTTTTCATTGACGATGGGGATCGCGTCCAGCTCGAGCAGGCGCTGGATGGTGTTCTGGAAGTTATCGTGCCGGGCGGCGTCGTCAATGTCGTCCGCCGTCAGGAGGATCTGCGCGACGGTGTGGTTATATTCCGAGAAGAGCTTGTCATAGGTATACATCAGCTCGCACTGGCCGACGGCGGCGGCTGCCTGCTTCGTGGGGACGTCCGTGGGACGGCGGCCGAGGCGGAGCTTGCCGACGCCCATGGCGATGGCGCCGGAGGAAACGAGAATGACCTCGTTTCCGGCATTTTTGAGGTCACTGAGGACCTTGCAGAAGGCCTCCATCCGCCGGATGTTGAGCTGGCCGGAGGGATGGGTGATGCTGGAGGTCCCGATCTTGATAACAATGCGCATAGCGGCTTCCTTCTTTTTATGGTTTACTTGCGTCAGCTGACAAGGGCAGACACGCTTGCGGACCGGTCCTTCGGAGTTTTTCGCGGAGGATAAACGGTGTCTGGCATCGTTTTGCCCCGTGAAAAACCTTGTCTGCCCTTGTCAACTGACGCTTGCAGTATATCACAGCTGTGCGCCGCCGACAAGTTTTATTTTTGCATGTATATCATGAAATTTTGTAATGTGTGATATTTTTCCTTTTGTGCTCTGATATACCTTGACAGGCGAGGTATATCGTGTTATACTGACTGCACACAGGAGGTGTTGTTGTGTCGATTCGGGCAGATCTGATCCGCGGCCATACGGACGCCGTCATTCTGGCGCAGCTGATGCGCCGCGACAGCTATGGCTATGAGATCAACAAAACACTGGAAAGCTGCTCCGGCGGGGAATTTGTTCTGAAAGAAGCAACACTCTACACCGCCTTCCGGCGGCTGGAGGACAGCGGGCTGATCACCTCCTATTGGGGGGACGAGACCGTCGGCGCACGAAGAAAATACTACAAGATCACCGCGCAGGGCCGCGAGGCGTACCGGCAGGCGCGGGAGGAATGGCAGAATACGGTGCGGATTTTGAACGCACTGTTGGAGGAAGAAGCATGAAAGAACAATTGGAAGCCTATGTGAACAGGCTTTTTGCCGACGCGGCGCTGACCATCCGCAATGCGGAGGTACGGCAGGAGATTTTGCAGCACGCGCTCGACCGCTATGACGATCTGATCGCATCCGGCAAAACGGAGCAGGAAGCATATGACGAGACGGTCAGCGGCATCGGCGACGTCTCCGGCCTGTTTGAGCATAAACAGGCAGAAGCTGCGCAGAAGAAGCAGGACTTCCCTGCCCCGCCCGCGGCATCCGAGACCGCTTCCGGGGCGGACGCACCGAAGCAGAAAAAACGCCTTCCCGGCTGGGCGATCGCGCTCATCTGTGCAGGCGCGGTGCTGCTGGTGCTGCTCACGCTGAATTATGCCGTGGGACATGCGGTCTGGAACCAGCTTTCGGCTGGCAACTACACCTATGACCGCGCCGGAGACTATGAGATCGCGGAGCGCGACGGCTTCGGCGAAACGCAGGCGGCTCTGTCGTCCAGCAGCTTCGAAGACGTCACCGAGATCGAGATCCACTGGCTGTCCGGCAGCGTGTATCTGGCGGAGTCGGACGAGGACGGCATCCTCCTGCAGGAGGATTACACCGGCGACAACGACGATTACCGCATGCGCTACACCGTGAGAGGCAGCAAACTCATCATCCAGCCGTGCAAGTCGAAGCTTTTCGGCAATGTGGATCTCCCGGAGAAGACGCTGACGGTCTTTTTTCCGGAAACGCTGGAGAACATCTCGGTCGAAACGGTCTCGGCGGATGTCGAGCTGATGGGCGGGTCTGCCGATGCGCTCAGCGTCAGCACGACGAGCGGCGATATCCTCGGCCCAGGCCTGCAGGTGAAGGAGCTGGAGATTGGCACCGTCAGCGGCGATATCCGGCTGTCGCAGTACCCCGCAGGCTGCCGCACAGTCGACTGTGAGACGGTCTCCGGCGAGGTCTCCCTCGGCTTTACCTCCTGCCCGGAGGAGATTGACCTCAACAGTGTCAGCGGCGATCTGGCGCTTTCCCTGCCGGAGGGCAGCCGCTACGATCTGGAATTTGACACCGTGAGCGGCAGCCGCTACACGAGCGATCAGGCCGCAAGCGGCTCGGAGCTGTGTAAGATCACAGCCGGGACCGTCTCCGGCGATCTGACCGTCCGGGCAGACGGGAAATAAGGAAACCCAAAGGTGCAGCCGGGCGGCTGCGCCTTTTTTGAGAAATTTTGATTTTTCGCTTGACTTTTCCGGGATCTGTGCTATAATCATATCTGCATTTGAGATGCGGGTGTAGCTCATCCGGTAGAGCGCCACCTTGCCAAGGTGGAGGTAGCGAGTTCGAGCCTCGTCACCCGCTCCAA
>ERZ1673752.2010-NODE-2010-length-24884-cov-7.628982_pt1 | contig 24884 bp, 20 predicted proteins | sample MGYA00580195_ERZ1673752 | MGnify/ENA primary metagenome ERZ1673752 (study PRJEB41218, sample SAMN15661744) | gut metagenome | host: Homo sapiens | place: Canada: London | collected 2015-08-20/2019-03-30 | study: EMG produced TPA metagenomics assembly of...
CTCGACCTTGGCAAGGTCGCGCTCTACCAGATGAGCTACGCCCGCAAACGCAAGACACATTATACTGCGTCCGCGCCGGGTTGTCAAGCCCTGATTTTCAATTTTTCGCGCCGCTTCTCAAAATGATCTCGATGATGCCGGGATTTGTATCCGTGGGGTAGAAATTGACCTCCCACGCCGCCGGTTCGCGGCCCGTGACCTGCGTGATCTCCTGACGCACCTGCGCGACGGTCTGGCGCACCTGCTGCTCCTGCCGGTCGAAATACTCCACGGAGACGACAAGCTCGCTCTTATCCTGCGCGGCGGCCTCGGTCAGCAGGTCGTGCAGCGCCGACACGCTCGTCGCGTGGACGATGGCCGCGGCCTGCTCCGCCGTGCGGCGATAGCCGATCGTCAGGTCGATCTGCGTATAGCTGCGCGAGCCGGCGGAGGTCTTGCACGTCAGATAGTCGACCATATAGGCGCCCATCGGCGTCTGGGTCTGCACCTCCTGACAGGCGCGGCGGGCGGCCTCGCCCGCGTCCTGCGTGTCGCTGTCGGAGGTGTTGTAGAGCCAGATGGTGCCCTCCTTGGCGTTCTCACCGACGAGCAGCAGAATGTCGTTCACGAGGTCCTGATACCCCTCCGCACGCAGGACAGAGCGGTCCTCGCTCTCATAATAAGTCGCGCTGTGCGGCTGGGAGGAGCTGTAGGTGCGCTCGAGAAACGAGCCGCAGCCGCACAACGCCAGCGTTGCCGCCGCGAGCAGCGCGCAGCAGAGCTTCTTCATGCCGATCCCTCCGATCTTACAGTCCGCCCGGCGTGTAGGTGCCGAAGCCCTCGCCGAGGATCTCGTGCGCGTCGCAGACGATGACGAAGGCGTCCGGGTCGATCTCCTGCACGAGCTTTTTGATCGGTACGATATGGCTGCGGCCGAAGGCACAGAGAATGACATCCTTGCGCCGGCCGCTCCACGCGCCGCACCCGTCGAGCAGCGTCACGCCGCGGTCGAGCTCGAGGAGCTTTTGCGTGATCTCCTCAGAGTGGTCGCTGATGATATAGGCCATCTTGGCGGCGTTCGGGCCGTAGACGACCTTGTCCATCAGCAGCGAGGAGACATAGAGCGCGATGACGCCGTAGAGCGCGCGGGTCATGTCGCGGAAGATGAGCGCGTAGCCGAACGTCACGAGCACGTCGATCATGAGGCAGAGCGTGCCGATGGAGATGGACTCGAACTTGAGCTTCAGCAGCCGCGCGGCCAGCTCCGTGCCGCCGGTGGTGGCGCCCTGGCGCAGCATCACGCCGAAGGCGACGCCGCAGATCGCGCCGCCGTAGAGACACGCGAGGATGGGATCCATCGGCTGGAACGTATGTACCGCGGCGAGTGCGTCGATCATGACGGAGCTGACGGCCGTGGCGTACAGGGAGGAAAACAGCAGCGCCTTGCCGATCTTTTTCCACCCGAGGATAAAGAGCGGGATGTTCATCACCAGCGCCAGCGTACCGATCGGCAGCTGCGGCAGATAGTGGTTGATGATCTGGGCGATGCCGGTAAAGCCGCCCACGCTGATGTGGTTGGGGTCGAAGCACCAGTTAAAGCCGACCGCGTAGAGGGCGCAGGCGGCGGTGATGATCCCGTAGCGCGTCAGGACTTCGGATAGCTTTTTCATGCGGTTCTCCTCCTGTCTGATTTCTTGTTGAAATTACAGCAGCGACAGCTGCTCCTCGCCCTGATCCTCGGGCTTGACGAGCGCGCCCGCGGCGGGGATGCTGCGCGTGCGGTAGCGGGTGAGGTTGACGATGCCGGACTGCTCCACCGGCACGGCGCGCTGGAGGTGGTACTTGGGCTTGAGCGTCATGACGGCGACGCCCTGCGTCGTGCGGGTGGCCTTGGGCGCGAGCTGGGACGTGTGGAAGATGAGCGCGCGCGGCTCGCTCGAAAGAAGCGCCAGTTCCTGATCCTCCCGCAGCGGAAGGATCGTCACGAGCGGGCTCTTGTCGCTGTAGGCGCCGGTCAGGCGGCGGCGGTTCGAGACGGTGGCATAGGCCTTGAGCTCCACGCGCGCGGCCTTGCCGTTTTCAAAGAAGAACAGCAGCTGCCCGCTGTAGTCGCCCGGCAGGAGCAGGTAGATGACGCTCTCGCCGTCGTCCATGCCGAGCTTGCCGGGGAGATAGTCGCCGAGGAGCGAGGCCTTGCTGTCGGCGAACTCCGAGACGCGCGTCTTGTAGACCTGGCAGCGGTCGGTGAAGAACATAAGCTCGGCGGCGTTCGTCGTCTCGATCTGCTGCATGGGGCCGTCGCCCTCCTTGTACTTCTGCTCGCCGGACATGCGCAGCGACTGCGGCGTGATCTTCTTGAAGTACCCCTCGCGGGAGAGGAACAGCGTCACGGGGTAGTCCTCGACCTGCTCCTCCTCGCGGTACTCCTCGACCTCGTGGCCGTAGAGAATCTCGGTCTTGCGCGGCTGACCGTACTTCTTGCGGACGGTCTCGAGCTCCGAGATGATGATCCTGCGGACGCGCGCGGGCTTTGCCAGCGTGTCCTCAAGGTCATCGATCTCGTCGGCGAGGGACTGTGTCTCCTGCACGCGCTTGAGGATATACTCCTTATTGATGTTGCGCAGCTTGATCTCGGCGACGTATTCGGCCTGCTTTTCGTCGATGCCGAAGCCGATCATCAGGTTGGGGATGACCTCGGCCTCCTCCTCCGTCTCGCGGATGATGGCGATGGCCTTGTCGATGTCGAGCAGGATCCGCTTCAGGCCGAGCAGCAGGTGCAGCTTCTCCTTCTTGCGGCTGAGGATATAGAACACGCGGCGCTTGACGCACTCCGTGCGCCAAGCCGTCCACTCCTGCAGAATCTCGCCCACGCCCATCACGCGCGGCATACCGCCGATGAGGATGTTGAAGTTGCAGCTCGCCGTGTCCTGCAGGGGGGTGAGCTTGAAGAGCTTCTGCATGAGCTTTTCGGGGTCGACGCCGCGCTTGAGGTCGATGGCGAGCTTCAGGCCGGACAGATCCGTCTCGTCGCGCATGTCGCTGATCTCCTTGACCTTGCCGGCCTTGACGAGCTCGGCGACCTTGTCGAGAATGACCTCGATGGAGGTGGAGTAGGGAATCTCGTAGACCTCGATGACGTTTTCCTTCTTATCGTAGCGCCAGCGCGCGCGGACCTTCAGGCCGCCGCGCCCCGTCGCGTAGATCCGGCGCAGCTCGTCCTCGTCGCAGATGATCTGCCCGCCGGTGGGAAAGTCCGGCGCAAGCAGGGTGGAGGCGATGTCGTGATCGGGATTTTTCAGATAGGCGATCGTCGTGTCGCAGACCTCGGCGAGGTTGAAGCCGCAGATCTGGCTCGCCATGCCGACGGCGATGCCCTGGTTGGCCGAGACAAGCACGTTCGGGAACGTCGTCGGCAGGAGGGCGGGCTCTTTCATCGTGCCGTCGTAGTTGTCCACGAAGTCGACCGCGTCGCAATCGAGGTCGCGGAAGAGCTCGGCGCAGATGGGGGCGAGCTTGGCCTCGGTGTATCGGCTCGCGGCATAGGCCATGTCGCGGGAGTAGACCTTGCCGAAGTTGCCCTTGCTGTCGACGAACGGGTGCAGCAGCGACTCGTTTCCCTTCGCCAGACGCACCATCGTCTCATAGATGGCGGCGTCGCCATGGGGGTTGAGGCGCATTGTCTGCCCGACGATGTTCGCCGACTTCGTGCGCCCGCCCGTGAGCAGACCCATTTTATACATCGTGTAGAGCAGCTTGCGGTGCGACGGCTTGAAGCCGTCGATTTCGGGGATGGCGCGCGAGACGATGACGCTCATGGCATAGGGCATGTAGTTCGCGTCGAGCGTCTCGGTGATTGCCTGATCGACCACCGTGCCGCGCAGACCCATCACATTCGGATCCGCCGTCCGATGGACGGTGCGTTCTTCTGTTTTTTTCTTTGCCATAGGAACAATGTCCTTTCTGTTGTCGGTAGATCGGGGGGATTTTTATTTCAATTCCGGTCGATTCGCGGGATTTTCGGTAGGACGTGGCCTAAATGCAGTATTGTCTGCCATTCTGCGCCGCTGCCGCTCATATTTTGAAATGTAGGAGCGTTTGCATCTATCAGGGGGCGTCGGGGACGCCGCCCCCTGCGCAGGTCGGAAGAAGCATCCCGATCGAACGGCGGGCCGATGTGGGCATCGGCCCCTACGGCGGTTGGAAGGAGTACCTCGGTTGAACGCGGCGGGCCCTGTGTGGCCCGCCACATTCGGCGCATAGACTCCTGCATTTGGAGCGGTCAGCGGCAGCGGCGCGGGCGCAGAGACGATGCTACATTTCATGCCCCCTGCAAAATCCATCAACCGTGTGGTACGCACCCTAACAACCTGAAACGTGCGGGGCGCGCTAAGGGATTCTTAAACCGCAGGTTTAAGCGGCGTTTTTTGCATACTTTTTGCCGCTGTTGGCAAAAAGTGTGCCGCCGGAGGCATCAAAGGCCGCTTCACCCACCGGGGTACGGCGCAAAACGGAGCCGCACCTCAGCTCACATCAATCATATCCATATACTTATACCCGTTTTCGGCGATGTAATCCTTCCGCCCGGCGAGGTTGTCGCCGAGGAGAAGGTCAAACACGCGCGCCGTCTCCTCGACGTCTGCGGGCATGACCTTCACCAGCCGCCGCGTCTCCGGGTTCATCGTCGTCAGCCACATCATCTCCGGGTCGTTCTCACCGAGACCCTTCGAGCGCTGGATGCTGACCTTCTTGCCCTCCAGCTCCTTGAGAATGTCCGCCTTCTCGCGCTCGGAATAGGCGAACCACGTCTTATCCTTACAGGTGATCTCGAACAGCGGCGTCTCCGCGATGTAGACGTACCCCTCGCGGATGAGCGTCGGGCACAGGCGGTAGAGCATCGTCAGGATCAGCGTCCGGATCTGGAAGCCGTCGACGTCGCCATCGGTGCAGATGACGACCTTGCTCCAGCGGAGGTTGTTGATATCAAACTGGTTGAGGTCCTTCACGGCGCGGCTCTGCACCTCCACGCCGCAGCCGAGCACCTTCATGAGGTCGGTGATGATCTCACTTTTGAAGATGCGCGGATAGTCGGCCTTCAGGCAGTTCAGGATCTTGCCGCGCACGGGCATCAGCCCCTGAAACTCCGCGTCGCGCGACTGCTTGCACGCGCCGAGGGCGGAGTCGCCCTCCACGATATAGATCTCGCGGCGGCTGACGTCCTTCGTGCGGCAGTCGACGAACTTCTGCACGCGGTTGGCGATGTCGATCTTCTCCGTGAGCTTCTTTTTCTGGTTGATGCGCGTCTTTTCCGCCGTCTCGCGGCTGCGTTTGTTGATGAGCACCTGCGCGGCGATTTTCTCCGCCGCGTCGTGGTTCTCGATGAAGTAGACCTGTAGCTGCTCGCGCAGGAACTCGCTCATCGCGTCCTGCACGAACTTGTTGTTGATGGCCTTTTTCGTCTGGTTTTCATAGCTCGTCTGCGTCGAGAAGTTGTTGCTCACGAGGATGAGACAGTCCTGCACGTCGGGAAAGGTGATCTTGCTCTCGCCCTTGGTGTACTTATTGTTCTCGCGCAGGTATTTGTCGATCGCCGCGACGAACGCCAGACGTGTCGCCTTTTCCGGCGCGCCGCCGTACTCGAGGAAGCTCGAGTTGTGGTAGTGCTCGACAAGGTGGACGCGGTTGGAAAAGCAGCAGGCGATGTTGAGCTTGACCTTGTACTCGGGCTTGTCGGCGCGGTCACGTCCGCGGCGCTCGGCCTCCCAGCAGACGGGCTCGGTGAGCGCGTCGTCCCCGGCCAGCTCGCGGATATAGTCGGCGATGCCGTGCTCATAGACGAAGTCCTCGGGCTCGAGCTTCCCGTTTGCCTGATTGCGCAGGCGGAACGTCACACCCGCGTTCACCACGGCCTGCCGCTTGAGCGTGTCGCGGAAGTAGTCGACCGGGATGTCGATGTCGGTGAACACCTCCAGATCCGGCAGCCAGCGGATGCGCGTGCCGGTGCGCTTCTTGCCGCTCTGCTCGCGCACGCTCATCTGTCCGACAATCTCGCCGCGCTCGAAGTGCAGGCTATACTCCTTGCCCTCGCGCCAGACGGTCACGTCCATGTAGCGCGAGGCGTACTGCGTCGCGCAGGAGCCGAGGCCGTTCAGACCGAGCGAGAATTCATAGTTCTCGCTCGACTCGTTGTCGTATTTGCCGCCCGCGTACAGCTCGCAGAACACGAGCTCCCAGTTGTAGCGGCCCTCTTTTTCGTTCCAGTCCACCGGACAGCCGCGGCCATTGTCCTCGACCTCGATGGAGTGGTCGGCGAAGCGGGTGACGGTGATGAGCCGTCCGAAGCCCGCGCGCGCCTCGTCGATGGCGTTCGAGAGAATCTCAAACACCGCGTGCTCGCAGCCCTCCAGCCCGTCGGAGCCGAAGATGACGCCGGGGCGCTTGCGCACCCGATCCGCGCCCTTCAGACTGGAGATGCTGTCGTTGTCGTAAACTTTTTTCTTAGGCATATATTCCTCCGTCGGCATTTGCCGCGTTTTTTCGCAATTTATTATTGTATCGCATTTTTCGGATTCTGACAAGTCCCGCCCGCCGCGGGCGGAGGGAACATTCCTTTTTCGCGGAAAAGTACGCCGGTTTCCATAAAAAATACCGCTTGTCCACAGAGCTCGACAGCCCGCGCGGCAAAGGTTATGCACATTATCCACAGAGTTTTCCACACCGTTATGTTAACAGCCACCCCCGCGCAAAAGTGGTCAAAAGTGCGCGGAAGCGATAAAAGGGTTTACAGCGTGGCGGGCGCATGGTACGATGGGGAAAAGAGAAGAGAGGGGGATTCTGTCATGAAACCTGTTTTTGCGACGGATCTGACGGAAAACAAACACAACACCGAACCGAACGGACGGGAATTTCTCACGCAGGAGCCGTCCGACGCGCTGCGCAGACGCCATGAGGAGATGCTCGGCCGCATGAACGAGACGATGGAGAAAAGCCAGCTCGCCAAGCCCTTGCGCGTGGTGGAGTACGTCTGCAGTATGGGGTGGCTGATCACGCTGTGCGGTATCCTGAGGGCGGTGCTGAAGGCAGACCATCCCACGGCGCAGCTGCGTCTGGCGTACCGCAACGCGCCGGGGGTGTTCTGGGCGTTTGGCGTGTGCCTGCTCGTCTGGGCGGCGCTGCGCGTTCTCGGCCGCAGAAAGAGCAAGCAGGTGCTGGAGACGGAGGAGAGCGAGCGCGTGTTTGCACGGACGGAGAACTCCATGTCCGCAATTTTTGACGAGCTGGACGTGCCGCCCGACGCGCAGGAGGTGGACGTGCTGACCTTTTTCTATAAGGAGAAGGGCGGGGAGTGCAAGGTCTGCGAAAAGACCATGCAGATGAACACGCATTTTAACCCGATTTTCCGGCTGTTTTTCGACGATGAGAACCTGTATCTGGCCAATCTGGACGGGAAGTACACCTTCCCGCGCGTCTCGCTGCGTGGCATCCGGAGGGTCAATAAGCGGATCCGCCTGGAGAGCTGGAACAAGGAGGAGCCGTGCAATCAGGGGCGCTATAAGGCCTATAAGCTCAGCGAGGGCGACAACGGCCTCATCTACTGAAAGCCCTATTACATCCTCGAGCTCGACCACGCCGGCGAGCGCTGGGGGATATACTTCCCGTGCTACGAGCTGCCCGCCTTCGAGCGCGCCACAGGCCTGACGGCGGAAGAATAAAACGAACATCATGCCGCATATCATGCGAAATAAAAGGCTTGCCCGCGGGCAAGCCTTTTATTTATAAGTCTCACAGAGTTCGCGGTTCGCAGGCCGCGAATAAAATGAAATCCGTTTCTTGCGGCGGCGTGTATGCCGCAAAAAAACACTCTGCGCGGGCCTCGGCCCAAAGGAACTGGCCTCGGCAGACCCGACGGTTGATGTCGGGCCAGCGAGCGTCGCAGGCTGGCCAAAGGCCAGCCGAGGCGCAGAGCGGAGCGAAATCCCCTCGGGTAAAAAGGCTTCACCTTTTTACCCGACCAGCCAGAGGATCAGTCCATACAGCGCGCTGGCGGCGGTGCCGAAGACGATGACGGGCCCGGCGATGACGAACATCTTCGCCGCCGTGCCGGTGACGATTCCCTCGGCGCGGAAGTCGATGGCGGGGGAGACGACGGCGTTTGCAAAGCCCGTGATTGGTACGAGCGTGCCCGCGCCGCCGAAGCGCGCGAGCTTATTGTAGAGGTTCAGCGCCGTGAGCAGCGCCGAGAGGAACACAAGGCTTATCGACGTGGCCGCAGCGGCGTCCTCCTCGCGCAGTCCCGCCGCCAGCCAGCCGTTCAGAATCCCCTGACCGGCGGCGCAGATCAGCCCGCCGATGAGGAAGGCGAGGGCCATGTCCTTGCCGAGAGGGGATTTTTTCTGCTTGCGGCGCACATAATTCTGATATTCCTGCGGGGTCATGTTCACGGCGCATCACGTCCTTTCCGGTCGTAGTCTGCCCCGGCGGATGAAAAATATGCCGCCGCCTTGCCAAGCGGCGGGAAAAACGCTATAATCGAAGAGCCAATAACCGGAAAGCAGGTGATCCTATGACAGACGGCGCGCATCCCTTCGGGCGGAAGACACGGCAGAAGGCGCTGATCGACCCGGACCGCTGCACGGGCTGCGGGTACTGTTCGATGTTCTGCATCATGGAATGTATCGAGCAGCAGCCCGACGGGATCTACCGTGTGGACGCGGAGCGGTGCATCGGCTGCCGCTCCTGCAGGGTCAACTGTCCGTATGAGGCCGTGACCATTCTCCCGGCGAAGCAGGAGGGCTGAACATGGAAAAAAAGAACATCAGGAGGGATCACCCGCTCGGGCTGTATCTCCACATTCCGTTCTGTAAGGCGAAGTGCGCCTATTGCGACTTCTATTCGCTCGCGCGCAGCGAGGAGAAGATGGACGCCTATACCGCCGCGCTGCAGCGCCACCTCGTCGAGGTCGCGCCGCAGGCGGACTGTCACATCGTCGACACCGTCTATTTCGGCGGCGGCACGCCGAGCTACCTCGGCGTGAAGCGGCTGACGGAGCTGCTCAAGACGGTGAAGAAGCACTACCGGCTCGCAAAGGAGCCGGAGATCACGGTGGAGGCCAACCCCGACAGCGCGTGCGACTGGAAGGCGCTGCGCGCCCTGCGCCGCGCGGGCGTGAACCGGCTCTCGCTCGGCGTACAGTCGACGGACGACGCGCTGCTGCAGGCGATCGGGCGCGTCCATACCTTCGCGCAGGTGCAGGAGGCCGTGGCCGCCGCCCGCCGCGCGAAGATCAAAAACCTCAGTCTCGACCTCATCTACGGCCTGCCCGGCCAGACGATGGCCCAGTGGGAAAAGACGCTGCAGGACGCGGTCGACCTCCAGCCGGAGCACCTCTCGTGCTACGGGCTCAAGCTCGAGCCGGGGACGCCGCTTTTTGCGCGGCAGGGGGAGCTGACGTTCCCGGACGACGACGCGCAGGCGGACATGTATCTCTACACCGTCGCCCTCCTCAAGGAGCACGGGTACGAGCAGTATGAGATCTCCAATTTCGCCAAGCCCGGCTTTGCCTCGAAGCACAATCTGAAATACTGGTTGCTGCAGGAGTACGCAGGCTTCGGCCCCGGCGCGCACTCCGACTTCGGCGACGTGCGCTACGGGTACCTGCGCGACATCGACCGCTATATCGCGGGGGAGCTGGTGCTCTCCGAGCGGGAGACGATCTCCCGGCGGGAGCGCGACATGGAGTACATCATGCTGCGGCTGCGGCTGGCGCGCGGCGCCGACCCGCGCGAGTTTGAAAACGCCTTCCGCGAGCGCTTTAACCCGCTGGCAAAGCTCCTGCACCAGTACGCCGCGCACGGCCTTGCCCGTCAGAACGATGACGGCAGCTGGCGTCTGACGCCGAAGGGCTTTCTTGTCTCGAACCAGATCATCGGCGCGCTGCAGGGGGAGCTGAGCCGCGAAAAGGCCGACCGCCTGGCCCGCGCCGCCCGCGGCGACTACAGAGTCATCGACTAACCAAATACAAATCGTATAATAGACAACATAAACAACCGGGAGGATTTATCCTCCCGTTGTTTATAAGCCTCGCAGAGTTCACGGCCCGCAGGCCGCGAATAAAATGAAATCCGTTTTTCGCGGCGGCGTGTACGCCGCAAAAAACACCCTGCGCGGAGAGAGTGTATTTTTGCGCGCACAGCGCGCAAAAATGCGCGGTTCGGAGCGAAACCCCTTCTACTAAGAAAGACGCGGAGGATTTCATCCTCCGCGTCTTTCTTAGTAGAGTTTCACGAGCCCACTCAGCAGTACCGGCGGCACGAGCCACAGGGCGAGATACCCCAGCATCTGCATCGGGTGCAGTAAATCCGTGCTGCCCAGCCCCGTCAGATAGTAGCTCAGCAGCAGCCCCGCGAGCGCGCCGAAATAGGCGAGGATCGTCCCCGCGCGGACGGCGCGCAGGAGCCGGCGGCTGCCGATGACCGTCTCCGCGAACGGCATCAGCCCCTCGCGGTAGATCACGGCGTTCGGCTCGCCGCGCTGCTCCGTCAGCTCCGAGAGCGCCAGCCGTGTTGACACGTCCGGGTACACGGGTTTGACGTCGAAGCTGAACTTCCGCTTCAGAAGCCCCGGCGTGACGTTTCCCTCGCGCACGGCGAGCACCGGCTGGATCCGGTTGCGCCGCACGGCGCGCAGCGCCCAGTCGACGTTGCGGCTCGCCTGATACTTGATGGCGAAGATCGCGATGAGCTGCCCGTCCACGGAGAGGAATACCCCCGTTTTCAGCTTCAGATCGCGCGGGAGCGTCACCTTGGACTGCTTCATGAAATAGGCGCTGCCCATCATGACCGTCTCGCCGTGGATGGTGCCGCCGAAGCCGCCCTCCTCATAAAACTGCAGATCCTCCAGCGGCTGGCGCACGCCGCTCTCGGCGGCGAGCAACTGCTCAAAGATGGGGGAGAGGGGGCTCTGCGCGGCGCTTGCGAGCGTCGCGGCGTAGGAGACGACCTTGCCGATCTCCTCGCCGTAGATTTTCAGGCCGTTGAGCTCGACCGTTCCCGGCGGGAAGAGGTCGGAGTCCGTCAGCACCATGCGCTTCGACGTGCTGACCGCCCGCGCGCCCTGATAGCCCGCTGCGGCGCTGCCGCTGCGCGCAAGGTGGCGGCTCAGCCGCCGCAGGGGCAGCGTCCCCGTCAGCGGCAGCGACAGCGGCACCGTCGCCGACAGAATCGCCGACCAGACCCAGAGTACCTGGTTCATTTTGCCGCCGCCGACGCACACCACGCCGGTGAGCACCGTCGCCGCTGTGAGCAGCAGCGGCGTCAGGATGACCTGCCAGCGCTCCGCCGGGCCGGGGCGCACCGTCGTGCGGTAAAAGCCCGCGAGACTGCCGCGCTGCTTGCACGCGCCCGCCGCCGTCACCGAGACGACATAGGGCGGCGCGCCGCCGAGGTCGGCCAGTCGGAAGCTTTCCCACCGCGACTCGCTCATGAGCAGCAGGCCGTATTCGCTCGCCCACAGCAGCGCCGACGCGCAGGCCGCGTACGGCAGCGGCCCGCCGGCGATTGAGGCGAACACACAGTGTGCCAGACACACCGCACACACGACCGCGCAGGCCGCTTCGCAGCCGATGTGCCGCGCGCGCAGCTTCTCAAGCGCTTCCAGCCAGACCGGGCGCGCGAGCAGGATGCTCACAAGCAGCCCCGCGCCCATCACGGCCCCGCGCAGCACGTCCAGCTCCTGCCACACGGCGGGGACGAAGCCCAGCCCGTCGCAGACGGAGAGGACGATCAGCAGCGCCGTCGGGATGGAGAGGTGCAGCAGGTCCTTGCGCAGGCGCCTGCAGAGCTGCTTTTCCTCGCGGGCGGCCGTGTCCATGTCCGGCTCCGGCTCGAGCGGCTCGTCCGGCTCCTCGCGCTCGGGCTGCTCCCACGCGCCGCCGGATTTTTTCCTCCGCTCGCGCAGCGCCCGCAGCCGCTCCGCCGCGCTGAGTACCAGCCGCTCGGCGCGCTCGCGCAGCGGCTCGCGCTCCTCCAGTATTTCGTCGTCCGTCTCCTCGAGCACGGCGGAGACAGTCTCGCTCATCACCTGCTCGATGGAGATTTTCGGCGGTTCCTCCTCCGGGGCTTCTTCCGGCTCCGGCGGTTCGGGCTTGGCGGGCGGCTCCGGCTCCTCCTCCGCAGGAGGCTGCGGTTCGGGGGGATTAGCGGGATCCGGCTCCGGTGGGATGTCTGGCTCCGGTTCGGGTGCGGGAGTGGGCTCCGGTTTGGGCGCCGGTTCCGGGGCAGGCTCCGCCGCACCCTGTCCGAATTCGGCCAGGATGTCCTCCAGCGAATATTCCTCCGTAGGCTCCACGCCCTGCAGAAGCTGCGCCGTTTCGCTCAGCTTCTCTTCATCGCTCAGTCTGCTCATGGTCTCTCCGTCAGTCCGCCCGCTCCTGTCTCTGGCGCAACGCCTCATACAGCAGGATCGCGGCCGCCGCCGAGGCGTTCAGCGACGAGATGCGCCCCTTCATCGGGATGCTTACCAGAAAATCGCACGTCTCGCGCACAAGGCGGCCCATGCCGCTGCCCTCCGAGCCGATCACGATGGCTGCCGGGCCGCGCAGATCCGCGCCGTAGAGCGGAGTCGTGCCCTCCGCCGCCGTCCCGTAGATCCAGACGCCATGCTTTTTCAGCTCCTTGAGCGCGGCGGGGAGGTTGGCCACCCGCGCCACGGGCATATAGCTCACCGCCCCGGCGGAGGTCTTGCCGACGATGGCCGTCAGCCCCGCCGAGCGGCGCTTGGGGATGATGACGCCGTGCGCCCCGGCGCACTCCGCCGTGCGGAGGATGGCGCCGAGATTGTGCGGGTCGGAGATCTCGTCGCACACGACGAGCAGCGGCTGCTCGCCCTTTTCGCGCGCGCCGTCGAGCAGGCTCTGCATGCTCACATATTCGCGCAGCGCCGCGAGGGCGATCACGCCCTGATGCGCGTGCGTGCGGGACATGGCGTCAAGCTTGCGGCGGTCGCACTCGACGACCACGACGCCCGCGTCCCGTGCGCGCGAGGCGATGTGACCGAGCGTCTTGTCCGTCTCGCCCTTGGCCAGATAGATCTTGTCGATGGCGGTCCCGGCGCGCAGCGCCTCGATCACCGCGTTGCGTCCCTCGATGACGCCGTCGCTGACGGCCTCCTGCACGGGGCGCTGCTTATCAAACTCTTTCATAATGATCCTCAACTTGGAAATAAATTTTCTTATTTTGACAGTATACCATACCCGATCGACAGAATAAAGCGCCATTCATAGAAATTTTACAGAAAATCCGCCGCGGTCAACCTTGTGACAAAGGCGGATTTATGATATACTCCCATTTATTCAATGTGCATCCCCATCTGTGGTGGAAGGAGATAAATATGGATCCCAATCAGAACAAGAAAAACGACAAGAACAACCGCGGCCGGATGCGGGGGGTGGCCTCGCTGATCCTGTGGGCGCTGGTTCTGGTCGTGGTGTTCCAGTATATCAACGCCTATACCGGCAACGCCGCCAACAAGACCACCAGCCACGAGATCAAGTACAGCCAGCTCATCGAGATGGTCAAGGCCGACGAGGTCAAGTCCATCGAATTCAAGGACAAAACGATCTATGCCACGCCCGTCGACGGCTATACCTTCACCGACGAGGACGGCAAGAGCTATACCCAGTCCGACGAGAAGGGGCTCACGCTCTATACCACGGAGCTGACGAACGCGAACCTGCTGGCGCTGCTCGATGAGCACGGGGTCGAGTATACCAGCCCCTATCAGGCGCAGATGAGCCCGATCCTCGAGTTCATGATCGCCTATATCCTGCCGACGATCCTGATGGTCGGCCTGTTCATGCTCGTCTTGCGCATGCTCGCCAAAAACGGCGGCGGCGGACTCGGCGGCATCGGCAACGTCGGCAAGTCCAACGCCAAGGTCTATATGGAGAAGTCCACCGGCGTCACGTTTAAGGACGTCGCCGGTCAGGACGAGGCGAAGGAGTCGCTCGAGGAGATCATCGACTTCCTGCACAACCCCGGACGCTACACCGCCATCGGCGCGAAGCTGCCGAAGGGCGCGCTGCTCGTCGGCTCGCCCGGTACCGGCAAAACGCTGCTGGCCAAGGCCGTGGCGGGCGAGGCGGGCGTCCCGTTCTTCTCCATCAGCGGCTCGGGCTTTGTGGAGATGTTCGTCGGCGTCGGCGCGAGCCGCGTGCGCGATCTGTTCAAGGAGGCCGCGAAGGTCGCGCCCTGCATCATCTTCATCGATGAGATCGATGCCATCGGCAAGACGCGCGACAGCCGCTTCGGCGGCGGCAACGACGAGCGTGAGCAGACGCTCAACCAGCTCCTCGCGGAGATGGACGGCTTCGACCCCGGCAAGGGTATCATCGTCCTCGCGGCCACGAACCGCCCCGAGGTGCTCGACAAGGCGCTGCTGCGCCCCGGCCGCTTTGACCGGCGCATCACCGTCGACCGTCCGAACCTCGCGGGCAGACTTGCGACGCTGCAGGTACACACCCGCAGCATCCACCTCGCCGAGGATGTGAACCTCGAAAAGATTGCGCAGGCCACGGCGGGCTGCGTCGGTGCGGATCTGGCGAACCTCGTCAACGAGGCGGCGCTGCGCGCCGTGCGCAAGGGCCGCCAGGCCGTGAACCAGAACGACCTGCTCGCCGCGTTCGAGACGGTTATCGCCGGTTCCGAGAAGAAGGGCACCGTCATCACGCAGGAGGAAAAGCGCATCATCGCCTACCACGAGGTCGGCCATGCGCTCGTCGCCGCGAAGCAGAAGAATGCCCAGCCTGTCTCCAAGATCACGATTGTCCCGCATACGCAGGGCGCTCTCGGCTACACGCTGCACCTGCCGGAGGAGGAGAAGTTCCTCATGTCGAAGGAGGATATCCTCACCGAGATCCGCACGCTGCTCGCGGGCCGCTCGAGCGAGGAGGTCGTCTGCAACACCATGACCTCCGGCGCGGCCAACGACATCGAGCGCGCCACGGAGCTCGCGCGCAACCTCGTCGCCCGCTTCGGCATGTGCGATGAGTTCGACATGATGGCGCTTGGCTCGATCCAGAACCAGTACCTCGACGGCGGCTACTCCATGAACTGCGCGCAGGAGACGTACGCTGCGGCCGACCGCGCGACCATCCAGATCATCCGCCAGTGCCACGAGGACGCGAAGAAGATCCTCATGGACAACCGCGAGATGCTCGACAAAATCGCCGCCTATCTGATCGAAAAGGAGACGATCACCGGGCAGGAGATGATGGCCATCCTCGAGGGGCGCGACCCCGAGACGGTGGACAACTATGGCGCGACCCGCGAGGACGCCCCGCAAAAGCTCTTCCACCCCTCGACGCCCGACGTGATCGAGGCCCCGGCCAAGCACATCAACATCGTCTCCAAGCCGATCCCCATGCCCGACTTCGAGCAGAAGGACGGTCCGGAGAGTCAGTCCGCGGACAAGCCGGAGGAGGAAAAGCCCTCCGACAGCGAGCCGAAAGACGAATAAAAAATTGGGAGAGGATGTATCCTCTCCCAATTTTTTTAAATTTTTGTATCGAGCCAATCCCCAATGTCCTTGTAGATCGTCTCCTGCTGCGCGGTCTCGTTCAGAATCTCGTGGCGCAGGCCGGGGTAGAGACGGATGGAGACATCCTTCACCCCGGCGGCGAGGAACGCCTCGAACGAGTGCTGCACGCCCTTGCCCATCTGGCCGACGGGGTCCTTGTCGCCGGAGACGAACAGCACCGGGAGTTCGTGATCCATTTTGCGCAGGTTCGTGATCTTCTGGTTGAAGGAGATGCCGCCGAGCATGTCGAGAAACAGTCCGACCGTCGCGTCCGCGCCGCACATGGGGTCGGCGATGTAGCGGTCGACGTTTCCCTCATCGGCAGAGAGCCAGTCGAAGTTCGTCCGGTTCGGGGCGAAAGCCTTGTTGTAGCTGCCGAAGGCGAGCTTTGTGACGAGGTCGCTCGTCGCGTCCGCGCCCTCGCGGCGGGCGATGAGCTTTGCGAGCGTGCGCCCTGCGGCGATGACCGGCGCGGGCTGCCAGCCCGTGCCCATGATGACGGCGGCGCGCACCGTGCCGGGATAGCGGATGAGGTACGAGCGCGTCAGAAACGACCCCATGCTGTGTCCCATAATGCAAAGCGGCATGTTCGGAAACTCCTCCTGCAGCCGCTGGTGGAGCGCGTGGATGTCGTCGACGGCGTGCTGCCAGCCGTCCTGCGCGCCGAAATAGACGGGCGTGGCGCCGTCGGGGAGGGATTTGCCGTGGCCGAGGTGGTCGTGCCCGGCGACGGCGATGCCGCGGGCGCAGAGATAGCGCGCGAAGCCGTCGTAGCGCGCGATGTGCTCAGCCACGCCGTGCGCAATCTGGAGAATTCCGCGGATTTCGCCCTCCGGCAGCCAGAGCATCGCGTGCAGCCGCGTCTGCCCGTCCGAGGAGAGAAACGTGAACTCTTCGATATTTATCATGGAAAAACCGTCCTCTCTGTGCTATAATGTCGTGGAAAACATAGACATTATAGCATATTTTTATGCAGAAGGAAAGAGGCGACTGTGATGAGAAACTACATTCTGGCGCTCGATCAGGGGACGACCAGCTCGCGCGCGATTGTGTTCGACCGCGCGGGCGGCATCGCCGGACAGGCGCAGCACCCGGTTGAGCAGATCTATCCGCAGGCCGGTTGGGTTGAGCACGACCCGATGGAGATCTGGGACAGCGAACGCCGCGCCGCGGCGGAGGCCATCGCCGCGATCCCGGCGGGGGAGATCGCGGGCATCGGCGTCACAAACCAGCGCGAGACGACGATCCTCTGGGACCGCCGCACCGGCGAGCCGGTCTATAACGCCATCGTCTGGCAGTGCCGCCGCACGGCGGAGCTGTGCGAGACGCTCAAGCACGCGGGGCTCGACGAACGGATCGAGTCGTCGACCGGTCTGCTGATCGACGCGTATTTCTCCGGGACGAAGATCCGCTGGATCCTCGACCACGTCCCCGGTGCGCGCGAGCGCGCCGAGCGCGGGGAGCTGCTGTTCGGAACGGTCGAGTCGTGGCTGATCTGGCAGCTCACGGGCGAGCACGTCACGGACTGCTCCAACGCCTCGCGCACGATGCTCTTCGACATCCACCGGCTCTGCTGGGACGAGGAGCTGTGCGGTATCCTCGGCGTGCCGATGCAGATCCTGCCGCGCCCGGTGTCAAACAGCGAGATCTACGGCTGCGTGAAGCCCGGCATCCCGGGGCTTGAAAAGCTCGCGGGCGTCCCGGTCTGCGGCGCGGCGGGCGACCAGCAGGCCGCCCTCTTCGGGCAGGGCTGCTTCCGCCCCGGCGAGGCGAAGAATACCTACGGCACGGGCTGCTTCACCCTGATGAACGTCGGGCAGAGGGCCGTGCGCAGCCGTGCGGGGCTGGTGACGTCCGTCGCGTGGCGCATCGGCGGCGAGACGACCTACGCCCTCGAGGGCAGCGTCTTCAACGGCGGCAGCACGATCCAGTGGCTGCGCGACGAGATGGGGCTGATCCCGTCCGCCCCGGCCATCAACGACCTCGCGGCCGGGGTGCCGGACACGGGCGGCGTCGTGGTCGTCCCGGCCTTCACGGGGCTGGGCGCGCCGTATTGGGACATGTACGCCCGCGGCGCGATTCTCGGCATCACCCGCGGCACGAACCGCGCACATATTGCCCGCGCCGTGCTCGCGTGCATCGCCTATCAGGTCACGGATCTGATGCTCGCCATGCGGCAGGACGCCGGGTGCGACATCACGGCGCTGCGCGCCGACGGCGGCGCGAGCGTCTCGGATCTGCTCATGCAGATGCAGGCCGACCTCCTGCAGATTCCCGTCGACCGGCCCGCCATGGTCGAGACGACCGCCTTCGGCGCGGCGGCACTCGCGGGGCTGAGCTGCGGGCTGTGGAGCGGGCTCGATGAGGTGCGCGCGCTGCGCCGCAGTGACCGGATCTTCACGCCTCATCGCGCGCAGGCCGACTGTGACCAGGATTACCGCCTGTGGAAGCGCGCCGTCTCCCGTGCGGCGGACTGGATCGAGCATTAAAACCCTTGCAATCGGCGGAGAAATCGGGTATAATGATAAAAGCCCATAGTAGACCAATTTAAAATAACAGGATTTCTTGAAAGGAGATAAATAAACATGGCATTTTTTGATGAACTGAGCAAGAAGGCCCAGGCTTATGCCGGTGTGGCCGTGGAGAAGGCTCGCGATCTGGCGGATACCGCCAGCGAGAAGGCCAGGGCTGCCGCTGACAGCGCCAAGATCAGCATGGCGATTTCCACTGAGCAGCGCGAGATGGAGAAGAACTATCGCGCCATTGGTGAGTGGTTTGTCTCCGAATACGAGGGTGAGATTCCCGATGCCGTGAAGGACGTCGTGGCGGCCGTTCTGGCCTCCAAGGAGAAGATCGCCGAGTTGGAGGCCTCCAAGCCCAAGAAGGAGGATGCGCCCGAGGACGTCATCGAGGTCGAGCCCGTGGCCGAGACCGAGAAGACCTGCCCCGTCTGTGGCGTGAAGTCCGACAGCAAGTTCTGCCCCGAGTGCGGCGCGCCGATGGGCGAATAATACGTCAGCAAAAAGAGAGGAGAGCGGTGCTCTCCTCTCTTTTTGTTGAGAACACGCGCAAGCGGCACAGCCGCTTGCGCGTGTTTTTTCGCTGCGCTCCGTGCCAAATTTTGGCCATTCCCGGCCAAAATTTGACACACGCCGCCGCGAAAAAAGGATTTCATTTTATTCGCGGCTTTGAGCCGCGAACTCTGTGAGACAGGGTTCCTTTAAAATTTAAAATTCGGGGGAGGAGAAGCTGTCGGTCGGGGGCTGCTGGCCGGGGAAATAGCCGATGCCCTTGATCTGCTTGATCTCCTGAAAAAAGCCGATGTTCGTCTGGGCGATATAGGGGGAAATCCAGATGTTGAGGATGCCCAGCGTCAGACCGCAGAGAATCTCCCAGCCGAGGAAGCTCAGATCCAGCAGGAAGAGCTGTGCCTTGAAGCCGTAGGTCTGCGCCTTGCTCATGTTGAGCGCCTCCATGACGCCCATCTCCGGGTTTTCACAGAGGTTATACATCGCGAAGCGGTAGCGGTAGGCCGCGATGATGCCGGGGAAGAACAGCAGCATCGACCACAGCGTGATGAAGATCGCCATCACGATATAGAGCAGGATGATCTTCCCCGCGAAGAAAAACCCGTCGAAGAGCGTCTCGATGGGGCGAGCCTCGCCGCGGTGGATGCCGAGGTGATAGAGAATCACGCCCGCCGAGAGGATCACCGACAGCAGTGAGCAGAGAATCGCGACGAACAGCGTGACGGCGCCCGGGAACGGCGCGTGGCAGAAGGGGAGAAACGACAGGTCGATCCCCAGCCTGGCTTCATATGCGGCGCGCGTGGCCGTGTCCCACTGGACATAATCGGAGACGCGGCCGATGACGAAGCTGATGACGAGCACCACCAGCGTAAAAAGATACGGGGAGACGCGGGCACCCCGCAGGATGCCCTTGGCCTCCTGTTTGAGCAAAGCACGATCCGGCATAGGGGGATTCCTTTCTTGTTGACATGAGATTTTACCGGTAAAAATTTGCCATTTTCCGGAAAAAGCGATAACCGGTGCATTTTTACCATAAGAGTTAAGGAGATTATACCACACGGCGCGAAAAAACACAAGACGCAACCGCGGCGCGGAGAAGGGGAGTGAGGACAGGCAAAATTTGTTAAAATCATCACGAATTCAGTAAAAATTCTTGCGAATTCCGCCGCAGGACTGGACAACAGGACATTTTTGTTGTAAACTGTAGTGCAGTATGTGGTGGTTTCTCAGCCACCAGCTAAAGTAAGATGAGGTGAAGACAATGGCACAAGCTTTCTTTGGCGGCGTTCATCCCGATGACATGAAGGCCGCGACCAATGAAAAGGCCATCGAGCAGCTGGCAGCCCCGGCTGAGGTGGTCATTCCCATGTCTATGCACATCGGCGCTCCCTGCAAGCCCATCGTGGCCAAGGGGGACAAGGTGAAAATTGGACAGCGAATTGGTGAACCCGGCGGATTTGTCTCCGCGCCCATCCACGCCAGCGTTTCTGGTACGGTGAAGGCAGTGGAGCCCCGTCCCTTCTCGATGGGCGGAACGATGATGTCCGTGGTGATCGAAAACGACTTCCAGAACACCGTGTGCGAAGACATCCATCCTGTGGAGGATCCCGACAATCTGACGCCTGAGCAGCTCGTCGAGATCGTCAAGAACGCCGGCATCGTCGGTCAGGGCGGCGCGACGTTCCCCACCCATGTGAAGATCTCTTCCGGTCTTGGCAAGGTGGACTACGTCATCATCAACGCCGCCGAGTGCGAGCCCTACATCACGGGCGACCACCGCACCATGCTCGAGCGTCCCGAGCAGGTCATCAAGGGCGCGACCCTGCTGGCCAAGTGCTTCGGCGTCGACAAGGTTTACATCGGCGTGGAGGCCAACAAGCAGAACGCGGCGGACGTCCTGAACAAGACCATCGCCGAGCTGAAGGCCCCCGTGGTCGTCGAGGTGCTGCACACCCGCTACCCGCAGGGCGCCGAGAAGCAGCTGGTGCAGGCCGTCTCCGGCCGCCAGGTGCCGTCCGGCAAGCTCCCCGCGGACGCCGGCTGCTGCATCTTCAACCTGAACACGACATGTTCCATCTACAAGGCCGTCTACACCGGCATGCCCGTCGTGAGCAAGGTTGTCACCGTCTCCGGCTCCGGCGTGATTGAGCCGAAGAACATCGAGTGTCCCATCGGCACCCCGATCACGAACCTCTTCGACGCCTGCGGCGGTCTGAAGGAGGAGACGTACAAGCTCATCATGGGCGGCCCGATGATGGGTCTGGCGCAGTATAACCTCGACGTCACCGTCGGTAAGGGTACCGGCGCGATGCTGGCCTTCGCCGACAAGGAGGAGAAGTACGTTGCCGAGCCGCAGTGCATCCGCTGCGGCAAGTGCGTGGGCGTCTGCCCCATCCGCCTCGAGCCGGTCTTTATGTACAAGTACCTGACCCGCGGCGACGTCGACACGTGGCAGAATGTGCTGCACGGCATGGACTGCATCGAGTGCGGCGCCTGCACCTATACCTGCCCGGCCCGTCTGCCGCTGACGCACATGTTCCGCATGGGCAAGCAGCAGGTCAACAACGCAAGAATGGCCGCCAAGGCCAAGGCGGAGGCCGAGAAGGCCGCTGCCGAGAAGAAGGAGGCGTAAACAATGACTGATTACAAAAATCTGAAGTTGATCGCGTCCTCGTCTCCCCACATCCGCGCCAAAGAGGATACCCGCTCGATCATGCTCGATGTGATTATCGCGCTGCTGCCCGCGCTGGTCTTCTCCATCTATAACTTCGGTTTCCGTGCCCTGATTGAGGTGCTCGTCTCCGTGGCCGCCTGTGTGTTCTGGGAGTGGGGCTACCGCAAGGTCATGAAGAAGCCCCAGATGGTCGGCGATTTCTCGGCCATCGTCACCGGTATCCTGCTGGCGTTCGTCTGCCCCGTGACGCTGCCTTGGTGGACGCTCGTGATCGGCGCGTTCTTCTCCATCGTTGTCGTCAAGCAGCTCTACGGCGGCATCGGCTGCAACTTCCTCAACCCCGCGCTGGCCGGCCGCGCCATCCTGCTGGCGAGCTATGCCACCGCCATGACCACCTGGGTCAAGGCCGGTGAGAAGCTTTCCGCCTTCGGCGCGAACGCCGACGTGGCCACCGCCGCCACCCCGCTGGCCATCATGAAGGAGGGCACGTTCGACGCCCTGACCAGCACCTACACCGTAACCGACCTCTTCCTCGGCAAGATCGGCGGCTCCCTCGGTGAGACGTCCGCGCTTATGCTGCTGTTCGGCTTTGCCTACCTGCTGGTGCGCAAGGTCATCTCCTGGCACACCCCCGTGGCCTACATCGGCACCGTGGCGGTGATCTGCCTGATTTCCGCTCCCGCCGGCATCGGCGCGGGCACCTACATGCTCTACAACCTCTTCAGCGGTGGCCTGATGCTCGGCGCCATCTTCATGGCGACGGACTACGCCACCTCTCCCGTGACCAAGAAGGGGCAGCTGATCTTCGGCATCGGCTGCGGCCTGATTACCTGCTTCATCCGCCGCTTCGGCTCCTATCCCGAGGGCGTGTGCTACTCCATCCTGATCATGAACTGCACCACATGGCTGCTGGATAAGTATGTCCGTCCCACCATCTACGGTGCGCCCAAGAAAGAGAAGAAGGAGGCGGCTGCAAAATGAAAATCTCCGGTAAGTTTATTCTGAAGGTCGCCGGCACCCTGACGGTGATTGCTCTGGTCGTCGCCGCTCTGCTGGGCGTCGTCAACAACGTGACCAAGGACAAGATCGCCGAGCAGGACGCGGAGAACACCCGCATTGCCATGAGCGCCGTGGCCCCCGAGGGCAGCGAGTTCGGCGACAAGATGGACATCTCCGACGCCGTCGCCGCGGCTGCCTCCGCGCAGGGCGGCAAGATCGTCGAGATGTATCCCATGACCAACGGCGGCGCGGATGCCGGCTATGTCGTGAAGGTTTCCGCCTCCGGCTCGCAGGGTACGATCACCATGATGGTCGGCGTCGACGCCAATAAGGCCATCACGGGTATCTCCGTCATCAGCCATTCCGAGACCTCCGGCATCGGCACGAAGGTCGTCGGCAACGAGCCCAACAGCGCCGGTGAGCCCGTGCTCGACCAGTTCATCGGCATGAGCGGCTCGGGCTCTCTCGTGGTCGGCAAGAATGTCATCGCCGTCTCCGGCGCCACCGTTTCCACCAAGGGCATCACCATGGGCGCCAATGCCGCTCTGGCCGCCGTGGAAGCGCTGGGCTAAGAAAGGAGGAGCTGCATTATGAATTTTGGTAAGCAATTCAAAGAGGGCCTGATTACACAGAACCCCGTTCTGGTTCAGGTGCTGGGCATGTGCTCCACCATGGCCATCACGACGTCGTTCTTCAACGGCCTCGGCATGGGCGTGTCCGTGCTGATCATCCTGACCCTGTCCAACATCTTCATCTCCCTGCTGCGTAAGATCATCCCCAACGAGGTGCGTATCGCCTGCTACATCGTCGTGATCGCGGGCTTCGTGACGTGTGTGGACCTGCTGCTCAAGGCGTTTGTTCCCGCGCTGTCCAGCTCTCTGGGCGTGTTCATCCCCCTGATCGTCGTGAACTGCATCATCCTCGGCCGCGCGGAGGGCTTTGCCTCCAAGAACGGCGTGGGTGCCTCCGCAGTCGACGGTATCTGCCAGGGCATCGGCTATACGCTGGTTCTGGTCATCATGTGCGTGGTGCGTGAGTTCCTCGGCTCCGGCAAGTTCGGCGGCGGTCTGCTTGGCGGCGGTGCTCTCGGCAGCGCCCCCGGCATCACCATCATCCCCGAGCAGTTCGGCATCAAGGTGCTGACGCTGCCCGTCGGCGGCTTCCTGACGCTGGGTGCCCTCATCGCTCTGATGCAGTGGGCTCTCGCCAAGAGCGAAAAGAAAAAGAAGGAGGCCAAGTAAATTATGAGTGTGACTACGCTGCTCGCCATTTCGCTTGGCGCTATTCTGACCAATAACTTCATCTTCTCCCAGTTCCTGGGTATCTGCCCCTTCCTGGGCGTTTCCAAGAAGATCGACACCGCCGTCGGCATGGGCGCCGCCGTGACGTTCGTTATGGCGCTGGCCTCCGCCTTCTGCTATCTGATCAACCTCGTCCTCGTTCCGCTGAACCTCGCGTTCATGCAGACCGTGGCCTACATCCTGGTCATCGCCGGTCTGGTGCAGTTCGTTGAGATGTTCCTCAAGAAGAACATCCCCACCCTGTATACCGCCCTCGGCGTGTACCTGCCCCTGATCACGACGAACTGCGCCGTGCTGGGCGTCGCCCTGCTGAACACGCAGAACGACTACAACTTCATCGAGTCCGTGGTATACGGCATCACCGGCGGCCTCGGCTTCCTGCTGGCCATCTTCCTGTTCGCGGCTGTCCGTGAGCAGCTCGAGGTCTCCAGCGAGACGCCCAAGGCATTCGAGGGCTTCCCCATCGCTCTGGTTACCGCCGGCCTGATGGCTCTGGCCTTCATGGGCTTCAGCGGCCTGAAGGTCTGGTAAGGAGGTAGAGGAAAATGACTATTATTTGGGCAATTGTGATCCTGGGCGCCCTCGGCATTATCTTTGGTCTGATCCTGGCCGTCGCGGCCAAGGTCTTCGAGGTCGAGGTCGATCCCCGTCTGCCTGAGATTCAGGCATGCCTCGCCGGCGCGAACTGCGGCGGCTGCGGCTACCCCGGCTGCGGCGGCTGCGCCGAGGCCATTCTGGCCGGTAAGGCCCCCGTTACCGCCTGCGCCCCCGCCGGCCCCGAGAACGCGGCGAAGATCGCCGCCATCATGGGCATGGAGGCTCCCTCCGGCGACAAGATGGTCGCCCATGTGCTCTGCAACGGCGGCTGCAACGCGAAGGACAACTTCGAGTACCGCGGCGTGCATGACTGTCTCGCCGCGACGAAGGTCTGCGGCGGCGACGCCAAGGCCTGCCGCTATGGCTGCTTCGGCTTCGGCTCCTGCGCCGAGGCATGTAAGTTCGACGCCATCCACGTCGTCGACGGTGTGGCCGTCGTCGACAAGGAGAAGTGCACGAACTGCGGCGCCTGCCGCGCGGCCTGCCCCCACAAGCTGATTGTGGAGGTGCCCTACAAGCAGAAGGTGATTGTCAACTGCTCCAATAAGGACAAGGGCCCGACCGTCACCAAGGTCTGCGCCAACAGCTGTATCGCCTGCGGTATGTGCGAGCGCACCTGTAAGTTCGATGCGATCCACGTTGTGAACAACGTCGCCGTCATCGACTACAGCAAGTGCAAGAACTGCACCATGTGCGCCAAGGCCTGCCCGCGCAACGCCATCGAGCCGATCCCGA
>ERZ1673752.2019-NODE-2019-length-24798-cov-7.367457_pt1 | contig 24798 bp, 12 predicted proteins | sample MGYA00580195_ERZ1673752 | MGnify/ENA primary metagenome ERZ1673752 (study PRJEB41218, sample SAMN15661744) | gut metagenome | host: Homo sapiens | place: Canada: London | collected 2015-08-20/2019-03-30 | study: EMG produced TPA metagenomics assembly of...
CAGCTCAGTGTTCAAAACATCTGCCTGCGTTATACTTCCATAGCTGTCTGCCAAATAATAAGGTAGATTCTGAACATTTACGAAACAATAGATTTTAAAGGTGGGCACTGATTAATTCTCGATTGAATTAATCAGTGCCTCCATAAGCGCCGTGTTTCCCATTTTGCCGTGTGTAAACATCAGTTTAAAAACCCAGTCTTTTTTCGGGTCTACATCATGTTCATTTTTCATGAAAACCTCCGAACATAAAAAAGCCGGCATAAAATCTTATGTCGGCTTCCGCTATAAATATAACCTAAAAAATTAAAAAATGTGCGTTTTAGAAAAAAGTTTTGATTTTTTTATGTTTTTTGGCAGCTTGCTTTATTCGCTTCATTGCCGAGAAGGCTTACGGAAACGCTGATGAAAAGCTTGGTACCGTTTACCGGCGTTTAGAGATGCCCTCAATTCTTGATAGAATGAATCAGTGTCTCCTTAAGTAGCTTTCACCTGCATCCTATTTATAAAAACTCAAAATTTTCCCTATAACCGGTTGATTTTGTTTTTTGTTCTGTTTTCTATTCTTTACTTTTTAGAACACCATCGTTTTTTTAATGCCAAGCTCAATCAAATTATTTTATTATGTGCAAGTTTACTATTTTATTCGTTTGCACATATCGGCTTTATTCCGTTTTTATTTTATGCGTTTTTAATAACATATTGTTTTAGTTTTCTTGTTAGGAAAAATAAGTTTTATTTTATTACTGCAATAGTTCTTGACGTACTGCCGCTCTTCGTTTTCAAATATATAAACTTTCTATTTCCGGTTGCTTCAAATTATATTGATTATATTTATGACGAACACTTGTTTTATGATACATTTGCACATCTAACAACGGAAGGCGCAAAAATCCGCACTCAACAGTTGTGCAATGATCTTGAAAAGATATTTTTCGAAATAATTATCAAGCATAAAAAAGCCTCTTCACAAGGAAGAGGCTTTTTCCCGTCAAACTGCCGGAAGACTTAGCGTAATAAAGTTAAAACACTTTGTGTAGACTGATTTGCCTGTGCAAGCATTGCAGTACCCGATTGTGTTAAAATCTGGTTCTTGGTGTAGTCTACCATTTCTTTTGCCATGTCTACATCGCGGATTCGTGATTCAGCTGCTTGTAAGTTTTCAGCTGCGATATCCAAACCGACGACCGTGTGCTCAAGTCTATTTTGGTAGCCGCCAAGATCAGCTCGCTGCTTGTTAATCATCTTGATAGCTTCGTCCAAAATACCGATTGAGCGGTTTGCATCTGCAGGAGTTTCAATCGTTAAGATTTCTTCGTTTCCTACATTGCGTACACCCAATGCCTTGGCTGTCATCGTACCGATGTAAACGCGCGTTCTCTGGTCCATGTTAGCACCGATGTGGAACCACATGGAAGCAGTAACCGTGTTTTCTCCGGTTTCTCGTGCGAATCGTCCGGTCAACATATTCATACCGTTGAATTGTGCATGGCTTGCAATTCGGTCGACTTCAGCAACCAGCTGAGAAACTTCAACCTGAATATACATGCGGTCTTCTGCGGAATAAATACCGTTTGCCGCTTGAACGCTCAATTCGCGCATGCGCTGGATAACATCCGTAGTTTCTTGCAAGTATGCTTCTGCAACTTGGATAAATGAAATGCCGTTTTGTGCGTTTTCGCTTGCTTTGTTCAAACCGCGAATTTGGCTTCTCATTTTTTCCGAAACCGCTAAACCGGATGCGTCATCGCCTGCTCGGTTAATGCGTAAACCTGACGAAAGTTTTTCAATGTTTTTCGTGTTCTTTAAGTTTGTGTTTCCTAAAGTCCTCTGTGAAAACATCGCACTCATGTTGTGATTAATGATCATATGCTACTCCTTTGGCTTTTTTGACGGCTCCCCGTCCGGCATCCATTGCCTTTATGTCATCTTATCCGAAATTTCTGTCATCAAGCAGAAAGACGGAAGCGTTATACAACGCTCATTTATTGTATCGGTAAACGGTAAAAAGCCTTAAGAACTTTTTTTTATTTTTGTTGATTTTCAGCCTTTTAATGCTAAACTCGCAGGCTTCAGCAAGGTTCGGCAAAAGCACGGAAAACGATAAATGCTTTTAAGGAAACGCTGATTAAAGGCTTGCCGCCGTTTAACAGCGTTTCCTAAAGGAGTCTGTTCGACTAAAGAGAAAATAGGAAAACTATAAGATTTTGCGTTTTATAAACTTGATTCCTGCGGATTTATTCGGCGATTAAAAATTCCGCTAAATTTTTTCGTGCGTAGTCACCACCGAATTTTTCTGCGTGTTCGATAACGGCTGCGTTGATTTCTTCTACAGACGCTTTTTCCCAGTAAATCGTCATGCCGATTCCCCAACCGATTTCACCGCGAACAGCGAGACAATCGCTTGTACGTTTTTTCCCGTCCGCTTTCGTGTAGCTTATTTCGCAGGTATACATTTTTCCGTTGCGGGCATCGATAATATGCCCGTTTTCCCAAACGCCTTCCGAAACTTTGGTAAGGTTAAAGATAAGCGGCACTTTTGCCCGCAACAGTGTAGGAATATTTTCAGCCATAAGCGGATGCCCCGGATAATTGCGAGTACATTTTTTGCAAGGTTGGTCAACCGGTAAACCGACCGCTAAAAGACACCTTGCAAACAGCATATCGTCTTGTGTGTACACTTTCCAGTAACCGGAAATTTTTTTGCCGTTAAAGCTTTTCCAATATCCTTCAACGGGATCGTCTGCAAACACAAGACTGCAACTGAAGCATAAAATTAACAATGCACCTATCCGCTGTTTCATACGTGAACCAGTCCTTAATTTTATAATGTGTCAGCAAACTGCATGTAACACGCAACTTGCGATAAAATTATCTGAGCGTGACGGTCGATTTTTCGTGTTCACTTTTAACCGTCTCGCCAATCACAAAAGTTTTTTCGCCGATTAAACTTTGCAGCTTTTGCACATTTTCTTTTGCAACCACTGCAATTAAACCGATTCCCTGATTAAAAATCCGATACATCTCGTTATTGTCGGTTTTTGAAAGCGTTTCAATCAATCGATACAGCGGCGGTACTTCCCATGAGTTTTTATAAATGACGACATCAACATCTTTCGGTAAAATGCGTGGAATATTTTCATAAAAGCCGCCACCGGTGATATGAGCTAACCCCTTAATTAAATCCGGCTCGTTTTGTAAAATCGGATAAATTTCCTGCAAATAACTGCGGTGCGGTTTTAAAAGCACCTTTTCCAGCGGTTCGCCCAGTTCAGGATACACATGCGAAAGCGGCACTCCTTCAAAAGTTTTCCGCACGAGCGAGTACCCGTTTGTGTGCGGACTGTCCGAATGCAAGCCGACCAAAACATCGCCCGGAACAATCGTTTGCTTCGGCAGCACTTTCGTTTTTTCAACGACACCGACGATAGTTCCCGCAATATCGAATTCTCCCGGTAAATACACGCCCGGCATTTCAGCCGTTTCGCCGCCGATTAGCGCACAGCCGCTTTTTACGCATGCGGCGGACATTCCGGCAACGATTTCGCTTACCACTTTCGGGTCGAGCTTTGACGTAGCAAAATAATCTAAAAAGAAAAGCGGTTTTGCTCCCTGCACAAGAATATCGTCAATACAATGGTTAACAATATCCATACCAATTGAACGGTAACTTTTCACCTGGGCGGCAAGTTTTACTTTCGTTCCGACTCCGTCCGTCGAACCGACCAACACCGGATCTTTCATCTGTAAAAGCTCGGCGCAATCAAAAAGTCCACCGAAAGAACCGACATCTGATAAAACATTTTTGGTATAGGTTGATTTAACCGATTCCGCCATCAACTTGACGGCGAGATTGCCCGCATCGATGTCGACACCCGCTGCATCGTACGCGGTCGATTTTGCACCCTGCTTTGATTCTTTTTGTTTTAAATATTGTAAGCCACGCCATGCAATATCTTTTCGGAATTGACTGCGGGGGAACGTGATCGACCGTACTTTTGCGTATGCATGCGAAACCGCTTCGGAAAGATTCGCCGCATAAGCGGTAACACCTAAAACGCGACCGCCGTGTGCATAGAGCGTGCCGTCTTTTTTTACAGTTCCCGCATGAATTACCTGAATGGACGAGCCGTTTGCGGTTTCGGCTTTCAGCTCGGCTTCAATCAGAGGCACATCCTGCGTTTGCCCCGAAGGATAACCTTCGTTTGCCATCACCACCGTTACCGCAGAACCGGACTTCCAGCGTAATGCGCTTTTATTCAAAGAGCCGGCACAGCATGATCGCATCACTTCGGATAAATTTCCGTCAAAAACCGCCATAATACTTTGTGTTTCGGGATCGCCGAAACGGCAGTTATATTCCAACACTTTCGGTCCGTCTTCGGTCATAATCAAACCGGCGTACAACACACCGATATAGGGTGTTCCTTGTTTTTTAAAATGCGCAATAACCGGAGCAATCACTTTTTCGGCAATTTTCTCGGTTTCCGCCATCGGATACGCCGGTACCGGTGTATAGGCGCCCATTCCGCCGGTGTTTTCTCCGGCATCGCCATCATAAATGCGTTTATGATCCTGCGAGGACGGCATAACGGCATACCGCTCACCGTCCGAAAAGGCTAACACGGAAATTTCTTCACCGATCAGCTTTTCTTCAATAAGGATTTCGTTCGTATAAACTTCGCCGCATTCCTTGAGTAACTCATAGACAACACCGATTGCCTCATGCTTTGATTCGGGAAGGAAAACGCCCTTGCCGGATGCAAGCCCCGATTTTTTTATTACATATTTGGTTATGTCATGGTTTTTTATCCATTTGGCTGCTTCGTTAAAATCGGTAAACATACAGTACTTTGCCGTCGGAATACCCAGCCGAATCATCAGTTTTTTGGAAAAAACTTTTGAGCTTTCAATTTCACTTGCCACTTTTGAAGGACCGAAACAAGGAATGTTTTTTGCTGCCAATGCATCCGCCAAGCCTAAACACAAGGGGACTTCTGGACCGACGACAACCATAACAATGCCGGTTGCGACGGAAAAGTCGGTCAGTTCCTTTATATTATCTACAGCGATTGAAATATTTTGTCCCAGTGCCGCCGTTCCGGCATTTCCCGGAGCAATAAAAAGTTCAACCGATTTTTCTTCTTTTAATTTTAATGCCAGTGCGTGCTCCCGCCCGCCTGAACCTACCAGTAATATTTTCATATACGGTAATTATAATGGGAACGCTGAAAAGTTTCTAGTTGCATGAGAAGTGCTCTTTTGATAAAATAGCGGCTATGAAAAAAACGAAAAAAGTGGTTGCGGCAATCCTGTACCGCAAAGCGGCTTCCGGTGTAGAAATTTTTGCTGCACGGCGTAATCACGGAGAATTTACCGGCTTTTGGGAGTTTCCGGGCGGTAAAGTCGAAGCCGGCGAAACGGCGGAAACCGCTTTATACCGCGAGGTTCGTGAAGAACTTGTAGCGGATATTATAATTGAAAAGAGTTTTACCGTTGTTGAATTTGAATACCCCGATTTTCATCTCAGTATGGAGTGCTTTTTGTGTCGTTTTAAAAGCGACTTTCAGCTGACCGAACACAGCGATGCACGGTGGCTTCCCGTCCATAAACTGAAGAGCGTTGAATGGCTACCTGCCGATATTCAAATAATCGAAAAGTTGCAACGGTATGATTATTTCTAAAATCGAATACTCGAAAAAACTTCGGTGTGCGGGAAAAGGCTTTTGCGGTAAACGCTTCGCTTGCCGCTCGAAAGGCGGTTTATCGCAAAAACTTGCTGAAAGCGGCAGGCGTCCCGATGCGATTTTCTCGAAAAGCGGTGTAAAGCATTATTTATTTTGGTGTGTAGGTTTTATATTTTCTCGGAGTTTGCATGATAGAAAAAAACGGCTCAAATGCAAAAAAAGCCACCGTTATTATCGCAACCTTTTTAGCGGCTTTGTCGGTGATGATGCTGTCAGTCGGTTTAGGCTCGGTAAAATTTTCTTTTGAAGAAATTCTACAGGGACTTTTCGGCAGTGAAAAAACTCCGGCGCGGCTTTTAATCTGGAATGTGCGGCTGCCTCGAACGCTCGGGGCGGCAATGACGGGGACCTGTCTTTCACTCGCAGGCTGTCTTTTACAGGGCGTGATGCGAAACGATATGGCGTCACCTTCGACAATCGGCGTAACCGGCGGCGCAAGCTTTGTCGCTTATGTTACTTTGGTGTTTCGCCCCGATCTCAGTCAGTACTTTCCCATTGCCGCGATCATCGGTGCTTTTATCACTACGATGATTATTTATGCGATTTCATACAATGAAGGCGTGCTGCCCATCACGATGATTCTTTCGGGGATGGCGATTTCTTCTATGTTCGGGGCGTTTAACGACATCATCAAAAGTTTTTTTGCCGATAACCTCCATAATGTTGTGGGATTTTTGGTCGGAAGTTTTAACGGTATTTCTTGGGGACACTTGAAGTTAATTTCAGGCTATGCACTCACCGGTATTCTTGCCTGCTTTTTTCTCCCCACAAAGCTCAACATTTTAATGCTGGGAGACGAAATGAGCAATTCGCTCGGGCTGAATACCGAACGCTTCCGCTTTATCCTCATTGTAATTTCTTCTCTCCTTTCGGGTGCGGCGATTGCAACGGCGGGACTAATCAATTTTGTTGGGCTGATTATTCCGCACCTTGCAAAACTTTTAGTGGGTAGCGATTACCGATTTCAAATGCCGGCGAGTATGGGACTGGGAGTTTTACTCGTGGTAACGGCTGACCTCATCGGGCGGACGATTTTACCGGTCGGAGAAGTTTCGGCAAGCGTGTTGATTTCGTTTTTGGGAGCGCCGTTCTTTTTGTATTTACTCCGCCGAAAAAAAAGGAGCGCCTAATGTTTTTCGGCTTTTCAAATATCACGGCAGCGTACGGCAAAAAAATAGTGCTGAAAGATTTAACCCTCGATTTTCCGAAAGGAAGCATCACGACGATTTTAGGTGCAAATGGTTCGGGAAAATCGACGCTTTTGAAAACTATTCCCCGCGTGATAAAACCGCTCACCGGTAAAGTTATCTTGGAAGAAAAACCGATCAGCTCTTATTCAAAAAAAGAACTGTCGCGGAAAATCGGCTACCTGCCGCAAATCAATTACACGCCGGAAGACATCACGGTGCGGACGCTCGTTTCCTACGGGCGCTTTCCCTATCGGAGCCGCTTTGGCTCACTCGGTTCGTTTGATATGCAGATTATCGACGAAACACTTGAAACCTGCCGCTTGGCACAGCTTGCCGAACGCAAAGTGTACACGCTTTCCGGCGGCGAGCGGAAGCTCGTGTGGATTGCCGTGATTTTGGCGCAAAAGCCGGAAGTGCTCGTGCTGGACGAACCGGTAACTTATTTAGACATCGGACATCAGGTAAATATTTTAGAACTCATTACGGAAATCGGCAAGCGGGACGATTTAACCATTGCGATGGTGCTCCATGACATAAATTTAGCCGCTCGCTATTCCGATAGGCTTGCGGTGATTAAAGACGAAAAAGTAATGGCAGTCGGTTCGCCCGAAAGCGTTTTAACGGCGGCGATGATGAAAGAAGTTTTTCGCGTCGGGGCAAAAATTATGACGGATGAAAAACATAACTGTCCCTTTGTTATTTCGGAAAAGTTGGAGTAGAGAGAGGAAACGCTGATTAAAGGCGTCAAGCCTTTAATCAGCGTTTCCTTAATAATCCATCAGTTGACACAGTGCCGTCTTTATGTTATAGTCTCCAACTATAACGGAGCTGATTTTGCACGAACTCATTGAAACGACAAAAAAAGCATTGCTTATTTTTACCATCGAAACCCATAATGACAAGCTGAAAATTCTGCAAACCGATGTCGCGCAAGGTGAACTGAAAAACCTCGTACGGAACATCGGTTTGGAACCGGTCGGCACGGAAACTTTCAAAGTTGCCGCGGTCAATCCGGCAACTTTTTTGGGTAAAGGACAAGTTGAGTCGGTTGCACAAGCGGCCGCGGCATACGACGCCGATGTGATTGTTTTTAACACGCAGCTCAGTCCGCGCATTCAGCGGAACCTTGAATCCGCTTTGAACCGGTGCGTCATTGACCGCGAAGAAGTTATCATTCAGATTTTTGCCGACCGTGCAAAAACCGCCGAAGCAAAGTTGCAAGCGGAACTTGCTTCATTGCAATATTCGTTGCCGCGGCTTACCCGCAAGTGGAACACCCTTTCGCAGCAGCGGGGCGGCTCATTTCGCTCACGCGGTGCAGGCGAAACAAAACTTGAGCTGGATCACCGCGTGCTACGGGAACGGATTGCTGCCTTGCGGGCAAAGCTTTCCGACGTGGAGCGGGTGCGGAGCAATCAGCGGAAAAACAGGCTCCATTCGGCTTTGAAAACCGGCTCGATTGTCGGGTACACCAATAGCGGAAAATCTTCATTGTTGCAGCTTCTGTCAAAACAAAAAATTGGCATGGAGGATAAACTTTTTGCAACGCTCGATTCGCAAACAAAGCGGGTGTTTTTGCCGAATGGAAGATTTGTTCTTTTAACCGATACGGTCGGCTTTGTCGATAACCTCCCGCATGAACTCATTGATGCGTTTAAGTCGACGTTGGAAGAAGCTCGCTACAGTGATTTTTTGATTATTGTGTGCGATGCGTCCCACCCGGCAATGCTTGAATGTTTGGAAATAACGCAAAACGTTTTGAATGATTTAGCTTGCGGTGAAAAAAAACAAATTATTTTTATCAATAAAATCGATAAAACCTTTAATGAGGAAACGGTTGCTTTTTTGAAACACCGATATCCCGATGTGATTGAAGGTTCCGTAAAAGAAAATATCGGTATCACGGCTCTCCTTGAAAAAATACAAAGTTTTTTATAAGGATGTTATAATTATGCCTACCGTTCGTTTTTTTATCGATGCAATTTTTTTTGGTGTCGCACTTTCAATGGACGCTTTTTCAATTTCCGTGGCAAACGGATTATGCAATCAAAATATGTCCCGTTCGCAGGCTATTCTCATCCCGAGCACCTTTGCTTTTTTTCAGTTGTTGATGCCACTTGTCGGTTGGATTTGCGTAAAAACGGTGGTCAGTGTTTTTGAAAAGCTGGAACATCTTGTTCCGATTATCGCGATGATTGTTTTAGCGGCACTGGGCATCAAGATGCTGATTGAAAGCTTTTCGCAAAAACTTGAAACATGCGATGTGGTGCGGCTTGATACAAAAGAGCTTTTAATTCAAGGCATTGCAACATCCCTCGACGCACTCAGTGTCGGTTTTACCATTGCGGAATATTCTTTTGTGCTGGCAACGGTATCCGCAGCCGTTATCGGAGCGGTAACGTTTGTAATCTGCGCACTCGGTGTGAAACTGGGAAAACTGGTCGGCTTCCGTTTTTCAAAGTATGCGACCTTTTTGGGCGGAAGTATTTTAATTATCATCGGTGTTAAAATATTTTTAGAAAGTGTTTTTTAAAGCGTAGAAAGCATATTTCAAAAGAAAGCTCTGATTAATTCAGTCGAGAATTGAGAGATCTTTTAAAAACTTAGTTATATTTTTAGGTATATACAGTCAGCGGAATCCGCCACCACAGGTTTTGAAAATGCTACGACTAATTACTAATTATATGATGCAATAAAGCTCGAGACAAAAATTAAAAACTCATTGACAAATAATTTTGAAATTATTATAATAGTTCTAAAATAGATGAGGACTTAATTATGACAAAAGAAAATATACAAAAAGCAATAGATAAAATACGCCCGATGTTACAGGCGGACGGCGGTGATATTGCCTTAGATTCGATAAAAGACAATACCGTTTATGTAAAACTGCACGGGGCGTGCGGATCTTGTCCTATGGCAACCTATACACTCAAACTGGGCGTGGAAGCTAAACTCAAGGAACAATTTCCTGAATTAAAAGAAGTTGTCGCGGTTTAATAGCGGTACAAAATAGTTTTTATTATAATTATAAAATAAAACGCAAAGCGGCCTTTTAAGTTTTTACACGATTTTGCCGATATATGAATGAGTAGAAGTGTAAAAATTTTGCACAGCAGTAGCAGAGTACCTGTTTTGCAGAGTTGTTGCCTTTATCCACAAGGATGTGGCTACAAGATTATATCTCGTAGTTATGACTGGAGGTCATGTTGTGAAAAAAACAACTGTTTTGGTTGCATTACTTTTCACTGTTGCATCAATATATGCCGGTGGAAAATCTGAAGAAATTATTCCCAAAAATCGTGAAAGCTGGAATGAAAGTTCCGATATTAACGACAAAAAGGGCAAGCACAATGTTTTAATTACTGCAATTGATATTGCGGGAAACGAACAGTTATATGGTCCTTTTAACTTGTATGTTGATCCCGAGTCTGACTTGCCGCACGCAATTGTCAGTAATCCGGCAAACGGTGCGCGAGTAACCGGCAATTTGAATATTGTCGGTACCTGCGTTGATGATGACGGTGTCGCCTATGTCGAGTTCAGCATCGACGGTTCGGAGCCGGTGCGAGCAAAAGGCAAAGAATTCTGGTCATTTTTTCTCAACACAAAAGATATGGCGGACGGCGTTCATACGATCGAAGTGTACGGCGTTGATATAAACGGTTTAAAAGGTAATTCCTCAAAAACAATGTTTCACCTCGATAAAGAACGACCGATTACCGCGCTTACACAAAAGCAAGATATGAAATATGCGTCGGGAAAAATCAGTTTTACCGGCAAAATTGAAGACGGTAACGGTATTGACCGCCTCCTGTATTCGAGCGATGACGGCGCACGGTTTGACGAAATCCCGATAAAAGTAGATAAAAAAACAGGTTCGGCAACCTTTGCTTTGGGCTTGGATACCAAAAAAATGGAAGACGGACCGCATGTATTGTGGTTTAAAGCATTTGATAAACAAGGTTCTGTTGGAGTGTATACTTTCTTACTGTATGTGGATAACACCCCTCCGGAAATTATTTTTTCGTACCCTGATGAAAACGCTTCGGTCAGCGGGGTTTTTTCCGTTGCGGGGCGTGCGTATGATACCGTCGGATTGGAAAAACTTTCGTACCGATGTGGAAAAATTGAAGGCGACTTTGAATTGACGCCGGGCAATCCCTATTTTGTGCAGGAGTTTGATTTAACGGCTGAAAAAGCAAAAAACGCGACGATTGAAATTATTGCAACGGATGTTGCCGGCAACGTTGTAAAGATCGGCAAAAAAATTACGATTGACAGCTCACTTGACGCTCCGCGCGTTGAAATTACTTCGCCGCAGGAGTTTGAAGGGGTTGAAGATGCGGTGTTTTTAAGCGGTGTTGTTTTTGATAAATACGGTCCCGCTGAAATCCGCTATAAACTGGATAATTTTCCGGAAGTTTCGGTGCCTTGTGAGCCGAGCGGTTTCGGTACGGTTATTGACGGATTGGCGAGCGGAGAACATACGTTAAAAGTAACCCCGATAAATGTAAAAGGCGTCGCCGGAAAAGAAGTTTCGGTGAAATTTACCGCAGTGGGTGCGGAACCGGCTGTTCGGTTTACGAACGGAAAAACCGCTCTAGCCGTGACCAATGCAGTGAACGGTGCCGCTGAGATTGCCGTTGAAGCAAAAGCGGGACTGAAAACGCTTTTTTATGCTATTGACGGCGGAGATTTGGTTGATGTAAATGCCAAGTCGGGACAAACAAGTGCCATGATTAAGGTGCCGTACAAAAAAGGCGAATCTCCTGCGACAAAGCGTATAGCGGTAACCGCCGTTGATGCGTTGGATAGGAAAGTGTCGCAAACCTTGGTGCTTTCGCTCACCGATACGATGGGAGCCGCCGACGGTGACGGCGTTTTCTGGGCGAATAATGATGTAAATGCACAAAATAAAATAATTGTAACCAATGTGATTCCGCTTTCCGCCGTGTATACTTCGACGGGCGGCGGCATGATTCAAAAGGCGGAAGTGTCTCCTGCGGATTCTTTTGAAGTTTCGGTTGACGGAAATGTGATTACCCTAAAACCGAAACGCGACGGAAATTTTGATGTGAGCGTGACGGTAACCGACAGTCTCGGTGCAACGGCGACGTCGAAGCCGCTTGCTGCAGCTTGCGATTTATCGGCTCCGATTATTACGCTGGCGGATACAAAAATTACGAGCTTTGTTAAAAACTCTCTTGTTGTGCAGGGATCGGTCAGCGACGGCGCCGGTATAAAATCGGTTCGCTATACGATTGACGGTCAAAACTATACTGCGTTGGCAACTTCATTTAATCAAACTATCAATCTGGCATCGATGCCCGATGGAGCGTTTGTATTGAAAGTGGTTGCGGAAGACAACTTGGGACGGAAATCGTACGCCTATCGCAGCTATTACAAAAACTCCAACGGCGCGGAAGTGCGTATGGTGCTGCCGGTAGAAAATGATGTGGTAAACGGAACGGTAACGGCGGCTTTTGTCAGCGAAAGTGTGTTCCCGCTTTCCAAAGTTGAATACAAGGCAAATCCGAGCGATACGGTTTGGAAAGATATTCCGGTGAGTACGATGCCGCATGCGTTAATCGGTTCGGTGCAAGCTCCGATTAACAGTCAAATGATGTTCCGTTTTACCGATGCCTCGGGCGTTGAAAAAATTTACCAAACGTACAAGTTTTCGATTGATAACAGCACGGATAAGCCGGTAGTTGAAATTCATCTGCCGCAGGAAAACGAAGTTATTACAAAAAACTTTACGATATCGGGTATTGTATACGATGATGACGGAGTAAAACGACTGTATTACGCGATTGATAATCAAGCTTTTAAAGCGGTTGAAGCCGACAGCAGTTATACGATTGACGTGCCGATTTCCCTCTTTAATGATAACGAACATACGATTTCTCTGTATGCAGAAGATATTTACGGAGTAAAAAGCGATACGGTAACGAGAAAGATACGGGTTTCGCTTGAAAATCCGGTTGCAACGATTGAATCACCGGTGATTGACAAAACGGTCAAGGGGATGGTTACGATAACCGGCGCGGCAAGCGATAAAAACGGCATCGGCAAAATTGAAGTGTCGGTAGACAACGGAAATACCTATAACCTCGCCGAGGGAACGGAAAAGTGGTCGTACACGGTAAATACAACCGTTTTAAATGACGGACCACACGTCGTGTTTGTGCGGGCTACCGATAAGTACGATCAGTCGGCTATTTTTTCGAGCATTATAAATACGGATAATACACCGCCGGTGATGCAGTTTACCTATCCCGTTGCGGATGCGAGTATTGAAAATGAACTTTTTATTTCGGGGCATGCCTACGATAATATCAACTTATCAAGTGTTACGGCGACCGTTCGTCCGCTGGGCGGAGGTACCGCTTCTTTGCAAAATATTTCTTTAACAAGCGGGGAGCCTTTGGTAAGCAAAACCTTGAGTGTGGCGAATTTGCCGGAAGGTTTTTACAACTTGGAAATTATAGCGCTGGATAAGGGTGAAAACGTTACCCGCGTTGCACGGAATTTTACGATTAAGCGTTCAAAAGATGCAAACCGCATTGATTTGATGTATCCTTTAAACGGTGAAACTTTGTGCGGAGAGTTTAACGTATATGGACAAATATTCGCGGAAAAACGGGTTGAATCGGCTTCGTTGTATGTTGACGGAAAATTGGTTGATACTGCCGATGTTTCACTGACAAATTTTGTGTCATTCCGCTTGAATAATGAAAAAATTACGGACGGTAATCATACGATTGCTATTCGAGCGATTTTTGCAAACGGCAAAGCCGTTGAATCGGATGTGCATCCGGTAACGTATACGGCGACGGGACCGTGGGTGACAGTGGATAATTTCGGGATGGGCGATTTTGCGATTGATCGTCCGTGGCTCCGCGGAAGTTCCGGCTATGTGCTTTCCGAGGCGGAGCTTGAAACGGCTAAATCGAAAACCGCAACGAAAGAAGAAAAACGCCAAATTGCTTTGAAGCGGGTAAAAAAGATTGAAGTCAGCTTTGACAACGGTAAAACATTTGAAAAAACGAAGGGAAAAGCAGAAAACTGGAAATACCGCTTGCAAACGCAGGATTTGACGGAGGGCAATCACTGCCTTTTAGTCAAAGCTACGATGGATAACAACGAAGTGGTCGTTTCTCGTACGATTGTAAAAATTGATAAAATGCTACCGGAGATTACGCTTATTTCACCGGTTGAAGGCGGTCGCTACAATCAGCAGATGAATTATCTCGGAATTGTAAGCGACAATGTCGGATTGCAGGATGTCGAGTTGGCACTGCGGAAAGGCGACAAGTCGGCGTATGGCGTGCCGGTGTTTGTGCAGGGATTGCACTTTGAAGCGGGTTTTTGGGGCGCGTCTCTGTGGAATATTGGAATGGGTTTGAGCTTTTTTGATAACAAAGTTAAAGTGCAGTTCCATTACGGGCAATTTACACAAAAACAATATAGTGCCATTACCAAAACGAACGACAGAATGCGCTACGGCGGCAATATTTTCGCCTTTAAGCTTTTAGCCTCGGTGCTTGATTTACCGGTGGGTCGTTATGCGGGTCCCGATTGGGATTGGTTGCACTTTACTGCGGCGTTGGGTGCAAACTTCAGTATATTTACGCAAACGCAAAGTGGTAAACCGCAGCTTTTGTCGGCTGTAGTGATGCAACTCGGATTACCGCGTGTTGAATTGCCGAAAAAGAAAGTAAAGTATTTTAGAAGTTATGGATTTTTTGTGGAAGGCAGTTTGTGGTTTATCCCGACCGATGTTGACAGCAAGACAAAAGGCAAAGATGCTATCAAGTCGGTGGTTCCGCATCTTTCGTGCGGATTTAGAGTGGATGTGTTTTAGTGAGAAGTGAGTAAATTTTCGGAGGTTTATCGTATGAAGAAGTTTCGATTTGCAGTTTTAACAGTTGTCGGGTTTTTGATGGTTTTAACTATTACCACATGTAAAAAAACCGTTGCATTGGGTAGTACGGTTGATATTTTGCCGCCGACGAACTCGTTTGATCGGCCGGTGAAAGGTGATTCCCGAGATTCGCTGCGCGGAAGTTTTTCTCTGAACGGCGTTGCAAAGGACGATAGCGGTGTTCGTGCGGTAAAACTTATTTTTAAGAGCAAAACACCGGGTGTCAATGTAGAAAAAACCTATATGACGAAGCTTGATAGTCCGGGAGTACCTGAAACAAATTGGAGCGTTAATATAACCAACGAATGGACGGGAAAGTATTTGGATAGTTATAACCTAATTAAAGAATATCCGCTCCCTGACAGTGAATATGAAATTTCCATTATAACCATTGATAAGCAGGGGCGCGAAGCGACGCATACAACCGTTCTCACGATAGATAACACACCGCCTGTTTTTATTGTAGATAACTTTACCGATGCTCGAGAGAAGGATGAATTAGGAATAACCGCCGGTACCCAAACATTCGGCTCTATTTTGAATGTTATCGGAACGGCCGGCGATACCAGTGATATACAGTCGCTCAAAGTAACCGCATACAGCAGTGACGGTACAAAAAAACAAAAGAGCGAGCCCATTCAATTAGGCGGTACCAAGCAAATAAATAATAATATTGCAACGACAAAAGTGATAAAGGTAAGCGAACTCACGAGCGGCGACTACTATGATTTTTGGCAGCTTCAGGGAGCTGACCTCAAAGATAAGAATATTATTATGGATATTTTCTTGAGCGATAAGGCACAGCCTTTCGGCTCGCAAGGTACCGAAAGCGGAAATATATCCGAATTTTTTTACCTTCGTGATGATTTGCAAAAGGTAATGGCTGAAAAAGGGTATACGGTACAAACCTTTTCCGACTATATTTCAGGACGGAAGGGGTGGGATGACAGCCAAAGTAGTAAACAGCTGGAAGCTCTTATTGAAGATACCGATACCTTGCGGATTTTAAATGAAAAACGATATTGGAATTATAAGGAAGGAGAAGGCACCGCAACAACGCCGCCGGTAAATGTTGACAAAGATAAGGTGGTATTCCAGCTGGCACCGGGAGCACGGCCCGGTTATACCGTAACAAACTATGCCGCTATCGGTGCGGGAGAAACCATTCCTCCGATGTATGCTGACAGTCGTGTTACAATCACCGTAGAACGAAATGCCGATAAAACAAAGGTTGCCGATCCCGATATTCTTGCAGAGATTCATGAGGCTGATTTAAAATTACAGCTCATTCAAATGGCTGACGGCAGTACACTCGATGCGTTTATTTCACAGCTGCAAACGAATCCAACGGAAACGGGGGCGATAGCAGCTATTAAAACGCTCTTTGATAAAGATACGCTGAACGATATATCAGATCCGTATAAATTCACCATAGCAGGCGACATTAATTTTTCCATTCAGTTTAAACTGCCTGCCGATACAAAAGTCGGTAAAACCTATGCACTAATACTGCAGGGGCACGATGTTCTCAAGCATGATTTAATCGTGTACGGTGATGAGAGTAAACCGCTTGCCGATAAGTTTGTTATTTTTGAGGTAAAGGCAACCGGAAACCCGCCGCAGATTGATGTAACGAAGCTCCCGACCGATTGGACAAACAAAAAACTTGATGTTACCTTCAATATTATCGGCGCACGCGATGAGGTAAAAGTAACTATTGACGATACTATTGATATAACCGAAGTAAAAGTTGCCGGTGATAATTATGCACTGGGCAGCGACGGAAAGGGCTTGGACCTAAGCACGGTTTCGGGATTGACGGAAGGAGAACATACGCTCACCGTTTACGCAAAACAGGGCGACCTTCATTCCGAACGGAAGTGTACCTTCCGATACGATAAAACAAAACCGGTTATTAAGATCACCGAACCGACAGCAGTCGGAGCCGACGGTCAGACGACAACAACCTTCGATAGCTGGTCGCCGACCTTTACGCTGAAAGTGGACGAAGGAAAAGATCCGACAACACTTTCGTCGATGAGTCCGCGAAAGAGCTTAAAGTTCCAAATTTCTTATGACAACGGCGCAACGTTTGAGGCAAAAGAGTATAACGCAAGCCTCATCAACGGCAATGACGAATATGAAGCGATTGTCAATGTCACAAAACCGTCTTTTGCGGTAAAATTTATTGCCGAAGATATGGCCGGAAATACAACGGAGCTGCAAACAACTTCCTTTACGGTCAGTACCGATAAACCGCAAATCGAAACGGTGAAAGCAACGGTACAAACGGTTGGTGATTTTGTCGATATTACCGGCAATACCGGAAACATCGGCACGTATATTTCAAAAAAACTGGTTGATGACCACGGCTTTGATATTCAGGTTATCGCGAAAAAGTACATCCAGACGCCGGGAACAACTACGCTTGTTGAAGATACCCATGTTAAAGTGAACAAGGTTGAGTTCGTCAATGGTGCAAGTACGGCAACGATAGATCCGTATGATTGCACCGACAATACAAAAAACACTATCCATAGCGACAAGCTCGGCTTGACTTCAACTAATATGGCAGACAGAGTGCCGGTAACGATTCGTGCAATTGCTGCGGACGGCAAACAACAGGAAACGACACTCACTTTCAGAGTAGATAGCACGCCGCCTGAACTCAAGATAACATCTCCGGTTGCAGACGGACAGGCAATCGACGGCAATACAAAAATAGCAGGATATGCAGCCGACAGTGAGTCTGGTATTAAAGAAGCGTCTCAAGGCTACACTTATAAGATAGTCAATACGGCGGATAACTCTGTTGTTCCTGGTGCTTCAGGTTCACTGAAATGGGATAACCAGACAAATCCGACCGAATGGACAATTCCGAATCCGTTTACTGCAAATCAAGCGGAAGGCGAGTATAAAATCATTATCGAAAATATTAAAGATGATGCGGGAAATACGCTTCCCAAAGTGGAAAAGAAGGTAACGATTGATAAGAACCCGCCGAAAATAGCGGATGCTACTATTTATCGCGATACGACAAAGGTGGAGCACTATCCGTACCTCACCAATGATACGACAACGGCTCTGCACTTTAAAGGCACCGCAACCGATACAAACAAGCTTAAGTCCGTGAAACTGACCGTAGCAAAAGACGGCGTTGTATACTACGAAAATACCGAAACAACGCTCAGTCAAGGCGGTAAAGAAGTAAAGTTTGATTTTGACTTTAAAGAACCGAATAAAGGACAATCCGCCTATGAAGACGGCTCATACTCATTGGTTACTATGGCCGAAGATGCCGCGGGCAAACTTTCGACGGCTATCACCAAGCAAATGACGATTGATACAAAAAAGCCGAGCATTACCGTGCCAACGGCGCCGACAGCTACCGACTGGCAAAACTCGACAAGCGTGAATGTAACAGGTGGTACGGCGAGTGATGCCGGCTCCGGTTTGCGCAGTGTGCAGTATGCAGTCGGCACTACAGCTCCTGCGGCAACTACAGCCGTCTGGAAAGATTTAACGCTGCTGGCAGATACTAAATACACCGGCTATGTTACCCTCAATGAAGGGGAAAACAAAGTGTGGTACAAAGCGACCGACAACGCCGGAAACACGACAATAACGGCTGCGGCTCATACCATAAAGGTGGATACAAAAGCGCCGACGCTCACGATAACCTCACCTACCGGCACCGTTAAAACGAAGGAAACGAGCTTTCAGGTAACGCTTACGGCAGAAGACGGTAGCGGCGGAAGCGGTGTAAAAACCATTGAGTACGGAACCGATCCTTCATTTACTATGGCAAAGACGGCTCAGTTTACCGGTTCATCGCTGACTATATCAGTGGACAGTGCAACCGGTACCTATTATTTCAGAGCCGTTGATAATGCGGGAAATCCTTCTGCGCTTGCAACGATACAAGTTGTTCTTGATACGGAACTTCCGACGGTTAAACTTGATGATACCTATACGCCGAAAGTACCGATCGGTTCGACTGTTTACACAAATGGGACAATAACAATTTCCGGCTCCGCGAGCGATAACGATAAAATAAAAAACGTTACGATTACAAAAGCCGACGGAAACGGATTGGCTGCGGAAAGTGTCGCAGGTTTACCGGCAGACGGTAAGCTGGTATTAACCGGCACAGCTGCCGCACGATTCTCGTTTGATCTTGATACAACGAAATACCCTGATAACACACCGCTTACGCTTAAAGCGACCGCAGTAGATGAGAGCGGTAACACAAGCGACACAGAGCTTACGATTAACATTACGCAGGATACGGATAGGCCAATAATCGTCATACAGAATCTTGAAGCTTTAACCGGTACTAATAACTATTTAAAAGATGCGACTTTACGCGGTACGGTAAAAGACGATGACGGCGAGATTGCCGAAATAATTATCAATGACGGAACGGATCATACGGTTGCTGTTTCAGGCGGCAGTTGGGAATATCCGTTTACCAACGACGGTGCAAAAACGCTGAATTTTGCGGTAACGGACCAGAAAGGGAAAATCTTTAGAACGGGCGGAACCGATAAACCGGTTATTTATGCTAAAAACGAAAATAGCGGTAGTACAACGGGCGATGATGTCAGCTTTACGGTAGATACCAAAGATCCGGTAATTGCGGAGGTAACCGGAAAACCCGCTTCCGAAACGAATGACCAAAAGCTTGATGTAAAATCTCTTTTCAAGGCTGAAGAAGTTATATTTACGGTAAAAGCAACAGACAGTTCGGGAATCACGTCGGTTACGTTTTTGCTTGACGGTACAAAAAAAATAACCGCAGGTACAATAACCGGTACTGTAGGTGAGGAACAAACGGTTACTGCTACCCATAATTTCGCAGGTGAAACCGATAAGACGCATAAACTGGTCATTACTGTAACCGACGGCTCGGATCGACCATCCCAAAAAACCTATACGATTCAAATTGACGGAATTGCTCCTGCAACACACATAATGAACTTTGATACAAGTCAGGCACAAACCGGACCGATTACGGTGAAAGGTATGATCAGTGATGAGGGCGGTGCCGGCGTCGATAAAGATGCTCTTCGCTATAAGATAGTAAAAAAGGGGACGACCCCTTCAATCACCGATACCGATTGGACACCGTTTAGTAATACAACTGTTGGAACATGGGAAATTACGGACCTCGATTTGGGAACATATTTTTCTCTCTCAGGGACAACCTATAGCAGTGACTATGCGACGGAAATCGGATCAGGGCTCTTTAACCTGCCGCTCCATGTGCTCGTAAAAGATACTGTCGGAAATCCCAAGGTTGTATCGCTTTCGATTACGGTTGACCCTGCAGGCGATAGACCGACGGTAGAGATTGTCGAACCGAATTCGCCGCTGTCTCTCGGAGCGGATCGGATACTTTCCGTCGGCGGTAAAGTTTCCGTATTCGGAAGCGCACGCGTTAAAAAAGGATATGTCGGCGAAGTATATATGGATGCAGCAACCGACTCCGGTTTTACCGACTTTGTTAGCGGGTGGAAGGATAAAAAGATTGACGGTACGGCAAACTGGCGTACCGTACTGAATGCCGACGGTGAAATTGATGCACTGATGGGTTCGGATCCCAATAAAGTGATATACTATCGAGTTTATGCAAAAAACGGCGAAACAGGTGCTCTAGGCAGTTATTCCGCAACTTATGCGGTAAAATTTGACAAGAGTGCTCCGACTATAGGAAGTCCTACCTTGCATAAAGACGGTGATCCGACCGGTACATCATATATTGCACGAGAGTGGATAAAAGGTGATGCAAGTTATCTTACGATGAGTCTCAATGATGATTCGGGTATCAGCAAAGTTAATCTTCAAATAAGCCGTAGTGGAACAACGATAGTCGATCAATCATTGACAGGGGCAACCGAGATTGAAGGGTACCAAATTGACGGCAACGCGGTCTTTACCGCACAGGGAACGTCGTCAGGTGACTATCATAATTACGATGTAAAGATACCGCTGAAAACGAACGGACAAACAGGCGGTGAATACACGGTAACCGTAACCATAACCGAGGGTGTTGCGACCGGAACGAAATTGATGACACAGACCGGTGTTTATACATTCCGCTTTGATAATGAAGCCTCGATCGGCGAAATCGGAGCATATCAGTCTTCAGGCAGGAGCCCATTTAACGGAACGACTATTCCTGCAGGAATGAGTGCAACTGCGGGTATGCATCTTTATGTGAACAAGCAGGTTATCGACATCGTTGATCAGAGCGGCACGCCGCAATTAGCGACTGCACTGAACGGCGAGTACGAGTGGGTTTTATTTGAGGATAAGAATTACTTCAATGAAGCAACGGCAACCATCAAAGGTATTGCCTATGATGGCGGCGGCTCTGAAGTAAAAGAGATTACCGGTACTATTGTCGATACAGCCAATACGAAAGAAGCCAACTTCACCATTACCGGCAAGGATATACGACCGCGCATCGGCGGTTTTGTGTCGTGGGAAGCACCGGTTGATGTTTCGGCTCTGGATGACGGTGCCTATACAGTACAGTATACCATACACGATTATGCAGGAAATCAATCTAATGAACTGACGAAAACGATTTACATAAAGAAAAAGGCCATTCATATTCTAAAGGTGCATCTTGGAACAGACTTGAACCGAAATACTGCTATTTCGGATGCGGAACGGGTAGGATATGCTGAACTAAACGGTGTTCAAAATAAGTATACCTTTGATTGGAATGGCGAAGTGAAGGCAAACGACTTTACCTGCAAGAGCACAGTTTCCGACATTAAGGTTGAGTATACCGGCGGAAACGGCGAGATTACCTATACGCTGAAAAAAGGTTCTACTTCCATAAAAAGAGGTAGCATTCAAACGGATCCAAATGCATCGGACTATAGGACGATTTCGCTTACTGATGCTGAGTTCGCAAAAATTGGAGCGGGTCTTGTAACGCTTGAGCTTACGCTCACCGATAGTTGCGGCTGGACTTCGACTGCAACGATTACGGTGAATGTAAAGACAATCGATGATACGCCTTCAAAGGCAGCCGTCCTACCGTTCTACTGGAACTCAAGCGAAGATAACAGTTTGATCTGGGGAAAGGACAAAAAGAAGAACCTGTACAAGTTAGGTCATATTGAGTTTGACGGCTTTAACGAGGACAGTACCTATACCGGGCGCCCAGCCGTTTCGGGACGCATTGTGGTAGAAGGAACCGTGTATGATGAAACCTTGCTGCAAGGACTAACCGTAAACGCCGGAAACTTACAGGCAGCGGCTACATTGAACACCGCGGATAACAGCTGGACGCAAACTTCGGCAAGCGAGGGATTAGCACTTGAAGCGGAAACCGTACTGCTTGACCAAAGCGGGCACTATGTCAGCTGGAAACTGACCTGGGATACGGAAAAGGTGAGCGGTAAAGCGGCTCGAAATAGTACCGTAAAAGTTACGCCAACTGATTTGAGCCGTCAACCGCTCGAAGCTGCTACTTCATCCGTTGTTACGGGTCAAGGAGCGCGACCGGCAAATAACAAGCTTGGTGTTACGGATATAACCGGCATTAAGGTTGGACAGACTGTTCGCTTGTATACCGGTGCAAAAGAAGCGTACTATACGCAAATTGAATCGATTAACACCGATAAAAAAGAGTTGACGCTGAGCTCTGCGATTGATGTGTCTATTAAAAACTATGACATATATAGGGATGATCATAATACGCATACAATAACGGTGGATGTGGTGCCCTATATTTCCGCGATTGTTACGCCGCTTGCGGAAAAGAAAAAAGCCGACCTCACGGAGCTCGGTCGTTCGGCACTCGGTGAATATTCCGTTAAAAGCGGTGACCGCGTGAAGATTTATGGTTTCAATCTGAATAATCCGCAGTCGGAGAACAAAAAAATGAGGCTGCATGGTGCTGCAGCGGAAAGCGACGAAATGGCGTACTATGTTGAACAAAAATATACGATATCGGGACCCATTACCGTAACAACCAATGGAATTGAGTCGATCAACAACAAAAATAAGACCGACGGCGATGCTCTTGATCTGTGGAATAACGAAGCAAACGGCAAAAACCACTTGCTGGTCGGAGACGATCGAAATGTCCGTGTCTTTACGCATACTATCGTGGTACCCGACAGTACCATCAGGAACCCCGCAATGGATATTAAGGCAGACGGTACGATCGGTTGGGCCTACGACAGGGGCGAAAGTGCTTTCTGTATGACTAAAAAAGGCGGCGGAGATCCCATTGTCTTTATGACGAATCCGACCCGCTTTTATGCAACCGCTTTCACCTATGACGATGCGGGTAATACCTTCGGTATTGGCTGTGGCGGTGATATCACGAGCGGTGGTGGTGCTCCATATATGTGGTCGAGCGCTTCAATTTGCTGGAATCAACCCGGAAGCAATAGTGGGAACGCCGGATACAATAGCGGTACTTACCGAAACAGGTTTACCTCAATTACAAGCGATCTATCGGAAGCACACACAAATTCAGATCGTGTCCAGTCTCCGCGACTTGCAACGAAACGAAATGGGAATAATACCGATGTGTATTTGGTATACTACGATGCGGTAACAAAGGAAATAAAATTGCGAAAAGGGAATCTGGTCGGCAATAGTATTAAAATGACCGGTGCATTAGCCGATCGTGGCGGTGCTGCGGATGGACGCGATAAAAATGTCAATTATCTGGAAACAAAGGGTGCAATAATCCTTGCGAGCGGGGATCATGCCGGTAAGTATACTTCGGTAGCGGTTACTGCACATCATGTGGTGGTTGCCTGGTATGACTTTGAAGACCAAGCTTTAAAAATCAAGTATGCACCGTTGACCGGTACATTGAATGCTACTGCATTTACCGAAGTGACGGTTGATGATTCCGGTTCATGCGGTGAGTATTTATCAATGAAAGCCGATTCAAGCGGTGCATTGCACTTTGCTTACTATGATTCGGACGGCGGTGACTTGAAATACGCCTATTTGCCGTTACAAGCGAATGCATATACTACGCCGGTGACAACGGTCGTTGATGCGCTGGGGACGGTCGGTACTTACACCGATATAACGGTAGATAGCAGCGGTAAGCCGTACATTGCCTATATGATTGACCCGCTTGCCGAATCGATTGCGGCAATCAAGGTCGCCTATCCGGCGTCGATTGATAATCGCACTGAAGCCGGTGCGGACATTGACACGGATGCTTACACTCAAAAGTGGGAGATCATGAATGTTCCGGCTTCAGCAGGTGTGAAGCGTTCAAAGCTCAATATCGGCATCAGAAACGAAAAACCCATTGTCGGTTATGCCACCACTGCAAACCTTGAATGGGTAGTGTGGTAAGACGACGCTTTAAAAAAATTGACGGGCAGTGTAAGAACTCATTATTATTGCGCTGCCTTTTTTTTCGGAGTTTTAAGAGGGCGGTTTGCGCGAAGAATCCTACTCAACGATCTGAGAGCGCCAAAGAGCTGCGAGCTGCAAAAAAACATAAAAAATCAAAACTTTTTTCTAAAACACACACTTTTTTAATTTTTTCGGCTATATTTATAGAGGAAGCCGACATAAGATTTTATGCCGGCTTTTTTATGTTCGGAGGTTTTAATGAAAAATGAACATGATGTAGACCCGAAAAAGGATTGGGTTTTTAAACTGATGTTTACACACGGCGAAATGGGAAACACGGCGCTTATCGACTTCCTCAATGCGTTTTTGGCAGACAGCTATGGAAGTATAACGCAGGCAGATGTTTTGAACACTGAGCTGATAAAAGACGCGCCCAACGGCGAAACATACCGCTTGGATTTTTTGATTAAAACGGATACAAAGTTGCTGATAAACCTTGAAATGCAGCAGTTTTGGCAAACGAGCTATCCGAACCGGATTCAACTGTATTCATACCGCATGGCTTCCCGCTTTTTAAAAC
>ERZ1673752.2028-NODE-2028-length-24691-cov-7.660456_pt1 | contig 24691 bp, 25 predicted proteins | sample MGYA00580195_ERZ1673752 | MGnify/ENA primary metagenome ERZ1673752 (study PRJEB41218, sample SAMN15661744) | gut metagenome | host: Homo sapiens | place: Canada: London | collected 2015-08-20/2019-03-30 | study: EMG produced TPA metagenomics assembly of...
CACCAGCAAAAACACCAAAATAAAGACACAAAAAATGGGCATTAGCCCCAGGTTTCTGGATTTTATTCGCTTGTCTATATGCGTCTGCGAGGGTCGCCGAGGTGATGCGCCTGAGGCTGGTTTTAGCTCACGGACGCGTACCTGTGCGGAGCCGCTAAAAAGTGTTGCTGGCGCTAAAAGGTACGGGCTTCATTAGGTGTTGGCTTGGGCCTTATTTGCAATCCGTTGGTAGCTCATGGTGATCCAAGTTGTGGAGATGTGATCTTTAGTTCGTATGCTCGTGGATCGCTCCGACCTGACCACAATCTGCTCAGGAATGTGTTTCTTACATCTTCACGGCTTCCCATCTTCCTACTCCGCAGGTGTCCAGCAAGGGAATACACACTCAAAGTCCTCGGACCCGAAAACTAGGGTTAATACCCAAAAACTAGCTCACACGAGGACGCTTAAGTTAGGTAAGGCTAACCATTGACGCAGTTCCTGTGGTGGCAGTATCATGAAGATGCGTGACGCCAAAGCGTGTCATGCGTAAAGAACCGTACAGACGGTCTTATAGGAGAAACTCGTGTACAGCAAACCGACAGTTACGACCATTGGCGATTTCAAGGACGTTACCAACGGGGCGGGTAAGGCCCGCGAGAAGGATCTTCTAGGTTTCCGTGCTTTGATTGTCATTCACTGGCCTTGGTCCTGATTTTAAAGAGCTGGCGTGGAGCGGATCCGCTCCACGCCAGCTTTTCTAGTTGGAGTTTGCCGTTTTGACGAGGAAATGTGTCTGCCTTGTTCGAGGGAGGTCTTGTGAGCTCAAGGAAAAACCAAGTAATTGCTGATGTGCTGGTTCCTGAGTGGACACTTTTGCGTGATTGTGACTATGTCAGCTACTTGGTTCCCTATCTTGAGCTAGGTCATTCACTCAGTATTATTAGAAAGTCGGATGCTAATTGGTTTATCTTGTCTCGGTGTGACAGTGATCTGCCTCAACGTATCTCCGAGGCAGTAAACTGGTCTAGTCTGTCTAAGCACCCGGACTACTACGATTCAACTATTGTGCAAGTCCGCAAGGATGGTTCTTGGTGTGCTGTTGCGGATAGGTTTGGAATTTACCCTCTTTATTATTGGCGTGAGGAAAATGAGGCGAAAAAGCGGACGCGCATCTGGTTTGATCTAAAGCAAGCGGGAACCGCTCGTCCTTGGCCATCGCGTCGCTACTGTGCTTTGTTTCTGGCTGGTCTGAATCAGACGTATCCATTTGATTCTTTTACGGTCTGGGAGGGTGTGCGTCAGCTTTCCCCTGGATGCAAACTAGAATCAAGCATAGGCGGTGCAATAGATTGCAAACGTGTGGCTCCGTACCCGGCTTGCAATGATTCGTTTGCATGCGTAGTACCTAGGTTTGAAGAAAGCGTCTCGCTTCGTTTGAATGAAGTACTAGGCGGTGCTCAGACAGCATCTTGTGATCTTTCTGGAGGTTTTGACTCCTCATATACCGCAGCAACTGTTGCGCAGTATGTACAGAACCTTCAGACGGTTTTCTTAGATGATGGGGAAGGTAACCGTAACGATAAGCTCTGGGCAGAAAAGATTGCTTATGCTCTTAGGAGCGAACACAAAAATGTGGGTTACCTTGAACACTCTTCTGTGCTGGGACTGGAGACTTCGTCGATTCGATCCTGTATGGCTTTTGGCTTTGATGAATCGTTTAGGTATGTAGCACTAGCGCCATATTTGGCTCGGACTGGTATCGAATTTGGTGCGGCGGTTCACCTGAATGGACATGGCGGCGATGAACTGTTTGGCGCTAATGCTGCAATGGCTTGGTCATATTTGAGGAGTGGGCGTGGGAGCCGAGTTCAAAGAATAAAAAATGCTATCGGGTTCGCAAAAGCCAATAAGTTCGGGCTTTCAGATTTTCGGCGCTCTCTTGCAAATGAACAGTCTTTTGTCGATAATTTGGCAGACCTTGGTTCTGGCAAAATCGAGAATGACACCAGAACCGAAAAACACGATTCAAATTGGATACCTGCTCCTGAAATTCCATCGTTCTGTACACAAGATTTACGTTATGAGTTGAGTGAGGTTAGTAGACTCCTTGCTGAGGAATCAATGGAGCCGTATTCAGAAGATCGTTCGCAGCATCGGATCGCCGAAGATGTGATTGCACACGCTGCCTTGCTTAGGAGTATGAATAGCTTTGAGACAGTGGCTTCTTCACTGCGATTCGCATCTCTGTTTCTTTCTCCTCGGGTAATTATGGATGCAATGTCATTGTCTATTGCAGATCGGTTTTTGGCGCGTACTGCAAAGCCTCTTCTATTCCATACATGGCCCAGCGAAGTGCCTAAAGCAATATTTAAACGTCAAGACAAAGGAGAATACTCGCCAGCCACATTTGTTGAGTTTGGGATGGTAAAAAGACGTATAAAAGAGCTATTGAGCGAGAATAGCTTGCTAAATCAAATGAATTTAGTAGATGCAAAATTGGTTGAACAATCTCTTAGTGCTTTTAGCGTAGATGGCACCAGTTTAGATTCTCTAATGCGTGCAGCGTCGCTTGAATCGTGGCTATCTGAGAAATAAAAGGAATTTGTATGTACAAGATGTCTAAAGCTTTAGCCTGGAACGACGTTGATAATGGTGCCGTAGTTCTTGTCCAGAAGACCGGAGAATATCTCCATCTTGATTCTGAAATGTGCAATCTCGTAAAAAAACTTGATTCTAAGATTTCACTACCAGATGTAATAGACGAGATTATTTCTCGATATCAGAATGTAAGTCCTGAACAAATACGATCCGACTACCAAGAAGCTGTTAAAACTCTTGTGACGAAGGGAGTTATTAAAGAGGTGAAGGAAAAATGAGTTCACCAATCTACATGGAAAAGCGCACTTTACTAAGTCTGAGAGAAAGATGGTGCGCTCGCATAGGAACGTCTGTAGCTTTTTGGCTTGTGAAGCTAAAACCTGGGGTGCTGGTGCGTGTACTAAAATCCATTGCCGTCACGCATGGGGAAGCCGATTATTCTGAGGTTGAGAGAATTCGTACTTCCATAAATAGCGTCAGCGCTCGTTGTGCCGGAAATGGATGTCTTCAACGGTCTGTAGCTGCAATGATCATCGCCCGGATGAAAGGCATCCCGCTAGCTTGGCGAAGTGGCTTTCGAATAAATCCGTTCATTGCGCATGCGTGGGTAGAGGTAGATGGTCGCCCAGTCGGAGAAACCATGGATTTGACCAGTTTTCATATTAGTCTTGCTGTAGGAGCGAACGATGATTAGTTTTACTAGCGTTTCTAAGGTTTTTGGTGCGACTCAGGCGCTGCGTGATGTCTCATTTGATGTGCCCAACGGTTCCATCGTCAGCCTAGTTGGTCCGAATGGTTCTGGAAAATCTACGCTTTTGCGAATTCTGCTAAATCTAGAATCAGCAACCTCTGGAACGGCTCATTTTGATGGAAAACCTTATTCTATTTTTTCCTTGGAGCACGAGGTTGGCGTTTCGCTAGATACAATGATTCCGCACCCGTCGAGAAGAGCAATTGACCAATTGTTGTGGGTTGCCGCAGCGAAGGGAATCCCAAAAGGAACGTGTTTTAATACACTTGAGCAGGTTGGCCTAGCTAAGGCGTCAAAACGTCGCATCAAAGGTTTTTCATTGGGAATGAAACAGCGGTTAAGAATAGCCGCTGCATTATTGGCTGACCCGGATGTTTTGGTGCTTGATGAACCGGTGAATGGTCTTGACCCAGAAGGAATACTGTGGCTAAGAATTCTCTTGAAGGAATTTGTGGAAGCCGGGAAGACTGTTTTGATTACGAGTCACTTGATGAACGAGCTGGAACAGCTAGCTACATCATTTGTATTTCTTCGTGAAGGTACTGTGGTAGAGCAATTAAGTCAAGATCAGTTACATGGTGCCTATAGCTCTTTGGAAGAAGCGTACTTCCGCATTAATCAGTCGGCTTTAGGAGAGTGAGCTGATGCGTGATATCCGATCTGAATTTATTAGATTCTGGTCTATGCGCGAGGCATTTCTTGCAATGATTCCTGTGTTGCTATTAAGTATTGTTTTTTCAATAATAAATGGCGAGATAATGAATGCAATTTTGTCTGGAGATCTTTCAGGACATGATTTAGACCCTTCACTAGCTCAGAAACCCATTTCTGACCTTCTTTTGGAAGGCTACCTTGGTCCTGTATATCAAGCTTCGGTGATATTTATTCCAATAGCTGCTGCTTACTTGTTTAATCTGGAGTATGCGCATGGAGAACATGAATCTGTTTTACTAGTATCGAGATCTCTCCTCATGCGGCGAATAGGTACGATTCTATGTGGAATATCTTGGGCTGTTGGAGCCGCTTTTGTTGCTGCTATCGCGAACTATGTCGTTTGTGTGCTACAACTCGATTTAAAGGATGAAGCTTCCTTATCAATTCTGTCAGCGTTTATAGTATTCACCCGTGTTGCGGTTTTTGCGATTCTTTTCTCTGTGCTGGCGTTGTTTGTGACTGCGTTAACACGTCGTCTATTTGTTTCGGTTATCGTTTTTGTCTTATTGCTCTTTATATCCCTTTCAGGAATTCTTCAGTCAATCCCTATTCTTCATAATTCTCTGCCTTTGATTGGTGGTAAGTCCTTCGCGTTTTGGGATCCTGCTGAGGGTCCATACTCAATTAGCGGTGCCGTCGTGCTACTTTTATCGTGGATAGCTGTTTCCTTGGTAGGGTACATAACACTCGCTGTGGGAAGGCGTCGGTGATGATGCGTTCGTTGTGGAGCTACTTGATAGCAACTGTAACTTTACCTTTAAACTGGTTTGCGTTGGCGTTACCTGCGCTCATAGTACCGTTTTTTGTGTCGTTATCTAGTGCTGATGCAGAGATAAATGGGATAAAAATATCTGCTACTCCTTCTTCGCTTTTGCCCTCTCTGGTTTATGTTGTACTTCTATCTTCGTGTTGGATGTCTGGAGTTAATTGTAATAATTTCGACAAGGAGATACGTAGAGTAGTACTTAATAAAGGAATTATTTTTGAGGAAATTGTACCTCTAATAGTTCATGGATTGTTTGGAATAGGTAACGTCGCTATTGCATATTTTGAGCTGCTAATTATAGGGAATATAGATCTTTTTTATAACCCTAAAATTATAGTTGTTGTTTTTGTTGAAGCACTTGCAGTGAGCGTCTTGGGTTGTGCAGTAGGCCGTGCGTTTAATAATGGAGTATTATCGACAATTTCTATACTTCTTTATTCAATATTACTTCAGCCTGCTGTTGAACGGTTGATTCCATTTGTTGTCCAAAGAGGAGTAGCCGCTCGGATTGTAGATTTAAATAGTGGAGAGGAATTGTGGGCTTCAGTTTTTCTTGATGTTGTTTTCTTTTTGAGCATTGCGCTACTTTTTCTTTTGTTTACACGTGTTCTTAGGCCATGGGTGGGGGCAAAAAATGCTTAAGCCGACGGGCGAAATAGGTGGTAAGGCATCTAATAATGTATGGCGATTAATACTTAGTGAATTGAAGCCACATAAATTTGGATTGAGTGTGGCGCTTGTACTAGGGCTGGTAGTCGCGGGTCTTTCGTTAGCTCAACCTAGTTTAGTTGGCTTGATTGTAAACAGCATATCTGATCAATTCAATATTAAACTCATCATTTTGAGTGTCTGTTGCCTGATTTTAGCGGCGTTACTTAGCGCATTCGAACAGTATTTGCTTGAACGAATCAGCGAGTCGATGGTGTTTCGGATTCGAAACGAAGTCGCTAGACGAGTTATTGGCGCTCGATTGCAGAAGATAGAATCAGTCCAAACTGGAAACCTAACTTCAGCGCTTGGTTCTGATACTGCGCAGTTAAGAGGAATCCTTAGTCAGGGAATTATCGAGATTGTCGTGCAGTCGCTAACCATGCTGGGTGCTCTTTTTATGATGTTCTGGATTGATTGGGTTCTTTTCTGTGTAGTCGTTATCGCTGTCGTACTGTTACTTCTGTCAGGGATACTTCTGGGATCCCGTACCCGTCCAGCTGCGGAGCAAGTCCAAGAAGGAGTCGCTCAAATGTCTGCGAGCTTCGGGAGGGTATTGGGAGGTATCCGTACAGTTAAGGCATTCGTGGGCGAGATCTCTTTTCTAGAGACTATTCGCCAGGCTGCAGATGCTGCACGCACCAGTGGCTTGCGCGTAGCTAAACTTAAAGCGATTGTGTCTGGATTTACACAGTCCGCCATTCAGATTTTACTTTTTGTTGTTGTAGGTTTGGGCGCTATCAGGGTTGCTACAGGGGCACTATCTATCGGCAGCCTAACAGCATTCATTATGTACGTGATGCTGGTATTTACCCCAGCTGCCATGTTAGGGGGCGTGTTCGCTTCCCTTTCTGAAGGCGTAGGTGCCTATTCGAGAATTGCAAGGTTTTGCTCATGGGAGCAAGAGAGCGATTTGGTTTCTAAAGACGCAGTTCCTCTGATACAGAACAATGATTCTATGATCGAGATGCGCAGAGTGTCTTTGTCTTACGGGAACCCTAACGAATCGAGCGCTAGTGAGATTAATTGGGCGTTGAGTGATTTATCGGTTTCCATCCCAGCTGGTTCGTTTGTTGCGTTTGTGGGTCGTTCAGGATCAGGAAAATCCAGTATTTTTAATGTTCTTGAAGGTTTTTATATGCCAAACAAAGGGACTGTTTTTGTCAACGGCGTCAAAATAGGAAGTGTTCCTCCTAGTCAATGGCGTAAACAGTTCGCATTAGTAGATCAAGCTGCACCAGCGTTTGCGGGATCTGTTCGCGACAATTTGAAATTTGTCAATCCTAGAGCATCTGATGAGGAACTGAGCGTGGCTCTAAAGTCTGCGAGAGTCTACATTAATGGCCAAATTGCATCCTTATCAATGGTTTTGGGCGAAGGCGGAACTGGGCTTAGTGGTGGTGAACGGCAACGCATTGCGCTTGCCCGCGCTTTTCTATCAGATGCGCCGATTATTTTGTTGGATGAGGCAACGTCTAACCTTGATTCAATTACTGAACATGAGGTTCATAACGCGTTATTCAAGCTGCGTCAGGAGAAGACAGTTATTGCCATTGCCCATAGATTAGCCACCGTAGTATCGGCGGATAAAATTTATGTTATAGATGGGGGCCAAGTTATTGCAGAAGGGCGTCACGCAGACTTGATGGAGCAGTGCGATCTCTATCAAGAGCTGGTTGAAAGCCAGGCGCTAGTGCGTTAAATTTTTGACTATGGCAGGTTAGGCTGGTTTGGTTTCATCAGCTTGTGCGTTGCTAAGTCAGGTCAATAGTAGGCTCATATTTTTTACTGCATGGCTAGTTTAGTGAAACCTGGAGGTTTAGGCGTTCACAACCTCCGTATCTTTACGCTCTTGGATCCCACCATCATGTTGTATTGCTGTTCTTGTCCCATGCAAGTGAAGATCTTGTGGAATACGCTGTGGCACGTTTCGGGGGCTGCTGCGTGTTCGATGAAAAATGTGTCGTCACCATGTTCGGTCATTTCGTGGTTGAGATAAGCAATTATGGATTCGGCTTGTCTCAGGTCTGTCAGGTCCGGGTCATCGTCACCGACTTTGATGAGCTTATGCCGGTTTTCTTCCAAGATGTAGTTCTTAAGGTTTATTCCATCGTGGCCACCGCAACATACCGGCGGTGCCTCAGATAATTGATCCTAGTTGGCTCATGCGTTGTCTTCTTTCGTGTCGGTAGCGGGTATGACTTCTGCGATGTGGCCGATCTGGCAGTCTAAGACTTGGCAGATTCGTAGCAGAGTGTCGGTTTGGATGTTTTCGCCGTTGTTGAGCCTGGCCATGGATGTGGACGATAGTTGTGCTTGTTGCCGTAGGTCTTGTTTTAGGAGGTCTTTGTCTACAAGTAGTTTCCATAATGGCTTGTAAGACAAGGCTACTTGGAGTTTGAAGTTGTTTCTTTTACTCATGCAGTGGTGTCCTTCTTTTTCTTCTTCTTGCTCCACGAACGGCCAAAGAGTTCACGATCTTCTTCTAGTTTGATGAACGTGGTATCGCGCAGAATTTTTTGAGTGCGCGGCGAGTAGCGGCTGATTTTGTCGATAGCTAAGAAGACTTGTTTGGATTGACGGGCATAGACCTGCGCGATGCCATCAAATGCCTGATCTTCAATGGGCTGAATAAGCATGGAGTCATGTGCGACCGCTGGAAGCAAAGATGTTTCGAGCATGGCTAGGTCGAAAGATACAAGGCCGCGTTGGGTTGATCCAGTGCCCGAATCGTCCTCTATCTCATAGCTGTATTTGTCTACCGTCGCAATAGTGATTTTTGGTGGGGTACGCTCCCCATTAGTAATTTCGCCATCGATGCGTTGCATAGCTTTGTTCAACTCGTCTTCAAGGTTTTGCAAGATTGCTTGTGATTCCCGCTTTAGTGTCTCGCCTGCGTCCTTCTTGGCTTTCTGGAGACGTTGCTGATCATAAAATGCTTTGTTTGCTGAGGTAAGTGAGCGGATTTGGCGGTCTAATTCGCTGTATGCGCGAACATCGGCCTGGGTTGCTGAAGGGGCGACGGAAAGTTCTTCGAGTTTTTCATTGATATGTTTTATGCGCTGGCTTATAGCTTCGAGTTCTTCTTGGAGCTGTTTGGTTTCGGATTTGAATTCAGCTTCTAGAATTTGCCGGATGTTGCGGTGGAAATGTTCGATATTTTCAATGCGCTCCAAAGTGGCATCTGGGAAGAATTCGCGCAGTGCATCAAACTTTTTAGTCAAGGTGACCTCTGAAGAGATACCTTTGGCTCTCCTCATAGCGCTAATCTGCCTGTTTATCTGGTTGAAACGTCTAAGTAACGGTTCACGTTCGGATTGAACCTCATTGATGGCTGCTTGTTGTGCCGGAGTGTAATCCTTGGCGGTTAGCCCAGCTTGGCTACCAGCGCGGTCACGTTCTCGGGATAGGTCTTTGATCCGCTTAGAGTTGTTGTTGACTTCGGTGATGTTTTTAGCTTGAGGGAACTCATAGTAGCGTCCTGCTGCTTTGAACAGGTCAAGCTCTCGGATAGCGGCATTCAGGGCATCCATGTATTCTTCGAGCCTGTTGTATTTATCGAAAAGTTTTAGGGCACGTTTGATACCCTCGGCCTGTTTGTCGCGCACGTGTGAAAGCAGCGGATGATCCACGTCAGCGTTCTTGCGCTGCCAAATTCGGAAAAAGTTGCTGACGGCTTGTCGCAGGCTAATACCAGCATTAACGAGTCCGTATTGGGTGGCGACAAAGGTCTTGAAATCATCAAGCGTCATGGCGCGCAGCGAACGGTAATCCTCATCGCACAGAGTTACCACGTTAGGTGTGTCAGTAGCGCGTCGGAAATAATGGGTCTCCCCGCCTAGTAGGAACGCGAACTTGATATCGTGGTGACCGATGTTTCGGACTACGTCCTTAGCTTTGTCTATGTAATCGTTGCCTCCAAAACAGAAATCAATCGCAAGCAAAGTGGTGGACTTGCCGATGGAGTTCGTGGTGTTTTCAGTGCCAAGCACTGTGTTAAGTCCCTCTGCTAGACGCAGCGGGCCGGGGCGTTGGTCATCATGGAAGAACGCGTCACTGTCGAACTCGACCAACATAGTGGAGCACCTCCTCGGGATAGAGTAACTCAATCTTGCCGAGCGCGAACAAGCAATCCAAGGTGTCAGCAAACTCGTCAATATCGGTAAACTTAGACTTGACCTTCCTGTATAAACCTGCCGGGCGCAGATCATTCACACTCAGTTGCCTTAAAATTGGCGGAAACTTGCTGAGCGTACATTCGGAGTAAGGGGTAACTTTGCTAGGCAACCGCATCGAACACCTCACAGTTTTGAACAAAGAAACATGCAACGATGATCGACGCGCTGAGATTCGTCGAGTCAGAGTTGGTGTAGATCCAGTCAGCAACTTGATCGAATATAGCCTGCTGGTCGTCAGTGTGTTGACGCGCCTGGTCGTAGAAATCAGCGACTTGACCGGCGATCGCGTCGAATCGGGTCCGTCGCCCGTTGCCCTCGAGGCTGCGGAACTCCTCCTCGATGATGCGGTAAAACTGCAAGACATTAAACCTGATACGCACTGCGAGCTCAAAATATTCGGGTCGGATCTTGTTGATGACTCGTACCGCATTCATCGTCAGCTCCGGTATATCTCCGGTGATGATGCGTTCTCCAAGGTTTTCTATGACAGTAGTAATCGCTGGGTGGAGTTGTGAATCGAGCGCGGTGTTCTGAAGGGCGGTTGCAGCAATCCGGCGATTTCGAATGTTTCGGAGTTTGTTGACGACATCAGGAACTTCAAGCAATGTTTCTTCGGTGGATGCGAGTTTGGCACACTTGGCGCACACAGCTTCACTATCTGTCTCATCGCTTTGATCGTCAATAGTAAAAGTGACGATATCAAAAAATGGCAAGCGCTCACCCTTTACGGTTTTAAATAACCGTTCTTTTCGACATAGCGGACATAGGTCACCATTGCGTGCGGCTAGCACTACCCCATCTTCAGCTGTCGAGTTGCTGATATCGCGCTTCTTATTCGACCGTGAAATCGCAGACAGGAATGTAGTGGCGTAAAAGCAGATTTCATCAGTATCTGCCATGTTTAGTAGTTCCTTTGTTGCCTCGGGACTGATTTCCGGATCTTCCTTGATGAGTTTGACCAGATTAGCCTTGAAATCCGCCTTGCGCAGCGGGGCAATGTCGCGAGCAATTACTTCGAAGGCTTCCCGCGCAGCCTCAGGCAGTTTCGGGTCTTTAAGGATCGTTCCAAAGCCTGTGTGAAGTTCAATTTTTTGTTTGAGTAAATCGCTGACTGTTTTTGGCGAACGCCACACATCCCATCCTTCCCGATCCTCAACCGGGGCGAACTTCTGAATCCAGCTCAAAAGTATCTCTACAACATAGGGATCGGTGGAGGTCATTTTGGGGCGGGCTTTTGAAGGCTGCTTGACACCTTGACGTGTTCGAGTGCGGTAAGTCGCGGGAGGCTGAATCAGCTTCTCTTGCAATGCTCGGGCATAGGTTGCGAAGCACAGTTGGCTCATCTCAACCTCCTTGGAAAAAGAGCACCAAAACCTCACCAAAACAGGGGCAAGGACTTTTATTTATCTGTTTTCTAGCCTCGAAGTACCTACGGAGGCATCCGTTGTGGACTTCACGACAGTGTTCTTAAGTCTACTTCGAATGTCCTTTGAAGGGGTCTAGGACACTCTGTGAGTGGCTTAGGCGGAGCGGGATCTAAGTGGCCAGTAAGGTTCCGTTTCCTACAAGGTGCCGCGTGCTGATCACACAAGGCCGTCAACTACCAAGGAGACGCGTAAGAGAAGCAAGTGGCAGGCATCCATCTGGGTGCCTGCCTTCTCGTTTCTCTACCCCGTCGTGCCTGGATTCGTTGACACGCGAGCTTGCTTCCTCGAGCGGGTCTCCCTTTAGAAGAAGGGAACACCACTCATGGGATTCATTACCTACCAGTCCGTCGCTGGTGATCCGATTGTTGTTGAAACCGAAGACCGTTGGGTTGAAATCGTCACTGAGCTCAACCGCCAGGAATACAACAACGAACACGGCTATCACCGTCAAGACCGCAAAGGCGTCAGGTTCTGCTCTTGGGAGGTCTACAACGCCTACGACTCGCAAAAGGCTGGAGCCAGCCCATCTCCCGAAGACATCATTTGTGACAAGGAAACTACCGAAGAGAAAGAAAACGCTATCCGTGTAGTGGGAAAGATACTGCTCGACGCAATCGCGAACCTACCCCAAGTGCAACGCTCGGTTGTAATCGCGGTTCTTATCGAAGGTCGTCCAGCGGTCGAAGTGGCAGCCGAGCGGGGCGTGTCAAAAGCAGCGATCTCTAAAACGTTGAAGAAAGCCAAGAAGCGATTACGACAGGCACTGCTCGATTTAGGGGTTAACTCTGCGGATATTTCTGGCCTTCTTTTGAGCGAGGCACAAGGCAGCGCTCAGAAAGGAACAAAATAAATGACTTCGAAACTCAAGATCAAAATTGCTCGCCGCCCCGACCCGGACGCGCTGCTCGCTACTCGCCAGATTCGTCCCTCACGGTATTTGCTGCGGAAGGTGTTCGGAAGGAGCCGTCCTCGTCACAAGATGGCGATTCTGTTACCAGGCGACGATGCAGACCGTGTGGAAGTCCAAGTGTGTGAAACACCCGATGAGTCGCTGATGGCACTAGCCGAAGCTGTGGGCGTGGCTAAAGGCGGTGAAGCGAAGTGAACATCACGGAAGCAAACAATGTTATTGCTGTTCTTAATCGTGTTGCTGAGCTGGTTACTAGTCTAGCGGCTGATGTGGAATCGGCTGCCTGGCAAGGCCTCGAGGATCATGTTGGCATGCCAGGTGCGCGTCCTATTGCTGCTGCCCAGCTCGCTCAGCCAGCCCTTGAGGCTGCAGCAGCTGAACATAACCAGGCGCAAGCAGAGGATTCGCCTCAGGTAGATACTCCAGATTTGGCGCTTTCACTTGAGGATGTACGCGCGGTTCTTTCTGATCTTTCCAGTAAAGGACTGACCAAGCAGGTACGTCAGCTGATTGTGGATGCGGGGGCTGATCGTCTCTCGGAAGTTGATCCAGCTAATTATGAATGGTTGCTTACGCGGGCGAAGGGACTTGCTGATGCCTGATCAACATGCCCTCTTATCGGCTTCTGGGGCGCACCGGTGGCTGAATTGCCCGCCATCAGCCCTAGTGGAGGCTGGCTTGCCGGATTCTACTTCGGCTGCTGCCGAACAAGGCACCATCGCTCACGCGCTGGCGGAGTGGAAGCTACGTCGCGCTCTACACCTTTCACCAACCATGAAACCAGGGTCCACCTGGATTGATAGCGAGATGGAGGCTCTCACCGACGATTATCTTGCTTTCGTCCAAGAGCGCCTGCGTGAGGCGCGCAAGACGTGCAAGGATCCGGTGACGCTCATCGAGCAGCGTCTGGATTACTCGCATCTCGTTCCTGGCGGGTTTGGTACCGGGGACTGCGTGATTATTGCCGAGCCTTTGTTGCAGATTATTGATTTCAAGTACGGGCAAGGCGTACTGGTTGAGGCTGAGAACAATCCGCAGCTCGCGCTGTATGCCCTCGGTGCGCTTCATGCTTTCGAAGCTCTTTTTGAGATTAGCGAGGTTGCGGTGACAATTTTCCAGCCCAGACGATCCAACGTAGCGACCTGGCATGTTAGCGTGGCAGATCTGAAAGCTTGGGCTGAAGAGGTTGTGCGACCGACAGCGAAGCTGGCTTCGAAAGGCGAAGGCTCTTTTGCTGCAGGTAGCTGGTGTCGTTTCTGCAAAATAGCCCCTACCTGCCGCACGAGAGCCGAAAAGAATCTGGAGTTAGCCAAACTCGAGTTCGCTCCCCCACCCCAACTCTCTGATGCGGAGATTGCCCAGGTGCTCGGGAAACTACCTGAGCTAAAGAAATGGGCATCCGATGTCGAGTCCTACGCCCTTTCGCTTGCGGTCAATCAAGGCAAGACCTGGTCTGGTTTCAAGCTCGTCGAAGGCCGCTCGATTCGCAAATATGTGGACGAAACCAAAGTCGTACAGACAGTCCAAGCTGCCGGGATTAACGACATTTTCGAGAAAAAACTCAAGACGATTACGGTGCTGGAGAAACAGCTGGGCAAGAAACGGTTCAGCGAACTCCTCGGCGAGTTGGTTATCAAGCCGCCCGGTAAACCTGCACTGGTGCCTGAAACCGATAAACGACCCGCGCTAGCAGTCAGCGCGGCTGAAGAATTTCAAAAAATTGAAACCAAGAAAAATACAGAAAGAAGGTAAATAATCATGTCAGTAAAGAATCCAACTCGAGTCATCACCGGCGAAGTACGTCTTTCGTACGCGAATCTTTTCGAGCCGAAATCCATCCAAGGATCAAAACCGAAATACTCCGTAAGCCTCATCATCCCAAAGTCAGACAAAGTGACGCTAGCGAAGATTGAGGCCGCTATCGACGCAGCCATTGAAGCAGGCACAGCCAAGTTCGGGGGTAAACGTCCTAACAAGACTGCACTGAAGTTACCGTTGCGTGACGGGGATACAGAGCGCGATGACGAAGCTTACGCGAACTCGATGTTTGTCAACGCTAACTCCACTACCCCACCTCAAGTGGTAGATGAGTCGCTCGCCCCAATCTTGGATCGATCCCAGGTCTACTCTGGGTGCTATGCCCGCGTGAGCATTACCTTCTATGCCTTCAACACCAATGGCAATAAGGGAATCGCCTGCGGACTGGGGAATGTCCAAAAAATTCGGGATGGTGAACCGCTCGGTGGCGGACACGTCAGCGCTGAGGAAGACTTCGCTGCGTTTTCCACGGCTAACGAGGACTTCCTTAACTAGCAGGCAAATGCACACCGGTGGTGGGCAGTAACTGTATGGTTGCTGCCCACCACACCTGATTTTGAAGGATTAAACCTTGAAATATCTAAGTATTGATCTGGAAACTTATAGCCCCCTTAATCTCTCCAAGACCGGGGTCTACCCCTATTCCGCTCATCCTGACTTCCAGATCCTCCTGTTCGGCTACGCCATAGACGAGCAGCCAGTACAGGTGGTTGACCTGGCGAGCGGAGAAAAACTACCCGATGAGATACTTGCCGCTCTGGTGGATCCTGGAGTGGTTAAGTGGGCGTTCAACGCGTCCTTCGAACGCATCTGCCTCTCATCTTGGTTACACCGCTACCACCCAGAACTATTACCTCAAGACAGTTTCCTGGATCCTGCTCAGTGGCGCTGCTCCATGATCTGGGCTGCATATCTTGGGATGCCGATGAGCCTAGACCAAGTAGCAAAAGTACTGAATTTACCAGTAAAGAAAGATGCCGCTGGTAAGAAACTGATCCGCCAGTTTTGCACCCCAGCTGCCCCGAACCTGATTAACAAGGGCGCGCGGCGTAATCTACCCTCGGCGGATCCGGAAGGCTGGAAAGCGTTCATCGAATATAACCGCCGTGACGTGGAAGTAGAACAAGCCATCCACACCCGCCTGGCAAAGTTTCCCGTACCAGAGGCCGAGTGGGAAGCCTATGCCTTGGATCAGCGCATTAACGATGCTGGGATCAAGCTCGATGCGACCCTTGTTGATGCCGCAGTTGCTCTTGACGACAAGCATCGGCAAACAACTCTGGCTCGTGCCCAAGAGCTGACTGGTTTGGAGAATCCGAATAGCCCGATACAGCTTAAAGACTGGCTGGCTAATAACGGTTGCCCTCTCGATTCGCTTACGAAAACTGAGGTGGCGACCGCCCTCGAGGACGCTAGCGGAATAGTTAAAGAAATACTTCAGCTGCGCGGAGATCTCGCCAAATCTTCCGTCAAGAAGTACCACGCCATGCTAAACGTCTCCGGGGCGGACGGGCGAGCGCGCGGACTCCTACAGTTTTATGGAGCGGGACGTACCGGACGTTTTGCAGGCAGGTTGGTTCAAGTGCAGAATCTACCTCGCAATTATCTGCCTGATCTCGACCAGGCACGCACCCTAGTCAGAACTGGGAATCTTGAGGCGCTGGAGTTGCTCTACGATTCGGTACCAGACACGCTCTCTCAGCTGATTCGCACCGCTTTCATACCCACCTTAGGTAACCGTTTTATTGTCGCTGACTACAGTGCTATTGAGGCTCGCGTGATTGCCTGGCTAGCAGGTGAAAAATCCACCCTCGAGGCGTTCCGTGACGGCAAAGATCTTTATTGCGAGACTGCTAGTCGCATGTTCAAAGTTCCAGTTGAAAAACATGGTGTAAACAGCGAGCTACGACAAAAAGGCAAAATAGCGGTACTGGCTTGCGGATACGGCGGCTCCGTCGGCGCGCTCAAAGCAATGGGCGCGTTGCGCATGGGACTGGCCGAGGACGAGCTCAAACCCATCGTGGACGCTTGGCGAGCAGCTAACCCCCAGATCGTCTGGCTATGGCAAGAAGTAGAAGACGCAGCCATCCAAGCCATCACCACTAGACAGCCTGTTCGGCTGCGCAACCTCACCTTTACGATTGAGTCAGGAATCCTATTCATCACCTTGCCATCAGGCCGCAAACTTGCGTATGTGAAACCAGGTTTGGGTCAAAACCGGTTCGGTGGCACCTCCATCACCTACTGGGGCGTGACGACAGGTCGGCGGTGGGGACGGCTCGAAACATACGGCGGCAAACTGGTTGAGAACATTGTTCAGGCTGTTGCCCGCGATCTTCTCGTTCACGGCATGCACAACGTCGCCGATGCCGGGCATCAGATCGTCATGCACGTCCATGACGAAATCGTCGTCGACGAGCCCCTAGATTCCGGCTTCACCATCGAGGATGCTTGCCAGTTTATGTCACGCCTACCAGGCTGGGCTAAAGGTTTGCCCTTGAGCGCAGACGGGTACGAATGCGGTTATTACCGTAAGGATTAACTAGATTTATTGGTCACGAATCAGGTTCTCAGGATCAGTTTCCACGGGCTCGTCCAGGTAGGACAATCTACTTGTTTCCGCTCCCCAAATGTTTGGTCGTATTCGATCACCTGCAGGTATTCAAGAATACGTATAAGGCGCATATTTTGAATCATCTCCCGCATACCCCCGGTATCGGGCACGTGGAATAAAACAGGAGAAGAGGGGTTAACTCCTGGCGGGTTTCTGGCCTTCTTCTGAGAGCTTTTTGCATCAACCGGTGTATTTCATTGTCTATCGGGCTCTTAGAACAGGATCCTTGCCATGGGTAATCAGATTCAAACATTTACCAGCCAGAGCTTCGGGAAAATTCGTACCATCAATGAAGAAGAGCGCGTCTTGTTTTGTGGCCGCGATATTGCCTCTGCGCTTGGATATGCGAACACGAAAGACGCTCTCGCGCGGCATTGTAAGGGGGTCGCAAAATGCTACCCCCTTCATACCTCAGGCGGTATTCAACAAGCCAGGTTCATCACCGAGGGTGACGTTTACCGGCTCATCATTTCCTCTAAGCTTCCTGCCGCTGAGCAGTTTGAGACTTGGGTTTTCGATGAGGTGCTCCCCACTATTCGCCGCCGTGGAGTTTATGCCGTTGACCAGCTGTTAGATGATGATGAGTTTCTTGAGCAGGCGCTGAATCATTTACGCGCCGAGCGCACTAAACGCCTAATTGCCGAGCAGCTCCTGGCCGAGGCTACGCCGAAAGTTTCCTATTACGAGGTTGTGCTGCAATCGGACTCGCTGTTAAGTACTACTGAGATTGCCAAAGATTACGGGTTATCAGCTAAGCGTCTCAATCGAATTCTGCGCGATGAGAAGATCCAGTTTTGCCGCTCCGGCCGCTGGTTCCTATACGCAGGCTATGCCCAGTGCGGTTACGCCCAATCCAAAACTCACGAGTACGCGCCGGGAAAGATGCGCACTCACATGTACTGGACTCAAGCTGGACGGCTTTTCCTCTATGACCTGCTCAAAAACCGCTGCGGGATTCTGCCAGTCATTGAACGCGAAGGGCAGGTGGAAGCCTGATGAGCGCTACAACAGATCAAGTCGTTGGGCTCTTTCGCAAAAATGTCCACGGTTATGCTGACCCGACCAGCTACAAGGCTTTGAAGAAAATCCAAGGAGCTGAATGCGAAGCTCGCCCGCTTACATATATCTGCTCCCCTTATTCCGGCAATGTCCGCCAGAACCAGGCTTTAGCACGGGACTTTTGCGCCTTCGCGGTAGCTGCTGGACAGATCCCGCTAGCCCCACACTTGTTCTTCCCACAGTTCATGGATGATACCGACCCTGATGAGCGCGAACTAGCCATGGCGTTTAACCGCGTACTTTTAAGCAAATGTGAGGCCATGTGGGTTTACACCGGCCGTGTTAGCCGCGGGATGCGCGCCGAGATCGAGTGGGCCCGCGAACTTGAACTACCCATCCACTATTTCAACGCTGATTTCCAGGAGGTTACCTTTTGATGCATCCCTTCACGCTTTACGCCACTGACATGGCAGGTCGGCAAACCAACAGCCACTACCCTAACCGCCACGACATCACCAGCGAGCCTGACCTAGAAGTGGCGGTACGTTTTGATCATGTCGCAGCCACCTACAAAGGTAATCATCGCTCTAGCGCGAACTTCCTGGTTTCGGATTGCGTGGTGATGGATATCGACAACGACCACAGCGAAAACCCCGACGAATGGGTCACGCCCGAATCATTGGGTGAGGTGATGGCAGGGGTCGAGTTTATGACCGCAACCTCCCGCAACCATATGAGAATCAAGGGCAGCGAGTCGGCTAGGCCGCGTTTGCACGTCTACTACCCCATAAACAAGATCGGTGACGCTAGCGAGTATGCAGGGCTGAAGAAACGCCTGGCTGCTCGTTTTGATTTCTTTGACCATAACGCACTCGACGCTGGCAGGTTCATCTACGGAAACCCCACCGCCGAAGTGCATGTTTTCGAGGGTGAAAAGCTCCTGGATGAATGGATCGCTGCAGCTGATGAGCAGGACATGTTTGCTGCCTTTGATGCCGCAACGATTGCTATCGGCGAGGGCTCTCGAAATGCGACATTGTCTAGGTTCGCTGGTCGGGTGTTGATCCGCTACGGCAACACCGGCCAGGCACGGGAGTTATTTGATCGTAAAGCCACCCTTTGTGACCCGCCACTACCAGATGCAGAGTTGGGCCTGATTTGGGATAGCGCATGTAAGTTCGCTGCCAAGGTTGCCGCCGAGCCGGGTTATGTGCCACCGGAGGTTTATGAGCAGCTGACCAGTCTGCGCCCTGATGATTTTACCGATGTTGGCCAGGCGACGATTCTTGCTGGTGAGTATGCTGACCGGATTTGTTATTCGCCTGCTACCGCGTGGATGGCCTACGACAAGGGTGTGTGGGAGGAAAACGAGCCTAAAGCCCAGCATGTTGTCCAAGAACTCACCTCCCGGCAAATAGAACAAGCCCAAAAAGAACTGGATACAGCCACCCAGCAAGCAAGCCGGCTGGGAGTAACAGCAATGCTGGTAGCGATGAGCAAGGCCAAAGCCCTCTCTGCATTCACCCGGGAGCAATCCCAGGTCTACCAGGAAATGATGGCAGCGCAAGAATGGTTAAAGTTCATATACAAGTGCCGCTCAGATCGCACAATCTTGGCGGTCATGCGCCAAGCACGCCCGTTAGCGTTGATTAACCCGCAGGTGCTCGATGCCGACCCTTATCTGCTCAACACCCCAAGCGCCACCTTTGATCTGCGCGATACCTCCCGGCACGAACACAGCCCCGCTGACATGTTGACTAAACAAACTGCCCTTGACCCATCCGATGAGGGGATGCAGATATGGCTAGACAGCCTCGCCGTCACTTTCGGCGGGGACAAAGAGTTGATTGGGTATGTGCAAAGGGTGTGCGGGCTAGCAGCAATCGGAAAAGTCCTCATCGAAGCCCTGATTATCGCCTACGGGGATGGAAACAACGGCAAATCCACTTTCTGGAATACCATCGCCCGCGTGTTGGGCTCTTACGCGGAGACTATCTCCTCTGAAGTGCTGATCGCTGGTAAGAAAAACAACGCCAAACACGAGATGGCAGAAACCAGGGCTAGACGCTTGTTGATAGCCGGCGAAAACGATGAAGGCGTGCGCCTGTCCACTTCCTCAACCAAACAGCTTGCTTCGACTGACAAGATCGCAGCAGAGAAGAAATACAAAGACCCCTTCTCCTTCACCCCTTCCCACACCCTGGTTTTGTACACGAACCATCTACCGCGAGTGGGAGCTATGGATACCGGCATCTGGCGCAGATTGATTGTGATTCCGTTCGAGCAAACCATCACCGCGAGTGTGGACATCAAAAATTATGCTGACCATCTATACGCCAAAGCTGGCGGAGCGGTGCTGGCATGGATTATGGAAGGTGCTCGCTTAATCCACTCTGAAAACTACCACCTGACCCCACCTAAACAAGTCGTTGCCGCATCGGAGGCGTACCGGGCTGCTAACGACTGGTTCGCTCACTTCCTTGAGGACTGCTGCCAGGTAGGTCAAGGCCTATCAGAGCAGTCCAAGGATCTCTACGACGCGTACCGGTCTTGGGCAATAGGGCGGGGCGAGTATGTGCGCTCCACTAGCGATTTTTATGCTGCCGTCGATAAAGGCGGATATAGGCGCAGGCGAACAGCTCGGGCACGATTCGTAGACGGGCTCGCCTTGATCAGCGAATTCGACCTGTAAGTGGCCAATAGTGACAGTCGTGTCAGTCGTTACTAGCCCTTTCTATAGGAAAATAAAAAATACAGTCCTATATAGGGTTTTAGGGACAGACCGACACGAGTGTCACAGATCTTATGAAAGACGTGACATGAAAGAAAAACACCTAGAAAACAAACTGAAGAAATCAGTCGAAAACATCGGCGGGATCTGCTGGAAACTCGTGTGCCCCGGCGTCACTGGTGTGCCAGATCGGATCTGTCTGAAGAGCGGACGAGTTGTTTTCGCTGAAGTAAAAGCACCAGGAGCCAAACCTAGACCAATCCAGAATCGCCGTATCAAGCAGCTGCAAGATCAAAGCTTCCAAGTCTTCGTGGTAGACAGCGTGGATGGGATTGCGGAGGTGGCAAATGCGCTACAAGCCGCATAACTACCAAACCCAGGCAACAAGTTTCATCATCAACCATGACGAAGCCGCAGTGTTCTTAGGTATGGGTTTAGGAAAAAGCGTCATTGCGCTGACCGCGATCTGGCAGCTTGTCCTCGACTACTTCCTCGTACAGCGAGTGCTAGTAATCGCGCCGCTACGCGTGGCACGCGATACCTGGCCACAAGAAGCAGCCAAGTGGGATCACCTTACGGGGCTCACGTTGGCGGTAGCCGTCGGATCAAAACAAGACCGCCTTCACGCGTTAGCTAAGTCTGCAATGGTGACGGTGATTAACCGGGAAAACGTGCCCTGGCTGGTTGCCCACTACGGTGCGGCCTGGCCTTTCGACATGGTCGTCATTGATGAACTCTCCAGCTTCAAAAACCACCGTGCAAAGCGCTTCACCACGCTGGTGAAGATGCGACCCTATGTAACCCGTTGGGTCGGGTTAACCGGAACCCCAGCCTCTAATGGCTTGATGGACCTATGGGCACAGTTCCGGCTCCTAGATGGCGGTACCAGACTAGGGCGCTATATCACCCGGTTTAGGGATCGCTGGTTCCTGCCTGATAAACGGGGCGGCATGCAGGTGTTTACCTATAAACCGCGAGCAGGCGCTGAAGATGAGATCTATGAGGCCATCTCGGATATGACATTGTCGATGCGCACCACTGACCACCTCACTTTACCTGAGCTGACGCTAACAACCACGAAGGTAAAACTCGCCGATCAAGAGCGGGCAGTATATGAGCGTCTAGAGCAGGATTTAGTAATCGAGTTGAACGGGCAAGTAGTGGATGCGTGTAACGCGGCAGTCCTATCTGGAAAACTTCTACAACTGGCAAGCGGGGCTATCTATGACGAAAACGGAGATGTCATCGTTGTTCATGGCGCGAAACTGGATGCACTCGAAGATTTGGTTGAGGCGGCGAACGGGCAGAACCTCCTCGTTGCCTACTGGTACAAACACGACCTGGAACGCATCATCGAGCGCTTCCCGCAAGCCCGGCTCCTAAAGACCGCTGAGGATATAGCGGCTTGGAACAACGGAGAGATCGCTCTCGGTTTGATTCACCCGGCCTCTGCCGGCCATGGCCTGAATCTACAAGCAGGCGGGCACCTACTCATCTGGTTCTCCCTGACCTGGAGTCTGGAGCTGTATCAGCAAACTAACGCCCGGCTTTACCGGCAAGGCCAAACCCAGCCGGTAACGATCACTCACCTGGTCGCTGAAAAAACCCTCGATGAGGCAGTACTTACAGCCCTAGACGCCAAGAACCTCACCCAGACTGCCTTGATCGAGGCAATCAAAACACAACTGGCAAACCACTCTAGATAAGGAGAAATCATGATGCATGTGATGACGAAATACTTAGATACCCGCAAGGCAGCAATCAGCGCCCTAGAGGACTACCCACTGATGGAACAAGCAGCCAGCCAAGACACGCAAGCTGAGGCCAACCAGCTACGCGAAGACCTCGCCAGCCCCACTAGCCCCAAAATCACTGGCATGCCCCGCTCACGCGACCCCCACGCTGGTGAACGCCGCATAGCTGCCACCCTCGACAAGATTGATCTGCTCGCAGCCCGTAGCCAACAAGCCCAAGAGTACCTGGACTGGTTCCTGCCCGCCTGGCAAGCACTCAAGACCGATGACCAGTTCGTGTTGGAAAACTTCTTCCTCGGCCAAGGCAATCAAGACGAACGAGTCCAAATGATCGGTGACCACTTCTATATTGAACGAGACAGTGTCTACCGGCGAAAGAACCGAGCATTAGATCGCCTGGCAGTAGCGCTATATGGCAGACGCTAACTTGCACCCATGCGTTAGCAAGTATCCGAACCCTGCTATGGAAATCGTTACTTAACCCTGAAATACTGTAGGTGGTTGAAAATATAGGAACGAGCCCTCCGGCAAGCAGTTATCACTGCCCGGAGGGTTTCGTCTTGCCTAGCAAAGGAGGGTGAGGCTGGTGCCAAGCAAACCAAAACGTCCCTGCTCTGCGCCTGGCTGTCCCGAACTAACTCGCGAAAGGTTCTGCCAGATCCACGCCAAAAAGGCAGACAAGAACTACCGTAAGTTTCAACGTGACCCGAGAATCAACAAGCGTTACGGTGCACGCTGGCGACGCATCCGTGCCGCATACATTTCCCAGCATCCTCTATGTGAAGACTGCCTGGAAAAAGGACTAACCACCCCAGTTCAGGAAGTCCACCACGTCCTGCCCTTAGAGCATGGTGGCAGCCACGACTTTTCTAACCTGCGCAGCCTGTGCAAACCCTGCCACTCCAGGCAGAGCGCGTTAGACGGTGACAGATGGAGGCAAGGCTTACGGGTTTATCTCTATGAGTCTTCGTCATAGATATCGATGACATGCTCTGGTCCAAATTCGATGAAGTTCCCGGCTTCAGCCCCTTCTAAGAAGCCAGGAGTATTGTCGAGCTCTCCAACATAGCTTTCACCTTGCACATCTGTAATGCGTACCCACATACGCTCTGCACCAGGTTCATCTCCCTCTGGGGTATCCAGCGAGAAGATTAGCTTGACGAAGTCACCTACTTGTAAATTTTCTCGAGTGTAGCGATCTGGGATCCAAAAAGTATCGGGAAATTCCGCATGTATTTGCTCCGCATTCTCTAGGTGGAAATCCACGGGAATCGGCATTTCAAAATTTTCATAATCCATGGTTCGATTTTATCAAGTTGCTGCGAAACGTTTGGGATGTCTGGTTAGGGGTTGGGGGCCTCGAATCTCTACAGCTTCGGCGAAGGTCAGCGGGCGGGGCCAACCGTACACAAAAAGACCGATTCAAACAGGGTATTAACCTACCTGCGGTTTTACCTGTTACGAAGCCTTGGTTGTCTCTCAGTAGCGACACGAAGGCTTAAGCGGTTTTATTAGGCCCCCAGCATTCACGTCTTTTCTAATTATTGAAGAGGTGTGGGTGTTGGGTTTTTTATATCAATAAATCGAGTGAGGAGTTTTCTCATGGATCAGATGGTGCTAAAAACACAGCAATGGCTCAATCGCACCTATAGGAGCAAGGCTGGATTCGGTTCAGTCGTAGAGGACGGATATACCGGCTGGGGCACGGTCAACGCTTTGATTCGGGCCCTGCAAATCGAGCTGGGTATTACGACAACGGCGAACAATTTCGGACCGGGAACTATCAGTCGCTTCCAGTCTCGGTGGCCTAACGGCATCCACCAACAGGATGACGGTGCGCAGGAGACTTCTAATGTGTACGGCATTATCCAAGGCGCTTTGTGGTGTAAGGGATATTCTGCTGGTGCCAGTGATATCACGACGCATTTCTATAGTGGAACAGGCAAAGCTATCAAACAGCTTAAAGCTGACATGGGTATCGGTGGGGATTCCACCGTGACGCTCGATATCATGAAAGCATTGTTATCGATGCAGCAATTCGTATTGCTGAATTCTTATGGCGGCCTTGCAGCGATCCGCCAAGCACAACAGCTCATTAATCAGCAGTACCGTTCCTATACGGGGATTATCCCAACAGATGGACTGTACGGTCGAGAAATGAACACTGCTTTGATTAAGGTTTTGCAGGCCATTGAAGGATTCAGCACTGGGGAGGCTACCGGAAATTTCGGTAACGGTACCAGATCACGGCTGAAGACTATTTCTGCGTCGAATGCGTCAGCATATCCAGAATGGGTGCGTCTTGCCAGTATTGCTTTGGTTTGCAACCGAATGGTGCCTGCTGTTTACACCGTGTGGAATATGGCGATCGATCAAGGTCTACGAGAATTCCAAAAAACCTATGCGCTGCCAGTAACAGGGAAAGTGGATCCGACCACATGGATGAGCCTGTTGACCTCGAAAGGTGATCCGAATCGCGCCTGTAAAGCATGCGATACACGCTTTGAGATTACGACGCAACGGCTCAAGCTGCTCAAAGCTAACGGTTACGAGATTGTGGGGCGTTACCTGACTGAACCCAATCAGGATTCAAAAGATCCGTCCAACTATTTCAAAGCTATTCGGCCAGGAGAACTTGAACGCATCACCAACGGAGGGATGAAGTTCTTCCCGATATTCCAAGAGTATTCCACCGAATTGCGCCACTTCACTCGAGAAAACGGAACTCGCCATGCCACGCT